>Ga0307507_10002070_pt1 | contig 43463 bp, 51 predicted proteins | sample 7_EM_MG_FD_207223 | JGI IMG/M metagenome (GOLD analysis project Ga0307507, IMG submission 207223) | Populus trichocarpa ectomycorrhiza microbial communities from riparian zone in the Pacific Northwest, United States - 7_EM | ecosystem: Host-associated > Plants > Roots > Unclassified | place... | reverse complement strand
TACCCGCAGCTGCATTGATCCGCCGCCAGTTGATCTTTTTACTATAGGTATAACATTTTAAAACAAAAGAAGCTTTCGGTTTTTTTTTTCGGTTCGTCGCAGACTTTTCTACCCGCCTCCTGTCCCCTCTACCACCTCCCTCCCCTCTGCTCTGCGATTTGCGCTCGCGCGTTAAGGTGGCCTTCTGCAACGATAGCTACTAGACCCAACGGAGGATCTCCATTCAAGGAAGTGTTACGAAAAGCTGACAGGAAATGATGCTGGTTAAAGGAAAAATGTTCACGGCAACCCCACCTTCAACTTACCGTCGGCGGTCCGGTAGTCGGAAGGTCAGTACCGAAGAGGATCAACGGGCTATGCCATTTATCCCTACTAAAAGTAGTTATTCGTACGGTTCTCCGCATAGCAACATGCCCAAAGCTCCTCAATTGGCCGATACGAGGGTGCCCATGGCTGTGGCGTTGCAGCAGAAGCAGGATGCGGCGGAGGCTAGAATGAGAGCGGAGGAACGGGAGAGGGAAAAGGCTTCTGGCGAACAGCTTCAAGATGAGCGAGAGGAGCAGGATGAGCAGGGGTTTCAAGATGAGGAGGATAGCAGAAGGTTAGGCCCGACCACCATCACCACTGCCACTACCACCACTGCCCAGACGCCCACAACGGGGAAGAGGGGGGGAGTAACAACGAGGGCTGGGGGGAAGCTCAATGCCGCAGAAATCAAGGCTACAATGAATGATGTTAGACTTAGATCGCTGAGAGGTCGTAGTGTTGCATCAGATTTAAGTCAAGGTCCTCCTACAGCAAGATCAATAGACCTTATGCCACCACCGCCATTAGCGAATGGAAGGCAACAGTCTGGTAAGTTTCACTCTATGCACCATCCCGCCCCCTCACAGAATATTCCGGACATTTAAAATGTCCGCCTCCCAACTTTCGCTTCTGGAACCTCTTTCTCATCCTCGCACACTCTCTCCCTCAAGCGCTTTCATTCACTATCGCAAATCAGCTCGCGCATTTGCTAACATGACTCGGATATTGAAAACAGAAATTTCCGATCGTTCCTCTGTCGGAGTCGATACTACTATTGGTTTTAATCGCTCGTACGGTTCGGAGGATGACTTAGACCCTATGCTTGGGAAGAAAGTCTCTGAGAATTTGGCAAGGCGCTTTGGTGAAACTGAAGAGTCTGAGGTCGAGGAACAAGAAGTGGCACAGAGGCGAGCTCCCGCGGTGAGGAGACTGGTCCCGGCCCCCAGTCAGCCCGTAGGGAGAAAAACTAGGGGTGCCGATAACAGAATTCCAGTGGCTTCCTTAGAATTCATCCAATCGAAGATAGGAGATTCATCTAGGGTGCTAGCGGGCAAGAGAGCAAGGGAGTTGGAGAGGGAAAAGTTGCAGCAAGAGATTGATAATGCGAGGCTGGCTAGACAGAAGCAGAAGGAATTGCTAGAGAGGGAACGGGAGGCGGCGAAAAGCACGAAGAGTCCTGGGGGTGGCGGAGGTGATAAGGGTGGTGGTGGTGGCGATAGTGGTGAAGGGGATGGTGGTGGAAATGGCGATACTGATTCTGATGATGTACCCTTCAATTACTTTGGATTCGTCGACTTCCTGTGGCAGCGATGGCTTGGGGTTTCGATATCCGGGGTCGTTAAAACAGTCCTGGTCTGTTTCCTCGCGACGATCATTACCCACTACCTCGTAACTTCCTACGGTCTCGAATTCGGTTGGCAGAGGGGTGGCCCTGATTTCACTTATATTCCCCCTTCCGAAGCTCCGAGAAATGTCGATGAACTTGTTCATCGCCTCCACACTGTCGAGAAGGAGCTGGGTAATTTCGGTCATCTTGCTTCGAGTTTTGAGACCAAGTATCGTCAAGTTCTCGAGAAAGAGTTATCGGTCTTGGAGCGCTCTCTAACCAGTGCTGAGATAGAATCATCCACTGATCGGGATAAGATCAAAAATGAGATCAACTCTCTTTCGAATACGTTGGATACTGTCAAGGATCTACAGAATGCTCTGTTGGAAGACAACAAGAGGAAATTGGATAAGCTCTACTCGGCACAACAGGCATTAGATCAGGAATTGTCAGATTTCAAGGCGCTGCAGAAGGTGCGGAACGAAGCTATGCAGTCCTTCGAAGAGGCCCTCCCGAAACAAATGGTTGCTACTTTGGGTCCGAACGGGAAGGTTCAGCTCACCGACGAGTTCAAGAACAGCCTCCAGGATGTATTCTCTAAAATATTCCCTAAACATTTTAAGGATGCGATCGCAAAGACAGGTCCCGATGGGATTGGGAAGATACCCAGTTGGGAGGCGTTCATAAAAGGGAATGAGCACAAATTAAGGGATTTGATCGAAAAGCATGCTTCTACGGGAGATGGTGTGGGGGGGGGTGGGAAGCCGGGCGGTGTGGTTCTAAGCAAGGGGACCGTGATGGCCATGGTCCAGGAGGAGGCGGAGAAGTACCACAAGAAATGGGAGGTGGAAACCTTCTTGCCGGATTTCGAGTCCAAATTCGAGAGCCAATTGGAGGAGCTTCAACGGCGAATCCGGAGAGAAAACACAGAACATTTCAACTCGGCCTCGTCCTCCATCCTCGCTGCAGCCAGCGCCATAGCCTCTGGAACCGCGAGCAAGGCGGCCAGAAACATGGCGCAAGAGTTTGCCAACTCACGCGGGGGTCGGGGTACCATTGAGCGCATCTCACAGGGCAGCAAGGAGCTCTGGGCCACCCTACCGGACTATGCATCCATCATAACTGGGGCCTCGGTCTGGCCATACGTCACATCCCCCTCGTACGACTGGACGGGCGGCAAGGGCTACCACCATTACGCCTGGCGTCTCTTTGGCCGGGGCGCACGGATCTCCCCACCGCCAGCACTGGCCATAACCCCGTCCACGGAAGTGGGCGAATGCTGGCCCTTCCCCGAGCGCTCGGGGGATATTGGTATCAAGCTCGCCATGCCGATCTACGTCTCGCACGTTACAATCGACCACGTGTCCAAGCAGCAAGCGATCGAGATCTCGTCCGCGCCGAAGAACGTTGAATTCTGGGTCCGCGTGCCCGTAGAGCGCAAGGAGGAGCTACAGAAGGCGGTGGGCAAGCCCCCTGGCGAGTGGTACCACCCGAACGACGACACGCAAAAAAAACAACAGCAGCTGCAGACATCGGGCAGCGGCAGCAACGGCGGGGAGTGGGTGCGTGTGCACGAATTTATGTACGATATCCACACCGCTGGATCCCCGGTCCAGACATTTGAATTGCCGGTCGACCTCACTAGGCTCAACATCACCAGCCGCCTCGTTGCATTCAGAATCGTGGATAACTGGGGGCATCCGAATTTCACGTGTTTGTATCGCGTTCGCGTGCATGGGTATCCACCAAAGAAGGATTTGCCTATTGGGGAGAGGGAGGAGGGGGTGTAGTAGTGGCAGTGAGGTAAATAGTATACGATAGTTTGGGAGGGTTTTCTTTGCTTTAGGTCACTTTATAGTATCAATCCGTATCATACCTTTTTTTTCTTTCCTTTCTTGAATTTGTTGAATTGTTGATGAGAACTTTATTTTATTTTATCATTTCCATTGAGGGTTTCTGTTCTATCTGTTTGTTCGTTTGGGTCTGGGGAGTCATGTCTTGCCTATTTTTTTTTCTTCTCCCTTTCATTTTTATTAAGTTAAGGGATTCGGTCTGGCCTGTTCTGTTCTGTTCTGTCCTGTCTCGGGGAATGGAGTGAATTAACAGGAAGTATGATACCGGTATGGCTATGGGGAGGAGGGCCACACGGGCAGGGTAGGGCAGGGTAAGGTAGCGTGGATGGGATAGTATAAGTAACTGTTATTGTCTATATCTCTTTTTCTTGTTGCTTTTTTAGTTGACATTATTCTTGGTGCTCGTATGGTACAGTACTGATAGGTATGGCTTAACTCGACCAGTACTGTACCGTACAGCGCCGGTGCGATAATGTACGCCTACTCGTTTTGTATTTTTACTTTAGTCTATTTTGTTTTTGTGGGAGGGTTTTTTCTCTTGCTTCTACCTATCTTACTTGTATACTTGTGCCTATCATACCTCCTGTTTTTTTTTTCTTTCTGTTTTTATTCCGGTTAGGTTAATTCTATGACAAATGCACGTTAGAGTTTTGATATTGGATGGATAATTATAGTATGATTGAATTGGTATATAATATGACGGAGGACAAGCGAACGAACGGACAAACAAACAGATGAATAGATAAATCGATCAAAGGAGTGAGGAAAATGTCGTGCGTGGTCTGAGCTAGGTTGTTGTGTTATACCGTGGATTTTTTTTTTATAATATTTATTTTGTCTGTTTGTTTGTGATAATAATTATAATAATATTTTAATACCTCTAGTAAAAAGTCCCTAACTGTCATACTATAAAACATCCATGAGCGAGTGAATGGGATGAACGAATAATCCTTAGCTGAAGATTGAATTTTACTGGTATTATAGGAGGGGAGGGGAGGTTATGCCTACGATATCGAATATCTTGAGTCCTTCCTTCCTACCGTAGCGCCTGCTTAAGTAAATACCTAATCAATTAGACAAATATAACACAGACCACCCACTGAGGGTACTATCATACAAGACCTCGTCTTATAGATATTGTCAACTTACCGTACCGCCAGGGCAGGGCACTATACATTCCTTCCTCCTCTCACTTTAGGTCAAGTTAGGTTAGGTATATATAAATAGATCTATGATACCAGTAGACCAGGGACGGCGTTAATTGAAATGTATGATGACCCATTGTGGATAGCATACTATATCCGACCCCTACGGGCCCGGAGGAATATACTCGCCCAGCAGAGTTTAAGCCGGGCACTTAAGGTGTTGCAATTCCTACGCTAAGTGAACTGTCCGGCTTCAATTCGGCTGCGCCAGTAATATATCCTCGTGGAATATGTGAAGCGGAGGTGGCGAGAGAAGGAATAGTTTGAGTTACTGGGGTTGTATTGCACTCTTATAGCGCTCCCCACATATATGCACTGTTGTATTTGGTTGGGATTGGGTGGCTTGGTAGGATGAGATTATCTAGTATTATTTTATAGCCGGCTTACAACCCCCCCCCCCTCCACTCTCGGCGCGAGGGGGGTAAGTTAATAAGAGTATCAAGAGCCAACATTTCTAACTAAATCGTGATTTTTCACTTGTTTATTTACTTTTTACCTAGCGGGGAGATCACTCACATATGCCTAGTAGAATGAGTATGATAACTTACCGTGGAGGTATTTATGGTGTTTTGTTTGGTAGCGTTCTTTAGTTATGTATTCTACATAGCGATTGGATGGAGACGGGTACGGGCAGTTATCGGAATAGTTGTCATTTCCTTTTTCTTTCTTTCTTTTCCTTTTTTTTTTGTAATTGTCTGTCGTGGGATTTGACCACACGAGTGATCTATCATGACGGTGATTGTATACTGTACTCATAAGTTAGAGTGGTGGGATGGACTCTTTGCTTTTCTCGTGGCCCTTTGGCTTTTCATTTAGTTTTTTTCTTTGTCTAGTATTTTTCCGGGCCGGTGGGAAATAATTCCCCGAAAACCATCATCACAAATCACTCGCTCCCGGGAGCTCTTGTGAGGTGCTGGATGCTACGAAGATATCTGGAGGTATTCCAGATTCTATAGAGTGTCTCGGCTTTTCTCCCCAAAAAGGGGGTGAAAGGCCGTGTTATGGTACCCGTGTTGTGTACTTAGAAAGACAATCCCTAACACAGGTGAATTTTTAGCGTCGAGTAGGCCTGACGCCCTTCACGATACTAGTTGCACTGTCTTATCTCCGTGCCTAGCTTTTATTGGGAGCCAAAAGCCTTGGAGTGGGCTGGACTATGGCAACCTCTGATACTGGGCTTCCTTCATTCGACGAGCTCTCTGCAATCGATTACTTGTGTTTGACAGCCTGGGTATTTCTTAGCTTCTCCGCGCACCTAAAGCTATCTTGTCAAGAAATAGCTAAACTATTCATGCTCGGTGCTATTAGAGTCAGGTTACCTCTTCTCCTACTAACTCCCTTTTTCCTCCCCCGATTATGTTTGCTTCTCCCTACACTAGGCTAATTGCTCCACTTCTCTGAACCTTATCTCTTCTCTCAGTACGAACGCCTTGCACGTCACGCCGTCGATTCCTAGCATCGCTCCCTACTACGCTCGATACTTGAATTATTAGGCCGCCCTTTTTCCACTTCTACTCCTCCTAGCAGGCTACTGAAAGACACTGCTGCACCGTCTCCATTTCGATAGAGAACAACCCTTTTTTTTTAGTTTTATTCAGGCTGAGTTCTAGGCGCAAAATAAGATCGGCCAGAGCTTTCTAACTATAGTGAGCAAAAAGAGGTCTCCTTCCTGCTTCCGCATATCAAGTGACCTCTCATGAACAAAGTCACGTGTCACTAAATGATAGACCTTGGCGCAAATTTCGATCGTAGAGCCTCACTTGCTCACCCGGAAGGTGAAACCCCAGGCCGCCCGTCGTACCGTGCGTACGCAGCGACGATCCGCCAACGGCAACCCAGAAATAGCCATCGCCCTGGTATCTCATCTCGAGTTTCATTCCTTCCTACTAACCTCCACAACCCCTTGCGCAACCGATGATATGACCTCACCTCACCAACGACCCCTCTTCCGCCCCTCGGTATCCTCGCGACTCTCAATAGCAATCTCAACTCGCTCCGCTGAAGCTGGAGAGGCGCAACACGAAGACGGCGAGCAAATTGATGAAGAGATAGAGGAGATTAGGCGTTATGAGGTAACGCTCCTTGCCCTAACTTTGCCCAAGCTCCGTTGCTGTGCGAACCTGCTGATAAGGGTTAACTTAGGACTTTACGACGATAGGTACGTTTATCTACCCCTCGGCCGAATGGCGGAAGGAGAAGCTCATAGTGCTGGATGGATAGATTGGGTACAGGACGCCGCGCGAGCGCAGCTTCAGCGACGAATTCAGAAACGGAAGGAGGGGTATTATGTTCGCACGAATTGGAGGAGGAAGCTTTGGCTGTCTTATGATGCTGGGCAGGCGTGGATCGTTATTAGTTTGATCGGTGCTCACACCTTTCCCTCCTACATCTTGTTTTAGCTGTGGTTTTTGCTAATGCGAGGTATAGGTGCATGTATTGGCCTCAACGCCTCGTTCTTGAATATTGTCACAGAGTGGCTGTCGGATATTAAGCTGGGACATTGCTCAACGGCATTTTATCTGAACGAAAATTTCTGCTGCTGGGGCGCAGAAGATGGTGGGCTTTATCTAGCCGGTTTTTTTTTGAGGGGAGTAGGGGGGCTAATTGTTTGTTTTTTTCTGGGAGGGTTTAGGCTGCCCGGAATGGAAAGCATGGAGCACGGTTTGGCCAGTGAATTACTTGCTCTACATCTTGTTTTCGGTAGGTTTCTGACCCTTTCTTGCCTTACTAGTAAATAGGGATTGGAAGCCACTTCGGATTATGAGCCATCATGGGTCGTGCTATCCGGGCACGGGTGATTTGTTTCGGGAATGTCAGTTGAGCTGACGTCTTGTAGATACTGTTTGCATATACCAGTGCTATCCTCGTTAAATCCTTCGCTCCATATGCCGCCGGCTCGGGTATCTCCGAAATTAAATGCATTCTCGCCGGCTTCGTTATGAAGGGCTTTCTGAGTGGATGGACACTACTGATAAAGTCTATCGGCCTTCCGCTCGCCATTGCCTCGGGGTTGAGTGTGGGTAAGGAGGGTCCTAGCGTGCATTATGCGGTATGCACTGGGAACGTGATCAGTAGGTTCTTCGAGAAGTACAGGAAGAATGCAGCGAAAACCAGGGAAATCTTGTCTGCCTGCGCTGCCGCGGGTGTTGCCGTTGCCTTTGGAAGTCCTATTGGGGGTGTACTTTTTTCCCTTGAGGTCGGTTCCACTTCCCAGTGCGGTTAGTGGGGAAGCGATCGTTAATACTGGAAATAGGAAATGTCATCGAATTTTCCCCTTAAAACAATGTGGAGGAGCTATTTCTGCGCATTAGTAGCCACTGCTGTTCTCGCTGTGAGTGGGGTCTCTGCCGATTTTTGCTCTTTTAGTCACTAATATAAGAAGGCTATGAACCCTTTCCGGACCGGTCAACTTGTCATGTTTCAAGTTACTTATGATCGGGACTGGCACTTTTTTGAGGTTGTTTTCTTCATAATCATCGGGATATTTGGGGGGCTCTACGGCGAGTTCGTCATAAAATGGAACTTGCGAGCTCAGTCCTTCCGCAAAAAATACCTGAAACAATGGGCCATCGCGGAGGCTACCTTTTTGGCAGGGATCACTGCAGTGATTTGTTACTCCAATATGTTCCTGAGAATAGACATGACGGAAAGCATGGAGATCCTATTTCATGAATGCGAAGGTGGGCATGATTACAACGGACTTTGCGAGTGAGAACTTTAAGAACTAATCCCGAGAATGTAACGATTCTGACATCTGTGAAGGAGTAGCCGGAGATGGCATATGGTCACGTCGCTCACCATCGCGACTGTAGTCCGAGTGTTTCTTGTCATTATCTCATACGGCTGCAAAGTCCCTGCCGGGATCTTCGTGCCGTCCATGGCTATCGGAGCATCCTTCGGCCGAACAGTCGGGATCTTAGTTCAAGCGCTCCACGAAGCCGTCCCGAACTCCAGGTTCTTTGCTAGCTGCGAACCGGACATGCCCGTGAGTATATATGCATCTATATTGCGTGATCTGGACCCTGCCTTCCTGCTAACACCTGCTAAGTGTATCACACCGGGGACATATGCATTCCTTGGGGCTGCAGCTGCACTTAGTGGCATCATGCACATTACGGTTTCTGTGGTGGTTATCATGTTTGAATTGACGGGCGCATTAACTTACATTCTCCCCACAATGGTATGTTGCTTTCATCTCTTCTAACACCCCACCTCTGCTACGCCTCAGTTTCATGCGTGCGCATATATATACGACTGGCGCTTGCACTGCGAAACCTAAGTTTATCGTGAAGAGGGTGTGTTACGAGTGGTAGCTGATAAGGATAACACAAAACCGCAGATAGTAGTCGGCGTGACAAAGGCTGTCAGCGATCGCTTTGGCAAAGCGGGCATCGCTGACCGGATGATATGGTTCAATGGATTCCCATTCTTAGATAACAAAGAGGACCACTCATTTGGAGTGCCAGTATCTCATGTGATGAATCAGGAATTAACCGTGCTCCCATCTACGGGCATGGCCATCCGAGAAGTCGGTAATGTTTCCCCCTCCCACCTTGCATGATATATGGAAACTCTCCTATCATTTTTAAAAGGCGCACCACGTTTATAATTGTTGTTACCTATCTACCGCTCATGCTAATATCCACGTTTATCGGTAGAAACAATTCTGGAGTCGACGGAATTTCAGGGATTCCCGATTGTGCAGGATAGGAACTCAAAGTTGCTCATAGGTTACATTAATCGAACAGAGCTCAAGTACGGCATTGGTAATTATTAACTTTCCACTCCCTCCTCCTCTTCCCTTCCCCGCCCCGCCCCGTCCCACTCCCCACATCCAATACCCAATACGGTACCCCACACCCGCGCAGCCACAAACCCACACTGAGGGGCGTGCATGCATGTGTCCCTCCGGATTTATGAACTCCACCACCACCACTCAACCGGGCTCGGCAGTTTCGAAAAAGAAAAAAAAGAAACAAAAAAAAAGCCTGGATAAATAATTTTACCTACCGTACATTACCTTTACCATACCGTACCCTCTTGACCTACCCGACCGACCAACCTGTAATACCGTTTGAAAAAAAAAAAATACTATGAAAAAAGCAACTAACCTTTTCATTTACCCTTCAGACCGTGCCAAGCGCGAACGTACCATTCCACCCACCTCCCGCTGCTACTTTCTAGCCCCCGACCAAACACAAACACCAGCCTCAACCGTAGGCGTGACCGTCGCCACTTCCAGTGGCAGCGGCGGCGGTGGCGGCGGCACAGGGCCATTCTCATCGGGCTCGTCGTTATCATTAGACTTCGCCAGGTATATTGATCCAACGCCGTTGACCGTGCACCCCCGTCTGCCACTAGAGACAGTGATGGAGATTTTCAAGAAGGTGGGGCCTAGGGTTGTGCTCGTGGAGCATAGGGGGAAGTTGTCGGGCGTCGTGACGAGGAAGGATGTGCTCAAGTTTCAGTTCAAGGTGGAGAATAGGGAGAACCCCCGTGACGATAGCGCTGAGGTTGGAAGGGAGGAGAAGTTGTGGGGGATTATTGTTAGGGTCTCGTTGTGGCTGCGTAGAAAGGTGTTGAGGCGGGAGGCCCCGCCAGCCGGGGAAAGGGTCAGAGAGAGCGATGCCCAAGATGGGCTTCTCGATGTCGAGGCTTCTTCTATGGATTTGGAACTCAACGAACGACGGTAATGATAAGGATTGTTGATTATTATCCAACCAATTTTTTTTCCTTCTTTTTCCTTTTTTCCTTCTATCACCCTCACACAAGACGGGTCACATTTGTAAATATGCTACAGTAGAAGTTCTATATGGGTAAAACAGACTCTTTATTTATCTATCTACGGATGACCCTCATCCTCTAGATGCATAAACCTGCCGAGCAGTTCATTCGGCAGCCTTCGCAGCCTTCTCCTTCTGATATCTACCGGCCACCTCATCAATGGTGGTCTTGTTCTCCATGATATCCTTGACATCTCTGTGAATATCTTGGAACGTCTTGAAGACGGTGAAGGGAGCACCTTCACGTTCACAGTAGGTGATCAAGTCTAGCAGAAAGGTTAGTGGTGCACCACAAAAATGGGCTAAATGGGCCTGTGACATACCATGACCATACTTGGCAAAGAGCAAATCAGTTTCACGAGCAGCAGACAGGTCAGACACGCCATCACCGGCGTAGAAGAGAATAGGTCTGTCCTCCTTCGGAAGGTTGGCAGTCGGCCTGATGGCCAACGATTTATCGTGACCAAAGTCACTGTTTCCATCCCGTGATATATTAGCTCCACACCTCACCAGAAGAAAAGACAGAAGGTAAAGGGATAGACAAACCTGTCGTCATGATAGTCAATAGTCCATTTTTTACCCTCAGGATCCAAGTACTTGGGCTGATTGCTAACAATCTTAATTTGATCTGCGTGTGGTCCAACAAGATCGGTCAAGAGCCTGCGAATGATGGGCTCCATTCCGGATGAGAGAACGATGACGGGAATTTTTTCAGACAAGCACCAGTCGTAGAAATCCTTGAAGCCTGGGTCTAGCTTGATGTTCTTGCTGAGGATCTCAACACATTCAAGGAAGGGGACGTCTACTGAGTCGAGCATTTCTTTGAATGCATCGCTGAGGAGAATTAGCTAGAGGAATAACGGAATAGATGGGGGGGGGGATGAGGAGGTGAGAGAAGAGGCAAATACCGGAACTTGACGCGGTTCTCGAGGATATCAATGTTTCCATCTCTACGCTTCTTCTCGCCGTATCCAAGGTTGTCGGTCTGTATTTGAGGGTGTTAGTAGGGGGTTTAAGGATTAGAAGCAGCACAAGCGAGACGGGGGACTGACCAAGTAATCATTACCTATCAGTCGAGGGGTGATTGATGTCAGCTAGCTGTAGGTTTCCATGAGAGATCAATTGACTCTTGACTGGCTACATACTATCTTTCAGAGTAATGGTTCCTATTATTTGGGGGGACCCGTCAGTTCAGTTCAAAGCGAACTAAGTCGGATAGTTGTGGATTGTGCATAGGCCGTGATATCATACGTACCATCGAAATCAGTAAAGACAATAGCTCTGTGTGCGGGGGCCATGTTTGAATGAATAGAAATTTATCGGTCTATAGTTTATCGTATACAGTAGTTTAAGAACAGGAAAAAGATGAGGATGAGGATGGAGAGGAGAAGGGAGGAGAGAGGGGAAGGGGTTCTAGGGCCCTAGTTATATAGCAAGGTTGGGAAGGAGTCCGAAAGACTCGAGGGTTGGAAGGGCCGGAAAGGGAGTAGAGGGAATTCACCCGAGGGGGTGGGCTGGAGGGAAACATTGCAACCTTCAGACCAAACATACAGTATCTTGGGTTGTTTGGTTCCCTTGCACTGGTATCATCGGCACTTGTAGCAGTAAATGATGGGGAGGTGATGGGAGGGCGGTGACCGGGAAAAAATGCACTCTGAGGAGGACAGCATCAAGCAGGTAGTTTAAAAGGCAGAGTGGACCCTCAATGAGGGGGAGGGGCAACCTGCATACCTACCCTTTTTCTTCCTTTTTTTTCTTCATTTTTTTTTCTTCTCCCCTACCCAGTCAATCCATCCAACATCATCAGAGGTATATCCCTCTCTGATTATTTGCAGCTCAATTGCCCTCTCGTTTCCCCAAAAGACTTAGCGGTACTAGTACTACACTCCGCCTTCACGGAGAAGCCAGAATATGCATACCGGTAATTTACTATGATAATATTATTATGATGTGGAGTGGTTGAATACCGGTAGTACTGTACTGGTAAGGTTTTTGCGGTACTTTATTGGATACCGGTGTCAGTTGGGCGAGCACTGCATTCGAGTGCATATCAGTACGGCAGCAATGATATTAAATCCCCACTGTCTCAGGAATTATGGTACCACCATCCCATCCCTACTTGTGCCTCATTCCATCATGTGGCTAACCCCACCAAGATATTATAGTATTATGCTCGTACCGGTATTCTTCTTTTCATCCATTCCCCGCAGTCCGTGTGTTTGATGCCGGTACCGTTCGTGGGTTGAGTGAATTGAGCTATACTTTTTTTCTTTTTCTTTTTTTGATTTTTTTTGAGGGAAGAAATGCTCCGGTAGTCCGCTGCAGCACACCTCTCACACAGACCCAAACCGTGTCACTCAATTGTTTCTCTGCCCGAACCCTTTGAGCCGAGAACTCTTCAAACTTCCCACGACCCAACCACACCACCACCACAGGAAGTGCATACTCTACTGCTAGCATCTTCCCCCTCCCTTTCGGCCTTTCCGTCATACGCCCTACGCCCGCCGTGACATGAGGCCGCTCCTCAGATCCATTTTGCTTGCAAGGCCTTCTGGTTCCCCTGCCGTATCCCGGATCCTAGACCTCCGTCAATTGCACCTGAACCCAAGGTTATCACCCTGTATCCGGTATCAACCTCATCAACAACAGCCGCTTCAACTCCCCCAACAACACTTCCGATGGTTTTCTTCCGAGGGAAAAGCTCCCGGTAATAGTAATAGAGGGGGTACCCCGCCTCCGGATTCCTCCGCCATGCCGTCGAGTGCCCCTCCTCCTCAGCCGGTGCTCAAGAATTTACCTTCCCAGAAGGAAAAGAGACGTCTAAATATGTCCAGGAAGTTCTCCGCTACCATGGATGATTTACAGACGGCCATGTTTAGTGCCGGTCAGAAATTGAACGAGATTACCGGGTACTCTGACATTGAGGCATTGAAAAATTCGATTGAGCAGCAAGGTATCTTTCTTTCTTTTTTCTCTAACTTTTCTTCAAACCGTTTGTCACTTAATTTCGTGCCTTTTCGTTTCTTTTTTAAACTCTCCCTCGCCGTACAACTACTTTTTCAATAACTCTTACTGCAACGTTCCTTTTAATTCATGATATCGTTCGTTTTTGTTTACCTCTCCGGCGATGTCGTGGCAAATGTGACATAATAGAACCTGGGTCAATTTGCTAAAATAAAAGGTGCGTTTTTTTGAAAACCACTTCAGAGCAACACGTGAAAGCATCTCGCCAGGCCGTGCGGAAAGCGAAAGAAGAGTACCAAGCTGCGATAGCCCGCCGGTCGGCTTCACAACGCGAAGTTAACGAACTGCTTCAACGGAAGCACGCCTGGAGCTCAACAGACCTCGAGCGTTTCACCGAACTCTATCGATCAGATCACGCGAACGAGCAGGCTGAAACCACCGCGCAGGATCTTCTCGTCCAGGCGGAGCGTGTTGCTGATGAAGCTCAAGCGGGCCTCGCCCGTTCCATCCTTGCCCGGTACCATGAGGAACAAATTTGGAGTGACAAGATTCGAAGAGCGAGCACTTGGGGAACTTGGGGATTGATGGGTTTCAACGTGTTGCTTTTCATCGTTGTGCAGCTGGGATTGGAACCTTGGAAGAGAAGACGGCTAGTGGGTGGATTTGAAGAGAAGGTCCGGGAGGTTATCCAGGAGGAAGGAAGAAGGAACGCACTATTGAGAGTTCCTTCTATAGATGAAAAAGGCGGAGCTTCCGAAGCAGTACAGTTTGTCGCAGACGAAACCACTGTGGTTGACGGCGAGGCTGAGGTTGCCGAAGCGGTAGACGTGCTCGAAGAAGTAGTTACCGTGGAGGAAGCTCCCCCTGCAGCTGCAGAGGTGGTAGATGCCATAATAACTACCGTGGGAGAAAATATAACACCTATCGAAGCTACCGCAGAGGTACCAACAGAACCGGTAGTAGATGAACGGCCGTGGACCGACTACATCAAAGAGGAGGTGACAGGAAAAGTCGAGGAACTCTTCGGCGAGGAAGTGGTGGCTATAAAACGGGTCGACCTGACGATTACAGTCCTGGAAAGTGTAGCACTCGGAGCATTCATAACGGCTACATTGTCGTTGCTGTGGTCTGTCAGGTAAAATAAACCAGAGCTATAGCCCTCCACGTAGGGACGCATATTTCCGTTGTCATCCCTTATCTTTCGCCTTTTATTTCAAATTAGGTGGGGGAAGAAAGCTTGAATTATATCCAAGGCCAATAACCTCGCACGATTTAATCCGTGAGGACTGTTCAAGCATAATTTGCACTACGGGGAGTTTTAGCTTTTCTTTTCGTTTTATTACTCTAATTCATATCATTGTTGCCTCATTGTCCACACTACATCATACAGAGCCCCTCGTGTCGGGCCGGGGCATGTACAAATAGCGGGGGGTAGTTGAATGGCTGTACATCATATAACATTTGTTGGCTGCGGGGTTGCGGTTTTCTCCTGCATTCGTATTGCGGGTATGATATGAGAAAAATCCACTCGGGAAAGTGTATTTAGACCTTTCTTTTTCTCAAGAGGTGTACGATAAGCTTGATGTAAGTGGTGAGAGAGCGACGAGCTAAGTTGGTGTAAGGTGCGGGAATACCGGTGGATAAATAGTTGCAAGTTGCATTTTGTGCTAGAGAGAAAACTTGCCGAGTGGAAATCCATGAAGGAGAGTCGGTCTACCAGTGCAGATTACCCTGCCTTCAACTTTACCAAACCCATCCATTTACCATACCAGTACCAATAGCTATCAAAACATATCATTAAAAAAAAAAAAGAAGAGACAACCTCCCCACCACCCTCACCACCCCCAACCACTGCCGCAAACCACCGCCTCAACAACAACAACAATGTTCACCCTCCGCCCCCTCTTGCGCTTCCACCACCCCCCTCACACCCCCCTCCCCCGCACCTTCACCACAACCCCCCACCCCACCGCAACCTTCAACCAAGTCCTCCGCGGCTGCCGCAAGCCGCAACCAAAACGCAAACCCGAATCCCCCGCCATGTCAGAAACCCATAACCCCTGCATGAAGGGAGTATGCCTAAAAGTATTCGTCATGGCACCCAAAAAGCCAAATTCCGCCGAGCGCAAAGTAGCGCGCGTACGCTTGAGTAGCGAGAAGGTTGTTACGGCTTATATTCCCGGTGAAGGTCATAATGTACAGCAACATGCTGTGGTACTTGTACGTGGTGGGAGGTCTCAGGATTGTCCGGGGGTTAAGTATCATTTGGTCAGGGGGGCGTTGGATTTGGTTTGTTGATATTTTCTCTGTTTTTTTCTTGCTCTGTTTCTTTTTAGGGATTGGTTTTGTTTATTGACTTTTTGTGGGGGGGAGTAGAGTGGTGTGCCGAATAGGTCTTCTTCGAGGTCAAAGTACGGAACGAAGAAGCCGAAGAAGGGGTTATAGGCGATTGAGCTGAAATCAGTTTGGATTGGATTGGATTGGATTGGACTAAGTCAAGATGATTTGGAGGTTGATGGTGTTGATATTGTTTTCTTCATCGATTGTCACTCTGTATAAATATCCCCCCCAACCACCATGCACGCGCCTTCCCTCCAACTACTAGGGCACAAGTATCGTATTTGTATATCATATAATGGCGTGGAAGATAAACTTGATAGACCAAATATCAATTCTGTTCCTCCCAATCTCCCCCTCCCCTCGCGGTTAATGAAGATATCACCTCGCAAAAACATTTAGTTCGTAGCTTTCGTCAAAACCAGACTTTTTTCCCCCTCCTCTTTCCTTTCCCTCCTTCCTTCCCTTTTTGTTTTTACTACACAAAATCCATATCCCAGGGATATACCCAATTATCCCTATGTTTCGACCTGGCGCCAGAGAATTTAAAAAAAAACACAAAAACAAAGGCTGAAACAGTTGAAATGAAAACGAGAACGAAAAAAACTATTTTGGTATTGTTCAGTCCATTTGTGTCTCGTATCCTTCTGGTTTTTCCATGTTGTTTATTTCAAAGTGGCGGGATAAGCAAGAGTAGCCTAAGGATCTATTAGCCTCCAGATATCGAGTAAAATTGGTATGATAAGCGCAATTTATGCAACATACCCTTCCAGTCAAAGTTGTCCTTAGGGTTACAGTGGCATTTACGCTCCAATCGTTGCTTATCAGAGGTAGGACAATGCGTGAAAGGTACGTGGTAGTAGCTGCAGTGATGTGCGTTAGCTCCCGAAAATCCTAGGGGTTACACTTATGCGGGGTTCCGTACGCAATGTCTTCAAAGAAGTGAATCTCCGACTTGTCCAGTAACAAACTAGCTGCAATGCTGTGAACCGGAGCATCACCCCATCTCTCATAGAAGAATCCACCATCCGTATCCAGCTTCTCAAAGAAATCCATGTACGGCTTATCCCTCCAGAATTCCAGACTGCCGACTTCGAAATTGGACCAGTAATGACAGTGGTTATAGGTTTCCCCTCCATCGTCACTGAGAAATCCCATTGCATTGTTCTTGTGGACGTATTCCGGATGTTCCTTCGTGAAATTCTTGACACTCTCCCAAAGCGTCGGGATGGTCTCGACGTATTCGTACAGTGACAGGACGAAACCATATTTCTTCTTGTTCTCGGCCATGAAGCGGAAGACATCGTAATCTACATCGCAAAACAGTTCGATCGACGGTTCCACACGCCAGTAGTACTCATAGTCGAGCAAGAGTTCATGTCGGAAAAAGAAACCAGATTCGTAACGGCACATGTGTCGGTAAGAGATGGAATCGCCATAGATAATCTTTCGCTGAGCCTGAAACGCAAAACAATCCGAATTAGCTAACGCGACACTCAACAAAAACAAAAACGCACATTTTTGAAAAAGCAAGCGGAACAGAAGACCCTTGCGCGAGAGTTGAAGGGGGCTCACCATATCCTCTCTGACTGCTTTCGCCTTTTCCTGATCAATCCATTCCGGGAAACTCCAGTGCTCTTCCGGAATCAACCCGTACTTCGCTTTCCCGCTGGTAAGAGCCGTAGTAACCTTCTTAAACTGCGCATCAAAAGGCTTCTCATTCAGAAACACCCAATCGTAATTAAATTTCCGATTGAACCGATCCTCAACATGTCTAATAGACTTCGCAATCTCCCAAATATCGCTATTCCTCGCCAGCGTGACGAACGTAGCGTTCGCGCGCTTTCCTGGGTGAACTCCAGTTGGGAGACCGCTCGCCGAGTTCGGGGAAGAGCCATTGTCGTCGGATTGTGGTGAAGATGATGAGTCCTGTGCACGCTGCTGCTCAGCGATTTTTTCGACGTCCAGCGGTGGTACGCCGGCGTGGTAGTTTGTTGTGTAGATTTTGAAAAGGACAGCTATCGACTGATTCAGATTTAGATGTGTAAGTGTAAGTGTCTAATAGAAAGAACGAGAGAATGCTTCATGGTTCCGCGAAAGGGTGAAAAGTAGGTTGGCAGGTTTTACTCACGAAGAAAGCTAACAGCATGAACCGTAAGGTTCGAGTATTCGCTGCCATCTTGATGGACTGGCGGCGGGAGAGGGGAAAGAAAGGGGAGGAAGATGAGAGGAAAATAACAAGGCTACAGAAAGTAGTGAGGTGAAGATGGTCCTTGAAAGCTAATCCGACGAGTCTCCCATCCAGCAAAGAACAAAGAGAAGCTGGGAAAATATTTTTGAAGGGGGATTGATGTAACTTTTGTATGGTGGCGTTGATTAGCACGGGAGAGAAAAGGAGACCAAGTGCCTTGTAATCAAGTTAATTGCTGTATCATACCAAAGATCGCAAAGAGTTAGGGGGGATCACACTCGAACAGTAAGTTCCAGCAGGTCGGGTAACGCAGAGAGTTACGAGTGGCTTATCAGAAAATCCACAAGCCCCATAGAGAAAGCTGATTAGCTGAAAGAAGCGAAAACGCCAATGAAAAAAAGGAATTTTTAAAACAATTCAATTATCTCCCTTTAAGATCGAAGACTCGAATTCAATTGCCTGAATACAAGCAAGCCGCACGCGTTCTCACTCGTAACATCCCCTTCTCGGTCAGCCGAAAAAAGCCGGCAAATCAACAAGCACACTCCAAAAATAAGTTTGCGCAACCCGTACGAATAGCATAATCCCATACAGCATTTGACCCTCAATTCTATCGAGTAACTTAAGTGGGCTCGAGCGTGATGAGTAAGCAAACATATACGGTATCATACTTAGCACCTAGGTCCTCCTCTCCCCGAGATGTTCCATCGGCGTTCTGTTTCAGGGAAGATCCAAGGTATTCATTTCGGTAGATGATATTCCGGGATTCTTTCCGGTTGTCCGATAGATCCTCCGGGACCAGAAACCCACGGGCTGGTCGACAGTGGTTGATCAACCTTAGGTGAAACATACAGTATACTGGTATGGCCTTAGCGGGGGAAAACTTGGTATGGCACAAGCACGATAGATAGACCCTCACTAGGTCAGCATAGTCTAAACGCTTACTACACCATTCCGGGGTCTGAAATCAGAGAATGTGCACAAAGTATACTTTCATACAGCTCTGAACTCAATCTTCCAGGACGATATCTATGCCCTCAGTCGGCTACCTCATGGGAATTTAAAACATTGTGCACGAAATGACATCCGAGTGACGGTCTATGATACAATCCGATACCCGTCCATCCCTGCCATGTGGTTGAGCAGTATGGAACATGTACTAAACTTAATAGATATAAAATAGAGAAGAACAGAGACCGAAAGGTAATACAGTAAGATAAGAGGAAACCGGTTGGAATTCCCACCACCACCTTCAAGTACGAGTAGATAGGTTTTCAAAATGCCCAGCAGCTGATCCCTGCGTTCCCAGCTTTAACATGCACTAGCCCTTTCTCACCATATACCTGCACGTTCATAGCGATATAAAGAGAAGGGACCTGAAATTTTCAAAAACAAAGTCTATGCAAAGCAGTTCTACCCATAGAAACAGAGATAGAATTGTAAAACAGCAGGGGTCTGTAGCTTCAAGAACAAGTCAGGCGGCAAGACAGCCAAGGGAAAACGAATAAAACTAGCCCCCCTTATCCTCCTAACCTTCTCCGCTTCCCCCACTCTCGCCGCTCAGCGCCCCACATCACTTATCCCATTCCTGAACATCCCATCTCTGTAGGTTCTACCCCCTTTGTGACATTTCTTTACGAGGACGGAGAGGTCACTTTGTGTGTTCTGGTATCTGTGCTTTTCTCCTTACGGCAGGCATTGGATTGAAGATAAGCATGATATGAGTCTCGGGTTGTACCTGTTGTGCAATTTCCTGCACCATTTGTAATAATGCAGCTTGTGTAAATAATGTAAAACTAGTCGAGTTGTAGAAAAAACCTCTATTGTCTTACACATATTGAGTCATGTTAAAAGGAAAATAGTAGTCTTCCTGGAAGAATTCGTTGACAATCGGGGCAGTCCTGACCTCAGCAAAGTACTTGTCCCGGGATAAAGCTGCTAGAAAGTGTCCGCTTCGCTTCAGCTTTTGTTTATTCAGCTCGATCAGTTTTGCGTTGAGTTGCCACCGTGCAGTGACGTATTTCACTTGGCTAATGATCACCATCCATAGATACGCACGTAATGGAAGTTGAAACACAGAGATACTGGTATCTCTACCAATAATTGATCAAAAAGTAGGGGAAAGAATATGGCTCATCCTAACCGTAGACAATCGATTGCATTGGCTTCCGGCTCTGTGGAGGGGAAATGCCTAAACTGACTAATGGAAATTAAAGAGTTGATTTCACTGTTGTCAGAAGGCTGCTGTGGAATCCCTCAACTAATTTCATACTTATAAACAAGAGACTTTCACATTAGCTCCCGGGCTAGACGCATTCTAAGAGTTGCCTCCTGTGTCACTCATAGCTTAAGATCTCATGCAGAACTTATCATCTCCTAAAATTGTTCAAATAATCTCTAGAAAATTTGAGGAATAAAAATTTTCACTTATAGCGTGGTCTTTGGGTGAGTGAGGGCTTCAAGAGTGTTCTAACACCATAATTGAACAAGAACTGATGGCAATTTGTACGGTGAGGGAGAGAAGAGTGCCTAACTGTGACTTAGTTAACAGCAGTTCTTACTGCAACTGGCTCCTACTACTCCAGGCTACTTGAAGGGTGTTTTCCATCCCAGCCGGCAAGGGATTCGCTTGGCAAAGGGCATATTCCCTTGATCAAGTAACTATCCCCCCCAGGAAGTAGGCCATTTTGCCACTTGGATATCCCCGCGGCCGAGAAAAAACTCAAGCTATCCTAGTAGCCAAGTAGAATCTTGTGTATGCCTTTTCATTGCTGCACCCGGCGGCTCTGAGTCCGAGCTACATGTACTACCCGTGACGCATGGAAGAGGATGTGGGGTTGTACTGTAAAAAGGGATAAGACTTCTTAGAGAATGTGCTCCAGGGTTCTTTCAACTAGACTCGGTGTCCCAATGCGCCTTATTGCACTTACCAAAATTGATTTATTGCAAACCTACGATATAAATTTAAAACAGAGTCAATACTTTGAGATTATCTCATCAGGAATTAGGGCATCCAGTCAGTTTAATTTATGATACGGAGCTTCGATATATTCAACCCCCCATGGAGGTTGGTGTACCGATAATGTCCGAGCCCTAATCGTAAAGTAAGTGTCTTTACATACCAAAATGGATGCGCAACTGTAATCAGGTAACATGAGTACTACAAGTAGATCAGTGGGATTTTGGAATTTACCTTGTCATTAGGATATCTCAACTGGCAAGTGGCCTCTGGCTAAGTGAGCTACTTAGTGATTAGAATAGAGTAACTTGGGTATTACAATTTTGGATTATGAAGCCTTTTTGTGTTTAAACTATCATACTCGTCGGTGGGGATGCCCACAAGTCAAAACTTCGGGTTTTTGTGTTTAAATGGTGGTCTGTCTCCCCGTCATGGTCGGCTACCCCGTAAAGCATGTTAGACTACTAAATTTAGTATATGAAAATCGGAATATCTCAATTTTGCACTTCATGCGCTAACTTTAGCTGTTTGCTCGAGCGATTGAAGTCTTGGTGTTCGCGCTGATTATTGCATCAAATGCAAACAGGCTGGCCAATGGCATAGGGCACTTTGGTTGTTCCGAAGAGCTGTCCCATCATAGGCCTTCATTAGCTTTAAGGCTGCCCTTTTAGGAGAGGGCTTGGCACGCCAAGCCCTCAAGCCCACTCCCACACAACGCCTTTCTCCCTCTGCTAAATTTTGTTATTATCTCCAACACCCACTATCAACCCCGCCTCCCCACTCCCGGAGCCCGGAATTTGATTCAGATCTTTCCCAATATACCTATTCCTTTTTTCCCCCTCATCGGTTCATACCTCATAAAATTTCTTGGAAGTCGAATCTGCTTTCGTTTAGGACTCATCACCGCTCACCTATTTCTGTTTCAAGAGGACTTATCACTTCCTGCCATGTCGTTCTTCGGGTTCGACACATCTTTGCCGAGAGATCGCGGCCATCCGGCAATGGCTCCTGGCTTTTCCCAGGCAACCGACCATTTCGCTGGATTGTCTAACGCTGATGATGATGACGACGATGGGTGGGTTCCTGTTTACTACATATTTGTGCTTTAGAACCACTAACACTCTGAGTGAAGAATTGATTTTGAGGATACTTATGACGGCCTTGGTGATAAGTTGGACGAAAAAGATGATGCCTTCAATGACGAGACTTTTGGTGCTCCGGAGGAAGCAATAGGTATTCATTTTTTTTCAGAGACCGCCCCCACGTATATTGGCTGAGGCCGAAATTCGATATTTAGGGAAGGACTTTGACTTTCACGGGGCGACCGCTCGTGTAGCAGACGCTATGGAGGAGGAACATGAGGTCTTTAACAGATCAGCGAGGAGTCAGTCTGTCGCGAGGGTGGCAGCTGCTCCCACACAACCCGCACGAGTCGAGCCTCCAACACATGTGCCAGTTCTCCGCCCTGATATGTCTTTATGGGGATCTGGGCCTGCTACTACACCTCAGCCTGAGCCCCAGCCAGATCCTACGCCAGTGGCGCCGCCGGTTGGAAGGAAGATATTAAGCCTAGAAGAGGTTGAGGCCCAGATTTTGGCCAATAATGAGCAAAAGCATCAATCCTCGTTCCAGCAACTGCCGGCCCAAGCCCACCAACTACCTCCCCAGCACCAGCATATCCCCCCGATTGTAACTCCTCAGCTACATCAGTATCCACCCCAGCAACATGATTTGCATCAGCTCCAATCTCAGCAATTTCCTGCACGTATCCAGAGTATGCTCCAGAGAAATCAGACACCCCCTCAAGTTCAGCATCACCAAATCCCCGAGCAACACCCTGGGGGCGTGCCGTTGCAACAACAGCAGAGAATGCAGCCAGTGGGGCAACCGCTACATCCCTCACGGAACCAATATGGAATGACAAATCAATATGGGATGACAAATCATGTCCCAACACCGCAGTTACAGAAAATGACTGAGGCGGAGAAAGCTCGATTTTTGGAGGAAGAGAGTAAACGTTTGAAGAGAAATCACAAGATTGCCCAGCTGGTGAGTACATAATAGAGCATCTGTATGGTGAGCATGAAGCTTACATAATTATTGAACAAAGGCGCGGTATAATGGCTTAATGACCCCTGCGGATAAAAATTTTATAACTCGCATACAACTCCAACATCTAGTCTCTATCAATAATGCTGAGGATAATGCCAATGAGGACTTCTACTACATTGTTCATTCGGCAATTCGGGCTCGCACAAACCCTCAGCAACCCCTCAATCAATTTGCACAGACCTATCTTTTCCGTCAGAGCGCAAGAGGTAGAAACAGGCAACAGGACAACCACCTACAACGGATGGAGCAACAGGTCCAGCGGGCCGTTGCTGCGGCAAAGGCTCGTCCAAAAGCTAGTCAATTAGTTCTGGAAGGCAGTTTGGGCAAAATATCATTTAGCAATGTTAAGACACCACGACCAATGCTCAACATCAAGAAGTCCGACACCCCTGGTGGAGAGCCTATAAGAAGAGTGAGTCCCCTACTTTTTAGGGGACTATCGTTCCTCGTATGCTGATATATCTGTCTTAGACCCAGCGTTCAACATTTTCAAGCGCGGACAGAAAATCTTTGCTCAGAGCGATTGAGAATGTTTATGATGCGTTGCTAGAGCTAGAGGTCCATGAACGCGAAAGGGCAAAGCTGCCAATCCTGATGCCAGATCAGCAACCCCAGCAAGCACATGTCGAATGGTCGACAAGGAGAGATCAACTAGTAGCAAAATTGTGGAAAGAAACTAAAATTATGGAACCAATTGACCCAACGTGGGAGATCCAATATATGACATTAGGGATATAGGAAGCTAACACGGTCCTTTAGGTCGACTGCCACTCATCCTTTTATCGCAATTCTTTCCTATTCGAAAATGAAGCGGGCCGTACAACGTATATTCCGGCACCTGGATCCAGAGCAGCGCGTGACTGTTCTCACTATGATCGTCGTGCATCTGGATATCCTCGATGTTGTGAAACATGGTGTATACCTTCCGGATGAAACCCAACTTCCCTCAGCTGTCCGTGAAGAGATTGAAATGTTTGCAGCGAGCGTTCTTCCGCCTTTGTTAGGCTATGTCTATGAAGCTCCTCTTTCGATTGTTATCGGGCTTTTGGGAATACTCTTGGAACGTGTGGATGTCGTGGCTGTGAGCAAGACCAAGATTGGTCTTGCATTTCTGACCATGTTTTCTTCCAGAGCCGAAATTGTCAAGCAAGCCGGAGGGGCGCCGGAAAACGAGCTTCAGCAATGGCAAATGATGTATGACAGGCTCTTTGATTCTCTTCAAGGGCATTGGATGGAGTGTTTCCCCCCTGGAATGTTTGTCGACGACGTCTACGTCTGGCAGTTTCTAGCAAGTATTGCGGTTGGAGCCAACATGCCTCAGCAGCAAGCACTAGTGAGTGCAGTGAAGTGAGTCATTTCATTCCCTCTTTAAACATGCGCTTGTCTCTAAAAAAAACCCTGCTTTATAGGGACCGAGTTATGGAGAACGTGAGGGCAAGTAAAACCTTGCCACCCGAGCTTGGTGCACAGAAGAGTGCGAACGTGAATCTCTTTATGAGAGCTATCGGGCTGGATGTTGAATTGCTTGGGTAGATGTGTCGAGACGCTCGGTGGCTGCAAATAAGTATAAATTTCTGGCATGGAGTAGAAAGTCTAATCTCTCTCACAAATGTTGCTGTCTGGTGATTGCTTCCCTCAAATATATCTGAAAGGAAGATCTCCATAAAATACCGGGCGACTACTTCTGGGTAAAGGCGTCCTTGGTTTCTCATTCAATCTCATTAACTCTGAGGATCGTTGATATATTTTTTTGTTTTTCACCTATATCCCGCCCGACAGCTTGGGTTGACCTCTCATGAAACTTTTGCCTGAGAAGGCATTCTGCTGTACATGTCTTCCCGTTGCGCTTATCAGAGCTGTTTGTTGGGGCAAGCGGATATTGGCAAAGTGCGGGGAATATTGCTGGTGATGGGCGTTGCTTTCATATTTTTTCTTAGGTCAGGCACATCTACAGGAGTTGCTTCTAATGACGGGTGAGAATATCGTGGAGCGAGTGATGTGACGAGATTCCGGGTTGTGTGGATCGTCATTAAAATTAGCAGTTTTTTTTTTTACTGTTTACAATACCAAAAAGCCTTTGTTGAAATGCGTGCCGATTAAATAGCAAAGAAGCACCTTTGGTCCTCCAGGCTTGGGGTGGATTAAATGCCTGAGCACGAATGTTAGGGAATGCAGCATTGCCAATGGGTTGCAAGTCTTGGCATGTAATCCCTAGCCCTGAACTCAACCACCAACTTTCATTCTTAGCAGCGGAGCTCCCTTCGACTCTCACAAGGCGGTGTGTTCTACTCACAACAACACCATCAACCGTAACCCTTCAACCCAACCCACAATCCTACTCCTAGTCCGCAATTCCTTCAGATAATAGCACAAATCCTCCGGCCCCCCCCGTTCCAGTAATGCCATACAACACGTCCGCAATACCTCCTTCCGAGGAGGTCACCGGCCATTCTGCCCTTCCTCGTGAGTTATTCGCTAATTTACTTCTTTCTTGTCTGTGGCTCACCAACGCACCGTAGTCTCTCGAGTTAAGAAAATCATAAGACTCGACGACGATGTCAACGGTTGCTCTAACAATGCTGCCTTCCTTGTTACCATTGCTGCTGTGAATATTTCTCCTCCCATTCTCTATTTCTATCCTTGAATACAGGGAGGTTGACGTTCCACAAAGGAAATGTTTGTCCAGTACCTCGCAGAGCAGGGGCTAAAAATGACCTACGGCGACCGAAAGCAACGGAAGACAATGCAGTATAAAGACCTGGGTAAATTACGCCCTTATACGACCTCCATTGCAATTTTCTAACGGGAGACGTAGCTACTGCTGTAGCCAGAGTAGAAAACCTCGAATTCCTCGCCGATGTTATCCCGCCTACGGTGCCGTACAAGCAAGTTCGGGAGCGGAAGAACAACAAGACGGTTAAGGACGCCGAGGCCGGCCAGTTGACGCTGAACGGGCAGAGGATATTACCGATAGGATCGTCAAACGGTCGTAAAAAGGGCTCTGGAGGGGGTGATACTACCACCGTTGCTAGTGGTAGGGAGAGGGGGGCAAACGGAAATAAGGGCGACGAGATAGAAATGAGTTAGGTCCCTTTTATAATCAGCGGGATGGTTCAGGGCTTGATAGGGGTGCATTTTGCGGGACCCCTCCACATTTACTGATGGACGAAAAATGATGCCCTGGGGGTTTCATGTGATGAAGATACACGGAATTGGGAAGGAGTAGGATGCGTTTTTTTGCTTCGCTTGCGGGAATATACTCTTGCTTTTGTTTTTCCTATCTCGATTGGAGTTTTTTCGGCGAGTGGGCTCTTGGTGGTTGGTTTTCCTTTCCTTTGGTGATGGGGTTTCTAAAGTGAAGAGTGGCGACAAGCTTCCACTTGGATTATCACGAGATACTTTCTTTCTGGCTCAACAGTCAATCCCATAGTTGCCTAGCCTCACAAAATCTGAGAAATCGATTGCTAATCCTTAAGATTGCTCCTTTTCGCTTTGGAAACAACAATTGACATATTTCCCCCTTTACCCAACAAGTTACCCATAGTGAGATGTAGAAGGATCAAGGATCAATTAAAAGTCGCTCACGTGCAGCCGCATCGCAGGCAGCCAACCAGCAGAAATGATCGCCGGCAACGGCCACACGTCATATTCCACCCGGCGGTATTCGTGCGTGATAAAGTAGATAAGATTAATCAGATAGGGAGCTAGAAAAAAGAAAAATTAGCTAACCACCCCCATCTGATTACCGTACCACTCCGGGTAACCGAAACAATTGTTTCATCAGTCCGACTTTCTCCATCCCATCCCGCTATCCCACACTCAACCCCACCAGGATTCATTCACCTTATCTCACCTCACATCCGATTCGCAACCAGAGAAACCAACCCCCCTCATCCCATCCCACCCCAGTCTAGGCGAGAGCAAGCAAGGAAGTAATCAAATGAACTGCCTCCGCACAACCGCCGCACGGGCCCTCCGCCCACGCACAATCGCTCCGCTGACCACAGCCCGCTACGCCGGCGGAGCGTCCACATCGCACTTTGACGACACCAGCGAGTACAAGTCACCCTTCGCTAGTCCTGAGCCCCGCACTACCACCAAGATCCCGGACTTTAGCAAGTATCGTGGCGGGAGCACCTCGGGAAACAAGCTCTTTGGCTACTTCATGGTCGGCACCATGGGGGCTTTGTCCGCTGCTGGAGCGAAAGCTACAATTCAAGGTCCCTCCCCCCTTCTGTTTCCATCCGCCGCCAATAGCCGCTCTAATTGATTTCTGGGGACAGATTTCCTGGTAAACATGTCCGCATCAGCCGACGTCTTAGCCATGGCGAAGGTGGAAGTGAACCTCTCCGCCATTCCGGAGGGCAAGAACGTCATCATCAAGTGGCGCGGCAAGCCCGTCTTCATCCGGCACCGCACGCCCGACGAGATTGAGGAGGCCAACGCCGTCAAGGTGGAGTCCCTGCGCGATCCCCAGACGGACGCCGAGCGCGTCAAGCAGCCCGAGTGGCTCGTCATGGTGGGCGTCTGCACACACTTGGGCTGCGTGCCCGTCGGCGAGGCCGGGGACTACGGCGGGTGGTTCTGCCCCTGCCACGGATCCCACTACGATATCTCCGGCAGAGTGAGAAGGGGGCCGGCTCCGCTTAATTTGGAGATTCCGGAATATGAGTATGTTTCCCCCTGCTACCGATTGTTGTGGAGGGGCTAATGAGGTGCATAGCTTCCCTGAGGAAGGAAAACTCATCATCGGATAGACGACTTGAGAGGGGGGGAGGGTTAAATCATTGCTTTTTCTAATGGTTTGCAACAAAATGGGAAAATAAAAAAACGGCTAGTGGATTACTCGGGAATGGGATGGGAGTGATGGGGGGAGGGGAGTTGGTATATTTAGAGCGAAACACCCTTTTTGTAGAAATCAATTCATTCTTCTTTGATTCCCGTATTTACTTTTTTTATTTTTATTTTTCCGATGTTAAAAAAACAAACAGGCAAGAGGGCACTCACCGGTATGGCGCAGCACAAATATTCTTATCCTCATCTCCATTTTTATAAAGATCCGTCTGAACGGTATATACAGTCTACTAATCCAGACTGACCACCAATTTCCACAGACAGACAGATGAGATCATCACGAACCGTATAGACTATCTATCTACCATACCGGTATCATACTTGACAGCGCAATTTCACCATCGCATATTATAAAAACAACTGCACAAACTAAACTAACGTCTACTGTACCCGTACTAAATCACCCCTCTTTCTCGCCCGAAAGAAAAAAGGTATCTGTTAAGCTCAAGGAGGAAGAAGAAAGAATGAAAAAAAAATGAAAAAAACACTTACCCATCGGCGCACGACCCAAACAGAAAGCAAGAGGCGAAGACTACATTTTAAAGCCGACAAACGTATAGGAAAAAGACATTTGAAAACAGAAAACTATAAGAACTTCACCCAAATCTCTCTCAAGAGTACATATAAAACACCATGTAGTTTAAGATTAAGGTTTCTCTTTTCTTTTGGAGGAAAAAAAGTGAGAAAAAAATGCAGCATTGTGTAATAGTGTGAGTGTGAACGGCGGTCGTTTCTCTAGTCTGATACAAAAGCGTTTTCCCTAACGCAAACCAAAGTCTGATGTATAAGCACTAAGAGAGAAAGAAAGATGTATGTACGGGATTTTCGAAATGGGTTTGATTGTAATTTTAAGAATTCCACCACGTCGGGTCCCCACACTAAGAGCTTCTTCCTGCGTTCAAAGAAAGTAATCCGGAGTTCCTATTATATAGTGTTAGAGAGTCCACTGTAAACACTATTTTCTTTTTATATTTTTTTTTTTTGGAGAGGGGGGGAACTACGTCTAGAAACCATTGGTTCTCCAGCCCTCGGGCAAGGATCGAATTGCAAGCTATACTCCAGTTAGCAAATTGTGGCTGAGGATCAAGGATGCGGGGCACTTACAAAGTGTATTTCAGATTCTCATCAATCTCCATAATAGCCGCCTGGTTACCGCATCTATAGCAGTAATTGGGGGCTGCCGAGCCAGTCAGTGATAAATCTCCCAATCAATAATGTGCATATCTTACCCGAGAATATAGTAACTACGTTACGGTCTTGCGACCAATTATAACCCTCCATGACCAACTGATGTGCTCTCGCAACCAGTGTAAGGCCATTGTTATGATTAAAGGCTTCGGATATGTCCTGACCGAATGTGTAACCGGCTCCACGAGGAGATATCCCCCATCCACAACGGTCATCCGGGTCAGACCACAGCAGGTCACACATCGGACCTTCATGGGGCACCTCCTGAATACGGTCCAACGCCCGAATGTTATCGAGGGTGTCGATACTTGGGGACAGGCCTCCGTGGAGACAGAAGATTTGGTTATCGATTAAAGCAGTAAGAGGAAGAAAATCGAACAGGTCTGTGAAAAGCCTACACATCATCCCCGTCAGCATACGTTATGGAGAGAACGGGTAGATAGGTAGGCTAGGTGACACCCGCCACAGGTTTCTCGGTGTCTTACTTCCAGACATTTGCATTCCCGTACTTGCGCAAACACTCGTCATAGAATCCGTAGACTTGTGTAATTTGCCTGGACTCATGATTGCCCCGCAAAATTGTAATTCTCTGGGGATATCTGATCTTCAACGCAACAAGCAACGTGACTGTCTCAACCGAATAGTATCCACGATCGACATAATCACCTGCAAGAACGCATATCAGAATTTGTTGAAATGAACGCACCACACCCCTTTCGACAAGCAGGGCCCCACGAACCCATGAACAGATAATTGGTATCAGGATTGGGACCACCGATCCTAAATAACTCCATCAAATCATGGAATTGGCCATGAATATCCCCACAAACTGTGACCGGGCACCTCTGCGGTAAAATGCTCAGCTCACCATCAGACACGGGAAGAACAGGGGGGGCGGGGAAAGGCTATGCCAAGGATAGCGTACCACAGGCTGCACATTTGACTCGTCTTGAAGTATTTCTCTCGCCTGCAATAACAAGTCAGGAATCGTTCGGTAGGGCGCTTCCACTAGCTAGCTAGCTCATAGTGACGCCTCGAGGTCGTGGCTGGGACATACCTTTTCACAGAGCCGTTGTACATCCATCTCATTTAGCTGCTTGCACTGCATCAAGTTCTCGATCCATCCATCCAGCTGGTTAATCGATGAGGGGTCCGCGATAGCTATACTAGATGGGGGAGGAGTCTTTCCAACATCCTCCATTTTGGTATCCATTTTTTTCTTTTTTCAATATTTCTGTTTGTTAAAATATTCGGGTGAATAAAGAAAGAAAGGGGTATTGCTGATCTTCGCTAGGAGGTTTTTCTTTTTCTCTTATGGAGAGTTGTGGCAATGGAGTTAGTCGTGTGGGGTGTATTTTTTTTTTTATTATTTTTTTTGACGATGATAATAAGTTATTGTGCAAAAGGTCTTTATCTCAGGAGCCAACCAACAAGATCTTTATTCGAGTGGATCGTTTCGGATAAGCGGAAGGTGGGGGGAGGGGGCTCTGGATGAGGGGAGGTAAAGGTGAAGTGAGGTGTGTAATCGTAAGTTGACGATAAGCAGGCTTCGAGAAATGGAAGATGGTTTGTTGTTCGTCGGTGTTGGGTGTTGGAGGGGGAAAGGGAGAATGAGTAGTGCGGGATGGGAAAGGAGCTGATGTGTGAGGGGTACAAATTCTACGAAATGCGGTTCGTGGGGAAGGTCTGGTTAGGTTCTGGGTCTAATGTTGGTTGTAACTTGTAAGCGACCGGATTGAGGGCAGATCAGCGAAGGAAGGAAGAAAACCTTGTGGCGGTGCACTGCTCAGGGAAGCATAAAGGCAGCCATAAGAGTTCAGAGTTGAAGTGACGCCACCGCTTTTTGGCTGTTGTAACTTACAAGTACCGGTACTGTACCGTACTGTACCTTGCTCTACTGTGAGCACGCCTTTCCTGTATCATCATTCGACAACAGGTTGCTTTGCTGACAAGAGTAACAATTTATTAGTCTCCAGTAGAGCGCAGTACCATAGTCTAAGCTTCAAGTCTTTCCCCCTTCAACCACTCCTCCGGTAGCCTACTAATAATTGACATATCTCTCCATATCCTCCACATCTGTAACCACCAGTGCTTACTACCGTATTCATCTACTCCACAGCACAGCACAGTACTGTACTGTACACCACTTCAAGCCATCCGCAACCTCCACGATACAATCAAGTATCCACTGTATATCTATCTCCCCACCCCGCTGTCCCTCTCTTCCCCCTCCCATAGCCAATTTTCCACAAAACCCTCCCGATCCCATCGGCCGATTCCAAATCTAACCTCCCCCTCTCTCCTCTTCTCCATACGTGTATCCTACCAAAAGGCGAAATTTCCCTCCTCCTCCTCCTCTTCCGTAAATCCCGGTTACTCGAAACCACATCGTAGACCTTGAAAGAAGAAAAAAAATAAAGAAGAAAAAAAACAACAACAACAACGTGTAAGATAATCTGTCAATCATCTCGGAACAGTATCTCTCACTTGGGTAATCGGCCCGACTCCTTCTCCCCAAGCCTTCTCTTTCCTCGCCATGTTCCTCTAAATATCTTCCGTGATATATCGATTGACTGACGCCTTCCCGAGACACGTGCCGATATATAACTTAATCTTGCCTCTAGAATTTGCGGTATCATAGATTAGATTCTGTTCTGTGCTCGTGTGTGCACCTGCGAAGTGGAGGGGAGGGAAAGGGAGTCTCTAGTTTTGTGCAGCACAGTACTGCATGCCCAGCCCCCCCTCCACTCCCCCACTTAAATAAGTTGCATATCATGATATACTAACTCTTCTAAACGAGGATGGTACCCATACAGTATTAGACTTTGATTGAATATACTTGTATCTCTCTACACCAGTAAACCAGTTAGTACTATCCAATCATCACCATCACCAGATTGTATCCCGTCTCTTGTTTTTTTTCTTTTTCTATTTCGCTCGGGGATGTTTTTCCCCACACAGGGAAAGAAAATAAAAATAAAAATAGCCTTCCCCACAGATACCGCAGAAATACAAAATGTCGCACTGTGACGACCATCTCATAGCCCATTGGCACTATGTGGTACCTGTCAAGATTTAAGCCTAACGGCAATTCCAAATCCCGCACCACTTCACTTCACTTCACGACAGGTATGCCCCCCATCCCGCCTAACATGATGCTGCAACCCCATATTACCACGATACAACAATTTTTCTTTTTCTTTTTCGATTTTGCGGGGCTCTCAACACCCCATACCATATCATAACCCGAGCCAACGGTATGTGCTCGCAATTCCCTACTTGAGTGCGGTGGTCGTGAGAAAATTGTGATATAACAAGGGAGATGATTTAGTTCATGATTATACTGGGCCCGGGCAAGTGGTACTTCGTTGGCGACGTATCTCTTCATGCCGATAAGTTGTATGGGCTAGTGGACTACATGCTATATGCCATTACACATATAATATCGTTGGTTTACCAAAAAAAAAAAAATGGGCCTATACTTTTTTACTTTTTTTACTTGCTTTGCATGTTTTCTGCTGTTGATGCTTGCTTTAGCGGTATGATATCAGGACTGCAGCCTAACAGGTATCATCGGATAGAGAACTGCCAAGGGAAGGGAACAAAAAAAAAGGGACTCAGAACGGAAAATTGTATCGGTATAAATGAAGGACAGCTGCAAAAATTGAAGCAATTTTTTATAAAAAAGAAGAAAAAAACAGGACTAGAGATAGAGATATATCTGGGCCTTTTTTGATTCAAGAAACGTTACAAGGGAAAAGAAAAGAACTCCCCCGCTAGGTAAATTCCAAACTTGCATTTAGAAACAAGGACTTTCACTCAAAGCTTCCCAAGTGAGGGAACGGTACGTACCTTGATTGTTAGTAGTTGTAAAGAGTAAAGCAAATGCGAACCAAAGAGACTCCCCAATTCTCCCAAACTACCATAATCCAGAAGCAAAATCAGAGCAAGTAGAAATAGTAATGAAAAAGCGAATGCTTGCAACTCACCCCTACGCCATATCCGAGAACCAAACCGTACCTAACAGACAAAACCAGATATGCGGAAAAAAAAAACAAAAAACAGAAGAGGCCCCCAAAAACAGCTAACAGGAAAATCAGGGGAGAAAAGGAAAAGAGACAACACCCACAAAGGAAAAGTGAAAAAACGAATAAAATGTAACAGCCGGAGATCAGCTATTGTGACTACAAAAGTATAGCAAAATGGAAGGGAAGGTAGACAAAAAAAAGAGGAAAAATCGTGAAATGTTTATCGCAATCGAAAAGAAGTGCCCGGAAACAAAAAAGTACTTCATACAAGCCCACATGAATTATCAGTTTTGGCGTGTGTAGGGACGATTCATTGTCGCAATCTCGCGTGCTATATGAGTCCATTCCAACTCGCGCTTGGGTGTAGAGCGATTCTTGAAAGATATCTTCTCTTCGAACTTAAGCAGCTCATACATGAAACGCAAGTGTGGCTGAATGATAACGTTTAAGCGGCGGGCGCGAACATAGCAACTAATATTCGTCAGTATAGCCTGTGAAAAAAAAAAAAAATCGTAGTTTGAAAACCTACTAGGCTCGAGGGAGTGAGAGGTTGAGGGCACGCATGACCTCAGCAATGCATATCGTTGCAGACCGAGAGACCCCTACTCGGCAGTGTACGAGGATTGGTTCATCCGCATGGCGGCCTTCTTCTAGATGATATCAGTAAGGTATTAACACAACTAAGAATTATCAGTCGGCATACCAATAAAATCCAGGCACCGCCTGAACTGATACTCCAGTGGGTCACATCCATTATCCTGCAAGTCCCTTACAACCATCGAATTATCAATTCCCCACTTGCTTTTTTCTTTATCCGTCCAAGATAGCTCCTCGCCGATACTCAAGACACGTTTGATACCCAACGCAGCAAGCAACCCAGGGTTATTAGCGTGCTGCAGGTTCCCCAGATACATGTACGACAGAATACGGCTAGGTAGTGACCCATCCATGCGGTGGATCCACCCGGGGGAATTGAGTACAGCGTAGTTAAGACAATAACCCTTGTCCTCGGCAGCCGCCTCAAGAATCCGATGCTCAGCAAAACGAAGGAAATGGAGGTCCTTTTCGTACGCAAAGAAATTTCGACCCTTGACGGTGTGTAGCTGAATCCAGGCCGAATGTGCAGGTAATCCTTCAGAATACATAAGATATGCCAGGGCTAGTAGTGAAGTTTCGGTGTAGCCATCGGTGCAATGAATCAATATCCGACGGGGCTCGCGAGGTGGGGTCATCGAGAGATCGCCATCAGCATCATGAGCCTCTTGATGCCTGCCATTTGCAACGGATTGTATGAAACGGCAAGTATCGATAATACCGTCAACTTCTGTGGGCGTATACCTCGGCGGTGTCATTGTACCCGAGCCAGGAAATTCAAGGCATTGCGTTGCATCCGCATGGTCCATGATCTCACTCAGATCTCGAAGGTTTTCGATTGATGGCATTTGGGCCAAGTCACTAGCCTCAATCAACAGACCATACGGTGGTTCGTGCTCCGGCTCGGGCGCGGTATCGGCACTAGACCCTAGCCAGACATTTTTTGAGATCTCTGTTGCCCTAGACATGGAGCACATTTCCATTCTTTCCCAGTGACCTATTAAAACATTAGAGCTTCTCCCCTGCCGTAGCGGATTCGGAATAGCTTACAAAAATCGATCACTTTTCCCGTCAAATTCCCTGCCGAGTCTATGGTAACGATCTCGGGAAAGTAAGTCTCAAACATTGAGAATGGGCCTAATCTTGTCAGCACTTCCTCGATCGAGAGAATGAATCAAGAGCAGTAGCTCACTCTGAACAACAAAAGTGCTGTACACCGGGAACTCCCGCGTTGAGTTTCTTTGATATTGAGCCCTGTAGCCTATTTGGGCGGTAGAGATCTGTTTTGCAATCCTAGTGACTTCCCTGGGATCGACATCATTATCTCCGTAAATGATGATATCAGATAAACACGCAAACTTTCCCACTTGGATGTGAAAGTTACGAACATTAAACCCCTCTCTCGGATCTACAACAAGGAAGCCAGTGGTTGCTGGGTCTGACGGGAGAATCTCCTCTGGTGTAATGGCACCCTTCAACCTTGCGCAAGACATATCCCCAACTTTGACAATGCAAATACCACGATAACAAGTAGGTGACCTCCTCATCGATTTCTTACGGGCATAGAAGAAAGCAAGTTGCATTGAATTCTCTGGATGGAGGCCATGGGCCCAGGGAAACAGTTGTTCAATGTCTGGTAGACTTTGTCTCGAGCTATAGTTAAGGGAGGCTGCCACACCAGCAGCATCAATGGCATGGACGGGTGGAGATTCCGAAATTAAGGGATAGCTTTCCGCCGGAAACAATAAAGAAGCCATAGAACGATTTCCCTCTTCAGACGAATGCGACCCCTCGGAATGAGGAGAAGCAGGCGGTGTGACTGGGTTCCCGTAATTAGGGGCCCCAGGTCCAGATACCGCCATGTGCTTATTCGGAATTGGGATGGGAGCGGTAGTAGAAGCGGAGCCGGACAGCGGTAGGGTTGGGGCCGGCGTAGTAGTAGGCATTGGTGGAGGAGTGGGAGTGTCCCTTGGAGGTTGGATGGCCACAGCAGCCATAGCGACCGCTTTCTATTGCAGAGAATTATGGGAGAAAGTAGAAAGTTCGGGCGATCGATAAAGGAATTCTCAGTTTGCTATGTAGACCTCGATGTTCGGTGACGCTGCCCAGACTAGTTTGCTCGACAATCTTAGGACCAAAGGTCGGAGGATTGACACCGAATCAGGAAGTTATGACACCCCAATATGTTGTAGCTGATTGATCCAAGGATCGGGCAGAGCGCTGCGGTAAAAGCAGCAGCAGCAGCAGCAGGAACAGAGATCAGAATGGTATTGGGCGGATAGATGGAGGTGGGTGGAAGTATCGAAGAGTGAAATTCGGAGGGAATTTTGGGGCGTGGTAGTAGGGGTGGAATAGCGGGGAGGGAGGGATATGTAGCGGAATTCGTTGGGCGATACAGCTTTTAGAGGGAAATTATGGAGGAGGGGGGGTTCTTGGTGTGGTAAAGAAGAAGGATGGAGGGCGGGTAGTTGATTGTGAAAGTGACGGGTGCCCTCCTTTAGTGTGAGGGAGGGAGGGAGGGGGGGAGATGGAGGCGGATAGTGAGTAGGTGTGCAAGGTATGTAGGAATGTCGAATGGGTGTGGGTATGTACCCTACCGTCGCACTGTGAGTAGGAGATACCGAGTGGGAGAGACGCAGCTACCGGTACTAGTACAGTACTAGGGCCGATACGGGGATATACGGTAGCGCAGGTCAGTTAAAGCTGCCGTCAGCGAGGACACCCCTAAACCAGATATTTCCACAGTTCAATGCACACAGCTGAGAAAACGATAAATCGTTTGTGGGGGGAGGGGCGTTATGAGGAGGAGAAACGGGAGGAGGGGGTTTAAAATGGGAGGAGAGCACAAGCAAGACACAATGAGGAGGGAGGTAGTTAAAGTTATGATGATGTTGACGAGGCGGGACAAAAATTAGCTTTGACGTCGTTGTCGTGGCTCCCCTTTAACAGTTGGTGGGATAAGGAATGAGAGATGCGAGTCGTCTCTGGATTAGCAGTCTAGAGTTTCATATCCACCCTTTTGGCTGTCTCTCATAAGTTACCACGCGGTGCTACACCGGTATGTCTGGAAGGGCTTCTTTTCTTTCAAGCAGCGCAGCGCATCTTAGTGGGCAAGGAATATGATATTTCTAAAGCAAATGCAGTAACTTATACGCCCGATCAACTTGAGCACAGCAACCATTGGCTGGGAGGGGTAGAAGGCGTACAAGTACAATTACGACCTTACCGTACTTCCCTCTTGCCTTCATCTTCCGTCACCGTCACCCACCACACGAAGAGTGCACTTCTTCAAGTGCCACACGCTTTTTTCTCCATTTTGGTATTCGCATTTGCGTGTTGCAGTTGCAGGGCATTTGCAGACACCCAGACACCCACCACACGGACAGCAACGGACACAGACAGAGAGCGACTAAAGCGCAAGACACCCCACTTTCCCCACGAGTACCTACCGTTGACTCCTGGAAGAAAACAAAAAAAAAGAAAGAGGAGACCTGCACCTCCTGTACCGTATTCTTTTCTGAGAAACGATTGGCCAAATAAGGATTCAGCTAGTTGCATGGTGTCCACATCCTCGACGCTACGGTGCTATACCGTATCTGCCCTACTTTGCTTATCGCATTCGGGGGTGGCCATCCCACCCTTCCACACCCACTTCTAACTTTTTTTACTGCACGCGTCAAGCGAATGGATTACCTATCACCACTCCTGCGATCCCTGCCAACCGGTTATTTTAGTTTCAATTCTTTGAAGCGGAAAAGTGTGGCTCCGACCCTGCCAGGCGGAGACATGAGCTATCCCTCGTGCCTGTCTTCCCTTAGTTGTGAACTTTGAACGGTCGTAAGGCTGGGGATGAGTTCAAGGTCGAAGTGAAGAGAAAAGGGGGAATAGTTGGGAAAATAAGGTCAAGCATGAGCGAGTAAGAACATCATGGTGAAGCCCTACCGAGCGCTCATAATAGCAGGGGCATTCTATGTAAAGGCTCACAGAAAGAAAAACCAACGTCATTTAAGAGGTTCGAGTGTTGTCAAGACCACATTCTTACATTCAAGATAGCGTGATACTTTAGAACTTTTAGCTTGGCCTGTTTGGGGGGATTTGTTTGGGTTTATGCTAATCATGACTGTTGGAAGTTGGATGTACTAGTACCGTACTCGTACGGTGCGATGCCGGGATAGTAGACGAACCACGAAAATTGCTAACATGAGGATGCGGCCCTTTCTTGTCTAATGCTACCCTGTTTGCTAGAAGTAATACAGTACTAGTACTAGTACAGGATTGTTGGCTCCACCCAGGTAGGGCGTAGATTGACTTGATTTCATTCTTCCTCTCGAGCTCCGCTTAACTATGTAAACATAGGATGCAGGCTAGCTATGGTAGTGTGATACAGCGTTTGCACTGCGCGATATGGGTAAATTTAGTCCATGCAATGCTCCACCGTGGCTTTACCTCCCAGACATGTTTACTCCATAAATACTTCAACGGGTTGGGCCTTGCCTCACTCATGTAAAAGGCTACTTCTCCCCACAAACGAAAAGCATAACCAGAGTTGTGGGATGCACCCATCCAAATGCTTGCTGACTGCTCTGCTGATCTTGACTAAAAAAAGCAACCTTGCAAACAAGAGCTGTGTCCCGCCGATAACGCGGATTCCCGGAGTCACAACCCACTCAGCTCACAATGTCTTAGCTTTGGAAGAGCAAAACGCTTCGATAACCCTGGCACTAACTGCCGGTACAACAACATCAAGCGTTGGCAACAGCCCGAGCAGTTATCAGCCTAGTCTGAGTGCCCCCAGGGCGATGGTAATTATCAGTATGCCTTGAGGTAAGGGCGCTCCCAAGCACAGTGGACTCTTGACATAAAATCTGCAGGGGAGGGCCCTATCATCAAGATTTCCCTCAGTTTGTCTGTATGGAAGGTCTGCGGATGATACCGGTAGTCGGTAATGTACAAGTATCACAACGCCTATTAGTAGCTGAGGGCCCCTTGGGAGCACCAGCAGCTTTAGATGAGCTCCGATGATCTGAAATTGGGGCTCCTATCGCACCGCAAGCATCGATTACGCGGCCGTTACTCGCGGGAATACTGGCCAGGTCCACAAAATCCCGACAGCTAATATTTGATGGTCGATAGACTTCGAAGAGCATTAAAACGTTCTAGGATAGATTGTACCAATGATTGAAGCTAGCGATAAGTGCTTCGCTGCTCTCTACCCGGGCTATGATTTTGAAGGTAGTGGTGGGAATGCCACCTCTCAACATCCCCGCCTCTTGCGCAGAACCATTGGAGCGCTTCCAAGCCACCGGTATACAGTATACGCGCATCGTACCGGATATCTCACATTGCACTCGAGTACTAGTACTCGTGCGGGGTGTTTGGTTAACATTCAAAGCGTATCCGAATTGTTAAGCATCCCAGTGAGGGTTGGAGTGAGAAAAAAGATGAAGATTCCAAGGGCCACTTCTGAATGTGATACAATCGCTACGGTACCTGTTCTGCAATTTCTACTGGTCGATTCCGGGGGATTGGCCCTGGTTTTTGCCCCACACGTGCGCGGCGGGCGCTCCTGCTTGTTGGGCACATATCCACCTCCAATGGCGAGGTTGGTGAAATCCCTACCTCAACACCCTCCCGTATCGGATATTCAAGCGAGAAACCGGCTGACGCCTCTAAAGCTTATTTTTGAACCAGTTATTCCGAAATTTAACCATAAACTTCATTTTGCTGCCGACTCTCTTTTTCCCACAGGGAACTGCAAAAGTCCATGTCTGGGAAAATCTGCAAGCTTGCACCTCCAAGCTACATATCGGGTGCCAGATCTCTCAATCATTGCCTCTCAGCGTATTTATGCGGGGTGCCCCTACCGGTACCCTGCTTAGCCTACCGGGAGCGTTGGGGAAAAGAAAAGAAAAGCCATTTGACTACGGAATAGTCTAGTGCCGGTATTTTCTTCGTCTGCCAAGCCCCTCTTTTTTTAAAAAAGTCACGACATTGCGGGTATATGGTAAAATATCTGTGCGTGCCTGAGCGCCCATATTGTACAAAATATACCCCTGTTTTTGGGTACTGTACACCTTGCCTGGGACGACTAGCGGAGACATCGGTGGTTCGGCGCTTCCCAATCGCATCAGGAGAACCAGCGCCACATGAATCTTCCTTCCTCATGTGCCGCTATTCTACCTCATCTTTCCCGGGCCGTTCCTTTCTCCTCGGTACGGCGTTCTGCCCGGTCAGCGCGATACCCGGTGGCACAGCACTCTATTTAGACGTACCGATCTTTTGTTTAAAGAGCCCTGGATTACCTGCGGATTACCTGTGTTGGGCATCCCTGACACTTACGGGGGGTTTTCCAGCCTTACGGCTATTTTGCTTAGGGCCTGTAGCGATCTCTCTCAAGATGTTTTCCCACATCTATCAGAGGCTCATCCACACCGCGAAGGGCCAGGACGATCAATGCAGGAACCCGCAGCCGAAGGAACCCGGGATGCCATCATACTAGACCGAGAGATCTTGAAAAAAATTAATGGAATTCTAAACGGACTTAGAGCTAAACATCTTCCGAATCCTAGATTTAGACTATTTTTAAGCAACTTAGCCAATCTCACTCTCAAGCCCCACAAACCCGCTGGCCGATTGTGCCGCGTTGCTCTAAGAATGGCTTGGAGCTAGGGCCATGGAGGCCAATATTCCGATTCCGGCGGGACATGGCACTTCATATTATTGTAATACTTGCACAGGGTTACAGAGCTCATCGATTTTTATTATGATTAACCATACATATGCTTATGTGCAGCGGGATACCCGTCCCTAACGACCCCCCCTACTCGGATATGAAACAAGAAGCAAACTTTTCCCCCACCCTCCTAGTCTAATGTTGCTGACTCAAAAGGAAACAAAAACGGTATCCACGCATTACGAAAAGACCATCAAACACTAGGCCGTTTCGCTCGTTTCCACAATCTTCTCTCCGGATTCGGCAGCCCATTTTCGCTCAAACGCCCCCTCAACATGGAACTTCTGATCAACTCTTGTGATAGCGTACACCATTATAACAACCACCTCCAATAGTGGTGTGAATACATAAAATGCCGCACGGCTATTGAACCAGCCTGGATCCGTAACTGGTCGGGGCATGAATGATGCTGCTGCACGAAAGGCGGTGGATAATGCTGTTTCAGTCAGTATGAATGTCGTAGGGCACTATATAAAAACATGGGAGTGGCAAGGGGAATGTACTGAGAACGCTAGAAACGAAGAGAACAATCAAGGTTTTCTCTGATAAGTCTCCCCTCTTTCCAAAGTTCTGGCGCGGAGTGTTGGAAGGGAAAAAGTGCCCGATCAGAAGCATTGGTATCGGGGCAAAGGCAAAAACGGTAAAGTAGATGATCCCGAACTTGCGGATACCTTTCCATTGTGGTTAGCATCAACTTTGAAACAAATAGCGCGGCCGCAAGATCTTACTCAAGTCGATATGTAGCGTGTGATGGCTCAGAGTGTAAAACGAATCGACAGTTGTAGTAATGACTAAGAACCATGTATCAGCACCCGGGCTTTTCCAGCACTATGTGCCCTTGGTGAGGAGGTAGTACCCATTATTAATACCAGCACGATAGAGATATAGTAGGCCAAAAACGCCCGGTCGAATAACTTATTCCCCACGACTCTCGGGTGATATGCTCTCAACAATCGCTGCGTAAAATTCATATTGATAACGAACAATAGCACCACACCTGCAGCGACAAACACATTTGCAGCGATAGCAACCGGTACACTAGTTGGATGAGTCGCCCAAGCTATCGTACCGCCGTGTTGTTAGCGGACGCATGGTCAACCTAAAGGGGGAGCAGACAAGCAAGCAAGTAGGTGTGTATCCGTACCTATGCGCATCCCAAATGTAACAATCCTAGACATGCAGAAGCCAAAAGTGACGGCGTTGAATACAAAGAAGTGGCCTCTCCCGTGATTCCTCCTGAACAGCGTCATGTGTGTGGCAGCGAAGAAGACGAATATCGCGATGAATATGGACGAGATGGGTATATCTACGCCTTTGTTTGGCCTACCGCCATAACCTGCTGTCCTTGGAAGGTATGGAGGCCCCGAAGACTAGTGGTATTAGAGTCATCGTCAGTATCCCGTTCGTTCGTTCATTCATTCATTCAGAAAATGGGACCGGGGAGGGAAAGAATTGAAAAGAGTGAAGTCATACCGTCATTTGTCCCTGTTGTCCAGACATATCTCACTCAATCCGTATTCCACAGAATAAAATCTTTTCTATTCTAAAGTGTCGTACTATCCCACCCTCTCCTTAACTCGCTTCGCTTCACTTGAATTTCAAATATAGATAGATACCGGTGGTCCGCCTTCGCTTGATTTAACTTTTCAACCCCTTAATCCGATTCCAATCTGGCTTCCGTGCCGTAAGTCTACCTGTCCCTCCATCCTTCTTTTCATTCCTTATATACAAAAGGAAAGATAATAGAGATACACAACCTCCCCTGGAGTCGGCCAAATAACCATCCATCAACACCAATCGCGGCCTACCGAATGACGCGCTCGGACCGACAACGGCGATTTCAAGCGCTGATGGTTACACGGGCGTCATCGCTCTAACTAACAAATAAAGGTAGGAGTTAAGATTATCCCCGGATGCCGGCATTCAGGAAACTCGCGAGCGCGGAGGACCGGGGGTACCGTTCCAGTGGCGCAGATCTGGGCCCTGGAAAAAAAGGCTTGTTCGTGTCTTGGCAGACGCGCCCGAACGCGAGCGGGGTTAGCGCACTCGAGTATCATATGCTAGGGATTGATCGGTGACGTAGGCTAGCTCCTGAACTGGTGAGATGCTGTCGCACCTGTCGATTTTTGGGACAGAGGTTGATACATGGTATCGTGAGATTTCGAATGTGAGAAAAATGGGCGAGGACGTTGGAATGTTCCCTTCTCGGCTAAATTCACGCGAGGGGCAACATCGCAAACTCGGCCCTCCGGCGGGGCAAAACGAAAGGAATGCACACGGTGCCTTGCCAGGAGAGGCAATTACAACGTCCCAGCACATTTTTCTTCTATTTGAGTTTTTATGGTACTGTAAGCAACTTTTTGTGGATACTGGATATACCGGTAATAGCTAAAATTGCGCAGATGATGCTCGCCGTCTTCACCAAGAAAAGCGCCAGCTACCGAACTTTGGTGAGGTGGGAATAAACCTCGCCAAAATCAGGTAGCTGGTGGCTTTCTTGGCGCAGATGCGCGGGAAGACTTTGGGCCGTACTCGAATTGGCCATACTTTCGTTGGTATCAGTGGGGTTCTGGTTTAAAGGTCCTGAAGTCATCTATGTTTCAAGCATTGACAGGGGCAGCACGGAATTTCGGTATCTTCTCGGCCGACGAGGTACTGGAACCCCGGGGTAGCACGTACCGGTACCATATGATACTTACTCGCGGTTGGGGTAAAGTATTGGAACAAACAGGGGGGCAAATGTCTGTGCGAGGAACAAAACAAAGAGCGGTTATTTTCCTTCTTAGGTATCTTGGGATCTGAATGAAGGAAGTCTTGCATTGGCCATCTTGACCCCAGTTTGTTCCAATACTTTGCCCCTACCGCGAGTACAACTTGCATACCGGGAAGTCAAGGTATCTGACACGCTTCTTCCCCTCTATTCTCCCTCTAAGTGCAAATTGCACTTTTAGAAACACCACGTACACTATCTCGAGATTTACGCGTAACGTGATCTGTCAGGTTACACGAATACCACATGGACACCTCTG
>Ga0307507_10002069_pt1 | contig 43472 bp, 38 predicted proteins | sample 7_EM_MG_FD_207223 | JGI IMG/M metagenome (GOLD analysis project Ga0307507, IMG submission 207223) | Populus trichocarpa ectomycorrhiza microbial communities from riparian zone in the Pacific Northwest, United States - 7_EM | ecosystem: Host-associated > Plants > Roots > Unclassified | place... | reverse complement strand
ACTGGGCTCTGGGTCTCTTTGTCTTTCTACTCTTTATATCAATCACCTGTCTTCTCCTTTTCCCCTTCCTGTTCGAGGAATGGGGGCGAGGTATACCGGTGGGATTGCTTTTTTTTTTTTTTTTTTTGATATTGACCTTTCTCGTTTCTGCGAATTTTCATGCCTTCGATTTGCGAAGGATTCATTCATCACGGTGCTATGCAAAGAGAGGCAAAAACGTTATTGGGGGGCTATTTGGCTATGGAGTCTTTTTCTATGTTTGGGAAAGGGTGATTGGTGGGTTTGAGGGAGTTTCATTCGGAATTGAAAACAGCGGATACTTTTTTTCTTCTTTTTCCTTTTTTTGTCGGTGTAGTTGGTGTCTTCAAAGCCACGGGATGGTGGTTGGATTGGTTAAGTTAAGGGCGTCTTGCAAGGGTTCCTTTCCTTTTATGGTCTCATGAAGGCAAAAAGTTTCTTTCATGATAAAAAGTCAATGTTAAGCTGCTTTGTATGGCTCGATATTAAGCATAAACTCGTTAAAGTCAAGTTATCATACTCTGATAAGGCTGAGGGAGTTTTGGAAATTGTCTTGGTTTTCGGTATAATAACAAACTTTAGGGGATGGATGTTTGGCATAAGTTCAAATCGCAAATTGCAACGACAATTTTTGAAAACTGACCAATAGCATCTCCTGAAACCTGCTCACACAATCCATTTTTAAAGGCCATGATTGGTCACTTTCCAAATCGTCTTTACTAGAATGCTTCTAGGGGTCCCGTTTGGGTTGTTTACGGGAAATTTTTAAGCTGGCCAAGACAGCGACACCATTCCTTTAGGAGTATAGCCTGGAGAACTGAGCCGGTTAAACTTCTATTTTCTCTCATTTCAGCGCCAAAGTTTCTGAGATTCTTGTAAAAAAGTGGAATAGCCCCTGGACCGTGCTGAACTTGAAAATTTCCTGAAAGCAACCCAAACAGGACTCCAGACGCACTCTGCTAAGGGTAGGTCAAAAAGGTCCGAAAACTTTGAGTGGCAAAGCAAGGATTAGGGACACCGATCAATGAGTAAAGGTGGAAAAGAGGGGGATGTTACATGATCCCATTAAACTGGAGCAGTTGATCTGAGTGATCGTCTATGCTATCTGCAGATTTTATTAAGATTGTAATGTTATAAGGACAAATTGGGGCTAAAGGAGGAAAAGGAATAAGGGATTTTTGGTCTGTTAATGAGTGATTGCCCGAATGAGCGCTTGCACTGAGCTTCGAAGAGGGGGCTTGCGGTAGGAGGTGTAGCATTATGGAAGGGGATGGCGTGTGCTTGAATATTGTGGTATTCTGGGTTGTAAAAGTAGTATACTAGAACGTTATCACTTCAATTTGGATTGGATCTAGTTGGGCGTTTCTTAGACTGGAATCACAAGACGTCACTCGACGGTGTGGACCCCGGCGCAGCCGAGTGTGGTGATAACGGAGACACCGTACAAGGTTCTGTGACATACCGGAGTTTGTAGTGCATCTTGCGCCAAAAATGCCGGTTTTTAAAGCTTCACAGCATAGGCAGAAGTTGTTCCATAAGTTAAGATCCACATCCCCCTGAACGAAAGCTTCCACCGTCCCAATAAACATATCAAAATTCAAAATTCAAAATTCAAAAAAAAGCCACTGAATTTATCGCCTATATGAACTTCTAGAACCACCAATTTTCCAAAAAAAAAAAAAAAAAAAAAATCACTTTTTTTACTCGAGTTTCCACGCTGATGCCACTGCATGCGCTTAAGCAGAATTTCCAAGTTCTACTGCACTGGAGTTCATAGCAGGCTGCTCCCACATGTATGAATGTGGTGAGTGGTGAAATGAGAACCTCAGATCTTCAACTATGGATATATTTTGATGATAGTTTACTCGAGCATGATACGGGGATGTTGGCGTTGTGGGTGTGATTGTGGTTTCGTAGTGTTGCGACGAGGGAGGATTGCCGACCAACGACAAGACGTATGTCCAAAGGCTAAGATAAGCAAAATTGATCCCGTACCGTAAAGACTAGGATAAACAAAACCTCACCCAAAGGCGTCTAGAATATTTCTCTTCTGATCAAGGGGGGAATCACCCCGAAGAAAGCTGACTCCCAGCCTTCCGCTGACAAAGATATATGATAACGGATCAACCCAGCGAAAGGTTCAATTATTCTAGTTCTTACGGTACAAGTATGATACGGTAGTTGTTCGCCTAGCGAGAGCCCCTATCTGTATTAGTATCTACCCGAATTACTAACCTAGTTAGGGCGGCATAGAGCACTAGCTGTTGAGATGGTAAGACCAGAACCTCAGGAAAGCCACTGCACATGAGCTATGAAAGCGAAACCGGCAAACACCAAACTTACCCTAAATATATGCCCTAAAATGAAACATCCATCCACGTCTGCTACTATACCTAGACCGGCTCGCTCGAGGGCCGGCACTATGCGCATGGTATTCTGCGCGGGCTGATTGGACCAGGTGTTCGCCAACAAACCAACAAGCTAATGATGACCCCGCTTTTCTTCCGCCGTGCGGGAGTACTATCAATTGACCCTACAGTACTCAAGAACCCGTCTTGAATCCTCTGCATCGAATCTACAACCTTCCAGGCAGCAAAAAAAAAAAAGAGAGGGAATTTCGCGATCTCACGTCATGGAAAATAGCAGTTCTTTAATCAACTCCCTTAACACCAACTCTTTTAATACTGTCTATAACGTGAATAGCTTTGATGCCGATGAGAGGTCCAAGATTCTCGTATGGCTATCTCCGCTAGAACCCCGGATACGGCACAATGATATTAGAGACCACCGAGTCGAAGATGTGGGAGACTGGCTCTTACAAACCTAGGAATATCGGAATTGGTTTGGGTTTGGTGGTGTTCGCAGTGGAGGGCCTGATAATTCAGCCTTGTTTTGCTACGGAGATCCGGGGGTCGGTAAGACCTACATCAGGTTAGAATGCATATCCTCCATCAAGCAAAAGTGTTGCTAAGAAACTGGGATTCTAGCTCCTTGGTAATAGATAGACTATGCGATTGGGCAAAGGGACGAAATGCTGCGGTTGCGTGCTTCTACTTCGACTTCGCCGCCCAGAAGGAGCAATCTCCAACGAGCGTCCTGAGTTCTCTCCTGAAACAGGTTGTTGGTGGACTAGAAGAGATTCCAGCGAAGATTGCCCAGGCTTTCCAGGGCGAGGGAAAGGTGATCGGGGTCGAAAACTGGAACTCGGCGAAATTGTAGAGATGTTACAGGATATCTCGTCCTCACGACCCACCTTCATATGCATTGATGCTCTGGACGAGTGCATGGCGGAATACCGGGCAAAGCTGCTTGATTCGCTGAAGCAAATTCTGCACAAGTCCCCAAGTACTCGCATATATCTGGCCGGAAGATTGCATATCCGGGATGAGGTGGGGAAACATCTTGCTGGGAGGGTAGTGGCTGTATCCGTAACGCCCACCCAGGATGATATCATTAGATTCCTCCGAGCGAAACTGAAGCAGGATACAACACCGCATGAGATGGACGAGAGTTTGAGGGAGGACATTATAAAGAATATTTCTGAGCAGGTTTCGGAAATGTAAGTAGGCATAAATATCTAAAGTTATGAGCTGACAGATCTGTGTCCAGATTCCTACTAGTTTCACTAACCATCGAGGCGACCCTACAGGAAGCGACAATCCTTCGGAGGCGAGACAAACTCCGCACAATGATAAATGGCTTGGGCTTGGAGGGCGCATACGATTCAGTCATAGGACGGATAAAGGCGCAGAAAGGGGATAGAGCAAGACTCGGGATGACCGCTCTGATGTGGGTTTCACATTCAGAGCAGCCGTTAAATGTTGATGAGATATGTCACGCCCTAGCGGTCGAGGAAGGGTCAAGGGATATTGATGTCAGCAATGTGCCTTCAATCTGGACAGTATTAAGCTGTTGTCAAGGACTTGTCGTCGTCGATAAAGGGTCTTCGACCATTAGGTTGATCCATTTCACCTTCAAAGAGTATCTTTCCAGCCACATAGACTTATTTGACGGGGCCCACTCGAAAATAGCCGAAACCTGTTTAGCTTATCTCAACTTCCAGGCCATCAAAGATCTTCCCACCCGCCGCTCTCTTGGCCGCCCTCTTGATCCCCGAGGCACACCCCTCCTGCGATATTCCTCTTTATATTGGGGAACCCACATGCGAATGGAGCTCTCAGATAGCTCAAAACGCCTTGCGCTCGAGCTTCTTGATCAATACGATAATCACATATCCGCCGAATTGCTTTTGGAGTCAATCAACGAGTCGTCTCTTTGTAGTCACATTGATCCTCGCAAACCGTTTTCTGCGCTACACTGTGTCTCATATTTCGGCATTGCTGGAGTTGTAATTGATTTGATAAGGATGAAAAAATGGGATGTGAACCAAAGAGATAGTGCCGGCCTGACGCCACTCATGTGGGCTGCGAGGTTTGGGCGTGAAGAAGTAGTAAAATTGCTCTTGCAACAGGACCATACTGAACCCGATATCCCACACACACAATATGATCGAACGGCACTTTCATGGGCTGCTGGGAACGGGCATAAAGGGGTGGTCAAGATATTTCTCGACCAGCTATTCGTCGCTCCTGGGAGCATAGGCCGGTGGTGGAGAAAAACCCCACAAGTAATGAGTCTACTATTCGGAAGGAGATACGTCAATCCCGATAGGCCGGGCAAAGACGGTCAAACTCCTCTCTCACAGGCTGCTGGGAATGGGCATTACGGAGTAGTGAAGCTATTGTTGGAACAGGGAAATGTTAGCCCCGATAAGCCAGAAACACGACACGGCCAAACACCGCTCTCGTTGGCCGCCGGGAGTGGGCATGATAGAGTAGTGAAGCTAATGTTAGGGCGGAGAGATATCAATCCCAATATGCCGGATAATGGTGGCCAAACATCGCTCTCGTGGGCCGCCGGGAATGGGCATGAGGGAGTAGTGAAGCTAATGTTAGGACGAGAAAACGTCAACCCCGATCTGCCAGACAATGGCGGCCAGACGCCGCTCTCGTGGGCTGCTTGGAGTGGGCACGACGGAGTAGTGAAGCTGCTGTTGGAACAGGAAAATGTTAACCCCGATTGGCCAGATAATCGCGGCAAAACACCGCTCTCGTGGGCCGTCGGAAATGGGCATGATGGAGTAGTGAAGCTGCTCTTGGGACGGGAGGATGTCAGCCCCGATAGGCCAGACAATCGCAGCCAAACACCGTTCGTGTTGGCTATTTTGCACAGGCATGAGGGAATAGTGAAGCTATTCGAGGCCCGGAGGGCTGCAGCCCCTAGCGTAGTGTAACACCCTTGAGATCAGACCTTTCTTGAGATCTTCGAACCTGGCCATGTGTACCTTTTACGGCATTAGCAGACACTTTACGACTCCTCTTGCTATCCTCTCTCTCATTCAACTTCCTAGAGGGGTGGGATTTTCCTAGGGACACCGCCATCTGTTGGCACCGGAGGTGTCGGCGGATGGGCGGAGTTTGTGCCATCTGGTCCGAGATATATGAAGTATGTTCTCTTTTTAATTTCCCTTTTTCTTTTTCTAGTGTTTCGGGGGATAAAGTTGGAATTTTTCTTGGATAGATCCCACCTTCTACTACTCTTGTATTTCCTTTACTTAATAATAGAACGGACTTGGATTGGGGTGTAGCATCTAGTGTTATGGCAGAATTTCTTTTGGAGGATCTCAGTCTGTCCTATCCTATCCTGTAATATATAACTGTAGAATGAAAAGGCAAATAATGTAACGATCTAAAAGACCTATTCATATCTGTTGCGCTCCTTTCTTCTGCCCTATTCCCTCCCGCCATCTGAACAGCGAGGCATATGTATGATATGATACCACCATGCTTTCTTCGTCGCCACTCACAGCGTCGCCGGAGCCATCACCCCCCGTCAGACGAATCATTATCCTGAGAGCCCTTGCTATTAGCGTAGTCATCGTCATCCTCGGAGCTATCCCCTTGCAGGCTCTTCCTATTTTGTCTCTGTAAAGATTGGGTATCTCGGGCCCTCACAAATTGCTTTCAACTGAGACGGCTACTCCGAGGTTGTAACCTCATCGCTATCGAAGTAATCCATAAGGGGGTTTTCATCCTCTTCTAGGAAGGCCGAGTGGAATGGACAGAAGAAAGAAAGAAAAAAGTGGGAAGGAAAAAAAAAAACAGAGTTGGGAAATACTAGTATCTGACTTGGTGGAAAATATAAAAGAAAGCTCTCTGCGAGATCTCCACATTATCTAGAGATGGGCGTTATTGAGCTACAGATGCAGAACCAGCTACAAATGGAGCAGATTGTTTTCAATTCCATTGAGATCTCAAGGAGTCCGCGCTAGCACAGTATATATGCACTGCCTTTATATCGGTATATATATGGAGCCCTTATTTGGCGCGGGGATTTAACTCACTTCGCACTGGTTAATACGGTATAAGCTCAAATGGTAAACTCAATTTTATTCTCGTTTATTCGTTTATTCGTTCATGCATGCTTCTAGAAAGGTTGAGTGCAAAATGGGGTCAGAACCCCAATTATTTTCAACAACGCTAGGGCGGGGGATTGTCTGTCTGTCTGTATTTTTTTCGGACAATATCGGTCGTGAGGGCCAATTGCTGAACGAGGATGTTTTCGGCGGTCTATTACTTGCATGCAAATTGAGTTATGGTGCTGATCAGCAAACATACACCAAAATCTAGTGCCCGTTGCACTGCAAATTTAACCCGGTTTGTGCGCAAGTACGAGTATATAAGCGTAGATTTCGGATCCTGCAAAGGTCTATCTTTTCGGGATTAGCATCCAGGCATGTCTGTCATAAATACAATCGAATAAACAATAACGCGAAGAAGAAGAGTAGATAGAGGGGAAGATGATCAGACAAAGTTTTGTTAAGGTAGCGGTTGTTTTTCATCATTGTCGAGTGCCAGCGAGAACGCTGGCAAACGAACTAAAGCCAAATGCCTGATGGTCATCATATCATATTGGAAGGGGTGGGAATTTTGGTGATGGATGATTTTTTCTTTTCCTTTTTTTGCATCGAGAGAGAATTGAAGGGGGGAAGTTATAAATATCGTACCTTCTGATCAACTGTGCTCCACGGGTGACGCTTCCACTGTTGTATGTAGTATGCACCGGTATGTTGTGTCGTTGAGAGAGATAAATTGGTGCAAAGGTCAAACTCATGCTCAAAGGTGGGGGGAAAAAAACTTTTCCGCCAAGACCACATTTTGGCCGCCCTGACCGAATTGGGACCCTAAACCCTTCCCGCCTGCCACCTTGGGGGAGAATTCTCTAACCGAAGCACTTCCAACTTTGGCGAAGTGACCAACATCAAATTGCCAAGGCTCATTAACGGCGGATACTATCTCGACTCTCTCTCTATTCTTTGACAGATAGAACTAGCAAGTTGGAGATTCTGCGGATAGAACGGCATTTATAAAATATTACTGGTATCATAACTCTTGGGTGAGCTGTAGGAATTCAAAGTCTGTATTGGACTACCGGTACGGTATTCTCCGGAAAAACTGTGCATCTATGATACGAGTACTTTTTTCTCGCTTGTTCTGAGGGGACCCCCACCATAAATCGAAGGCCTACGCCAAGGACGATCAGAGTTTTTGCCCAGCCACCTTCATCCGACTGGTTATTAACTGCCACCCTCGCCTTCACTCGCAACTGGCTTGGAAGATTCTTACTTGCCTGTGTGGTTCCTATCTCTTTTTCTCCATTCCGTCCCATTCCTCTAGGCAAGGAAAAAACGCTGGTGCATCTCTCTCAATTGTTTTGCGATTTCCTTCCTTCCTTTCTCCGTTCGCTCTCCCTCCTCCCGCCTCTTTGCTGTTCGTGAGGAAGAGATAGGTGAGAGAAGAATAAAATTCGCTTAATTTTTACACATACTAGAGATAAGAAAAAGCCGCCATGCGATTCGGAAAAACTCTTCAAGCGTCGATTCACCCTCCGTGGCGTGATCATTATATCGACTATGCGAAGATCAAGAAACTCCTCCGCGAAGGGGACGATTCGGATGCCGAGCGGGCTCCTGTCTCGAGAGCGGACCAGATGGAGGGGTGGACCGAGAACGACGAGTCGGAATTCGTACATGAGCTCGTCAACATTCAGCTCGAGAAGGTGAACAATTTCCAGCAGGAGATGAACGAACAACTCAAGTCCCGGACGGCAAAATGCGAGGCCAAGCTCGAGCAACTTGTCTCTATCACTCCGGCTGGAGGTCCCAGGTCTTCCCTTAGTCCTGCCGGGGGACAGGTTGGCGGTGAGGAGAGGCAGAAGACGCTGACCCAGGTTTTGGAAGACCTTGACGGTATCACGTCCGATATTAATGAACTTGAGAAATTCTCGCGCGTAAACTTTACCGGATTCTTGAAGGCTGCTAAGAAGCATGATCGGAGGTCTCGAGGGGGATCTAGTGCCAAGGGCAAGGGAAAGGGCAAGGGAAGGGGTGACGCGAGTGGGGAGTATAAGGTTCGCCCGTTGCTGCAGGTGAGGTTGAGTGCATTGGAGTTTAATAGGGAAGACTATAGCCCACTATTGTACAGGTATGGTCAATTGTCTCCTTGTGTTTGCTATTGTTTGTGGCAAGGGATTTGGGCCGCTTTAAAGAGCGCTACTTATATTGGTTTAGACTATCGGCCATGTATGCCTTCGTGCGTGAGAACATCGATAGGGATGCCAATGATCATGGCCAGACCCGGACCTCATCTGTCGCCTCTGGTCCTCAACCCCACGGTAGCCGAAAGTACATATCCCACAAATGTTTGTCTCTCCTTCCTTCCTTCAGGGCTAATTTCTCAATTTGCCGAACGTGTCTGACATCTGTATAGTCTGGGTTCATCCTGACAATATCCTGGAAGTGAAAACATTCGTCCTTCGTCGCCTCCCTGTTTTGATCTATAACCCTCAGCCCTCAAAAGAAGTTCAGGCCAGCCGCCGTGATCCTACTATCAACTCCCTCTATTTTGATAATCCTCAATTCTCCTTGTATCATGACAAGCTTTCCAAGGCCCCCGAAGCCGCGTCCTTGCGCTTGCGGTGGTACGGGCGCCTTTCTGAAAAGCCCGACATTTTGCTTGAGCGTAAGACTATGCGTGATTCCGACTCTGAAGGTGCTGTTGAAGAACGAATCACTTTGAAAGAGAAATATGTGATGGACTTCATCAATGGGAATTACTCTATGGAGAAAACCATTCAGAAGATGAAGGATCGCCCTAACAAGAACGGCGAGGATGTGAACAAGTACGAAGCTTTGGTACAGTCGTTGCAAGATTTCATTCAGGAGAAGAAATTGGAGCCAATGCTGAGAGCGGTATATACACGCACAGCATTTCAGATTCCAGGTGATAACAGGGTTAGGGTTTCGCTAGACACAGACCTTGCATTGATTAGGGATGATTGTTTGGACGAAGACAGGCCATGTAGAGATCCAGAGGAATGGCACAGAACGGATATTGACGATGCCGAAATGGAGCATCCATTCTCTGCCCTGAGAAAGGGCGAGATCTCGAGGTTCCCGTACGCGCTTTTGGAAATCAAGGTGCTTGAATCTGGGCTTCACGGAAGGAGTAAGGAGTGGGTCAACGATTTGATGAACTCTCATCTGGTTAAGGAAGCCCCTAGGTTCAGTAAATTCGTTCACGGTATCTCTGTACTTTTCGATGACCATGTCAGCAGTTTCCCCTTCTGGCTGAGTGAATTGGACACAAAGGACATCCGCCAGGATCCTAAACAGGCCTGGGAGGTTGAACAACAGAAGGTCAAGAAGCAAATTGAGGATGAAACCATTGTAGGGAGTTTTAGGCCAAGCTCTAGGGATTTCGGCGGGAGGTCTGCCCCGTTCGCCAACACCCCAAACAGGTATGAGGCCACACCGCCAATCGCTGAGCGGGGACTCCCTCAGATCGCTCCCCAGGGTGAGGACGCAAAGAGTGGGCCTGACGAGCAATCGTCTGATGACAAGGACTCTGAAGAGGATGATAGTGATGCGGAAGATCTTGCAGAAGTTTCGCAGAGCGCTGCAACAGTTTCTGGACTTCGAAACCTTTTCCCGACCTTCTCGACGTCTCGGTATGGCCGCGCTCATCGGAAGCCGAATGTTCCCGTCAAACTACCGCCTGGCGTGCAGAAGCCCGGCATCCTAATCATGCACTCGGGCCCTGTGCAGGTCGAGGCGAAGGTATGGCTCGCTAATCAGCGTACGTTTTTGAAGTGGCAGCACGTTTCTGTACTTCTGGCTTCTTTGAGTTTGGGCCTTTACAATGCCGCTGGGAAACACAATCATATTGCCCAATGGCTTGCAGTTGTTTACACCGCCATCGCGGTCTTTGCTGCAGGCTGGGGTTATACTATGTATATGTGGAGATCAAGGCTTATCAGAGAAAGAAGTGGGAAAGACTTTGATAATGCTTTGGGACCGGTTGTGGTTTGCCTTGCACTCGCTATTGCACTCGCTATAAATTTTATGTTTCAGGTATATTCACTTTCTTTTCTTTTCCTCTACCTCGCATAACATTTTATGAACAAAGACTAACTTATCTTTTAAGTATCGGAACATGAAGGAAAAGAAGGGACATGTCCACCTTCCACTTACCACTGCGATCCCAGAGATATTCAACATCAGCCTCAACAAGGAGCTTGTTGCGGGATTGGTCCAACAATGAGAGGGCATTAATTGGAGGTCAATAATGAGGGGGGGGAAGAAAATTGCTGTACGATTGTATGGATGGACGGATTTGATATTACCTACCTGTTAGGAGGCAGCATCGTGTTTCTTTGTTTGTCGTGTTTTGGCTGGACTAAGTTGGATTACCCAACGGCGAGTTATGAATTGCGCAGCGATATCCTTGTATTTGTTTTCGGAGGAGCTTTTCTTCCTCTCTTTTCCTTCTTCACTATTATCGATGTCGTAAGGGGGGAAGCACAAATAAGATAATGAGAAGAAAAAAACTGTAGCGTTAATAGGGCGATTTTGAGGGACTTTCGATTTTAGGGGAACTTGCTTTTTTGGCCATCCCCGGCCTGCTCTTGCTAGTACTAGCACAGTACAGCGCCTTTGAACCATATCTATCAACCTGTCGCTTACCATACTCGTAGCCTACCCCTCCCTCGTCCACCTGTCTGATAAAATTAAATAATTTAGCAATATGTTGCGAGACTCTTACTTCTCAACCCCCCCTCCCAATACAGCATCAACGTAAGTGTATCATTGTACCGCAAACGCAACCCAACCAATCAGTCAAACCCTTGCCCCTTCCCGCTGCCGTATTACCGCGTCTACCGCGCCACACACACCCGACCCGATCTAAGCGCCAATCAACCTCTCTCTCCCCTTCCTTTCTTCCAAAAAGCGCCACCAAGCCATCTATGATGTGATAATATACCTACTATCGCACCCAGCTATTACGAACCCCCATTACAAGTATAGAGGAGGAGAAGAAGAAAAAAAAGCTATTAGGAAGGGAAATCCCGGGAGTTTGGTTTCTCCATACAATTTCCCTAGGCCACGACGAACAATAAAATTTAATCAGCTGTTTTACTAGAGCGCCTCTAGGAATAGTGTGTGTGATGTCTTTTTGAGAGGTTATGTGTTCTGGGAGTGCTGGCCTGGGTCTTTGCATGATTGCTGGTCTACCGTGAGGCCTGCCATCATAGGGCAGGGACCGTTAAACACAATACCAGGCAGTGCCGATAACGTGTCCAGGAGTTGAAATATGTTGCTGGAAGTGGGCTTCTTTCTGAACATTACCCCCCCCCCCGCGCGCCATACGTGGATCAGCTGAGCTACCGGAGACCATCATGTTGAGTGGACAATAAGTAAAGTAATCCGAGAATCACCACCAAAATTCCAGCAATAAACTTTTACAAAACTGCCCTCCCTCCCTCTTTCAGGCCTCTTTACTGAACGCCCGTAACTCAGCGCAAGGCTTGATATGATAGTATGATACTTGGCACTCCACTCCACACCCTAGCGCGGGGCGTGAGCGCATAGGACAATGCATCTCTTCCACCACCCCCTTACTTACTCACTTTGCCCCCAGGCCAGAAGCACTCTACCAGAAAACAGGGATTAAAGGGAAAACACATCATCGTAGAAAAAGAAAATTTGAGGTATCTGAGCGCTGATATGAAATATACTTCGAATATGACACTTTTAGCCTTGGACGAGTTGCTGTGCCCGGGCGCTCGGGCTTGTATGTTACCCCGGATTATTCCGCGTGGCCTTTCTTGTCTCCCCCACCCTCTAGCCACGTAGCTGGTCTAGATGTGGGTGGAGGGAGGGTGGAGGGAGGGTTTGGTAGTGCTTCTGGAGTTATGGTATTGTGTTTTTGGGTTGAGCTGAGTCGGTACGGGTGTGTGTGGGTGGGGAGTTCCGTGTGGGTAGTAGATTTAAGTTTAGTAAAATCCCTAGCCTGCCAGGAAAGGTGAGGTTTGATGGGGGGCAAGAGCAATATAGTGAGTCATTTGGAGTTTATTGACACTAGGAAGGATTAAGTTACGTTATCGTAGCTGTAAGGAGGGAGAGAGAGGGTGGAATGGAAGAATGGTTGGTGCAGCATGGATAATCACTCGGACTTTGGTAAGGGGTTTTTTTTGTTTTGAGTGGGGAGTGTAAAACGGTGTCCGGAGAGAAGCTCTAGAGTGTCTCAAGAGATAAAGAGGGGGAAAGGGAGGTCCGTGTTTATTCGTCTATACTATTGTAAAATTCTCATGGGGGGATTATTGTACGAGAACGGTGCAATACGATACTCGAGTAGCTTCACTCCCCCCCCCGATCATACTATTACTATGCTATAATAGTACAAGTGTCAGGAGATGTGCTTTAACACGCCTTGATATCAAAGCTCACCGCAAATTCTTACGAAAACCTACTGCTAAGTATTTATCCCAGGCAAAAAAAGTATCCGGAAATACGAGGGGTGAGTTCGGAATACGCCCGGATTTTCTGCCATATATTTTGCGAATCCCTGTTTTCAGATACTTCTTTCCTGGGACAAATACATTCCCCCATCCTTGACCTCCGGCTAACCCTTGCATCCCCTAGGTTTGCCAAAGCCCCTTGGAGCGAGACAAGGAGCCCCTAAAGATCGTTTGAGTTCGCTAGGGTTTGATTTGTTCACCGGAAATATCCCTCACTTGAGTGGTGCAGCATAACGCTCTTGGTGGTAGTAGTAGTGCTGGCGGTGGAGGTGACAGGACATGACATGCAAGTCGAAAATTACACCCTTGAATGGGAAGTTTTGGGTTTAGAATAGACATAGCTAGCTACAGTCACTCTGTAAAAGCCCCCGTGAAGCAGTTTTCTCTCTAGCGAAAGTTACAGTGGCCTAAGGGAAGCGGGGGGGAAGGTATGCGCAATTAGAGTCTGTGTGATTGAGGGGACCGTTCCACGGGCAAGGAGAAATTCCCTTTCACCAATACCTTCGCTAGGTAGTTAAGCATTTCTAGGATGTGAAGGTTAGTCGAAAGTTTGCTTACGATGAATCGGAGAGAATAGGTAATGCACGGAAAAGTGCTCCGGGGGGGGGGGGCAAGTCGGATGAATATGCTCTGGCTGGGTTCGAGCTCTTGGTCGTTGGGCGCTGCGCTTCGTATAGCGAGAGAGGGGAGGAAGTTAATGTATAGTATAACATCGCGCGTAAAAAGCCCGCTGCGTATCCGATGCCTTAGAGAGCGCCACAGTCCACCGGAACAAGCCCCCCCCACCGGAACAGCTAAACTGTGGCTACTGTGCTGCTGACCACCGCTCGTCTCCTCATACAAAACCCACCAATCAGCATCTGTTCGGGTGGGGGGGCCTGTTAGGGCGGACTGCGACGCCCGCTATCATTTTCTCACCGACCCGACTCTACTCGGCACGGCTTGAGATCTATAAAAAATATAATTTCGTGTTCAAGAAAAGAAAGAAAGAAAGAAAGAAATATCCCTTCCACAACCAGAAACGATATCCCAGAACTAGAATCCCGTTACGGATGCCGATTGGTTCCTTATCCGACAAGCGACCAAGCTGCAAGTACTCTACTGCGGTACCCTACTGCACTATGCGATAGGCTACGGTATTCTCGCATCGAGTTAGATATTAGAGAGCATCACAGTCTACCCGAACAGCCCCCCACCCCACCAGCTAAACTCAAATAAGAAACTTTCAAGTGGTTTATTCGGATGAACTGTGGCTACTGTGCTGACCACCGCTCGTTCCCTCATACAAAACCCACCAATTAGTACCTGTTCGGGTGGGGGGCCTGTTCGAGTGGACTGTGACGCTCGCTATAGCTAGCTTGCTAGCCCTATTAAACCAGCCAGACAACCACCCTTCCAGCCTCCTCCTATCCCTGTCTAGCTTCTCTGCCCCCCCTCTGATCGACCTACGATCCGGAAAGCACATCCTTCCGCCGATCAACCTCGTGGAGATTACTCTTCCCCTCCTCCCTCTCTACCCCGCGTTCCAAATTGGGCGAATAGCCGCGGGTATATCATGTACACATACAAGTTCCCCTCAATAAAGTTGATGAACGGTCAATTCGGGTTGGCCCGCAAAAGAATCCCTATCTTGTCCCAGAGCATCCTCATAGAGCTTGCATCTGCCACGTTTTAGAAGTACTGGCTAGCCCTACCTGAAGCGACAAAGGCTTGAGGCATTACTAGGTTACTGGGTGAGTGGGGAGCGCAGGAGGAGAATGAAGGGGGTACTCGCACACTCGTTGCGGTACTCGTAATTGAACGATATTTGTGAACATAACTGCTATTGCATACCGCCAAAATTCAGCTTTTTTGCCTAGATCTCGGTATCATGCAATGGTGGTGGTGTTCACAAACGCCGTTCAATTACGAGTACTGGGGTTTACTCTTTTCCCTTTCCTTACGTGTTCTTAGGTGGGTGGGAGTGAGTAAATGAGTGAAGTTGGGAGCACTCGGGTGGAGATAGAGAAAGTGGGTGGGTAGGTGGGATATTTTCTCATAGGATGGCGAGCGGAACCGACTGAGTGAGCTGATCCCCATCCTAGTCTGGGGTTGGGACCAAGGTGCTGGGCTAAATTGAGCAGCTTTGACAGAAGGATAGATAGGCTTGGAGTTTGTTGTGTCTGCGAAAGCAATTGGATTATGACATGGCTAGATATGACATGGGGTTCTGGAGTCTAGTACGATATGGCCTGAGACACGATCTTGTGTTTGGGATCGGAATGTGAGGAGGGGGAGGGGGGGATGGAGAGCGAACTGTGATAACTGAGGAAGGGATGTGATTTCGCCGTGATGGTGGTGGGATAGACGGTGGCACTGGACAATGCTCCTTGAAGTAGGTGGCATAAAAGTGAAGATGTTTTCTTCTTTTCCTATGCAGCCATAGGAAGCCGGAACCTTTGGGCAATTCGTGGGACAAAAAGGCACATTGTAGGGCCTTGAAACGCAAAGTTACTGGAATACCGTGATAGTGGATATGGTTATGAGGTTGTTGGCATTGCCGATTGGCATCGATAATTAGCATGTATGATTGGCATAACTAAATCTTTGGTAAGATAGCAACCGGGGCGGAGCAGCAATTCCTCCTCGTTGGAAACTCGGTATATGGGATTTCTTTAGGACACATACCCAAGATTGTAGGGATATAGCAGGTATGATAGAAGTATCCCAGCAACGTATTACACAGTACAAGTGCCCGGCTGTGACAACGTATGTTCACGCAACCTTATAATGCTCAGGTTTCGAATGTGACCAAAATAGTCACCACTCAGGGTGCGATAGGTATTGCATAATCGTAACCCCTGAAACCCTCTGCACCATCCTAATCTTCGAAAACGGACCCGAGTGATCGGTATCATACAAGAGCCAAAGAATATCCAAAAGATGCCCCATACCCCACGGTTCCCCCCTAGACAAATAATAACTTTGCTAGCGTAACCTAGGGTAGCAGCCTTAACACGATCGCATCTGCTACCAATGACCCATAAGATCTTCTTCGGACACCTAGACATCACAGCACAAATGATCGTCCTAACCTCCTCCCCTCAGCAAGTCCAAGTGGTCGGGTATAATATCTCTTCCTGCACGACCCGAACCCCGCCCTCGTATCCTTTACTAGGCATGATATTTTATTACACGAGTAAAAACATACTCATGCACAGTATTTATAACGACACTAGCCTATCTCTACCCTCCGGTGAATAGCATTAGTTGTCAGTATATACTCGAGTACCCTAGCCAATAGTAATTTTTCAAGGGAATTCAGAAAGGAACCTAATGATGGATAATTTACGGGAAACTGAAACCGGTCTCCCCTTCCCTCCTTTCTCTCAAAACCTGAAAGAGGGAGGGAGAGAGAAGTCATGTTGGCCAAGGCATATGAGCAACCGAGAACCTGGCGAAGTGGTGATGGAGGAGCGAGGGTAGGGGTATCGGTGGCTCCAGTGACGGCGGCGATGGTGGGGGTAGTAGCCGTGATGGGAGGCTCGCTGAAAGATTGCTCACACTTTTGAGAGGTTCGCTGGAGATTTGCTGGGACTCACTTTTCTTTTCTGGGTATCTAGCCAGTCGGTAAGGGGGGCAAGGTAGACATCAATTTTGAAGAGTTTGCCTGGGCTAGCCATCTGGCTAGTTGGACGGATGTTTGGAGGCCCGCCATATTTGCTGTCCGCACTGTAAAGTATCATACCTATAGTACAAAAGCCGGCGTGAAGGCGTATCTTCCCACCTATAGAAACGACTTAAGTTAGTTGGATCTACTCAATTGCATGAGGGCAATGGCCTAGTGTGCTTACCGCCTCCCGCCCCCATTCTCAGCCAGCGTATCATTCTCTCTATCCGCCTACCCGTCTGTAACAGGACCCCTATGTACATTAAGATCCCACGGGTTACAGAAAAATAACAAATGATTTGGGGGCTTCACACAGGCCGTTTACCTCTCTTGTTCTTCCTTCCTCCCTCTCACCTAAGAGCACAACAAACTAACCACTACTTTCAGTACTGTACTGGTATTGTGCAGTACCGTGAGAGCAGGCTAACGCTGCAGGCAAGGTAAGGCAGACTAACACAACTCAGCCACCGCCGACAAAGAAAGCAGAGATCAAACCACAAAGAACCCGATATCTAACTTTCCATCAGAGCCAAAGGGAGAAGCTTGCAGCACGGTTACGTACGGCACGCAGTGTGTGTGCCCTATGCACAAGTCCACCTGATTCGGAAAATTAAACATAGAAAAGCAAAAAAACAATCCACTCTACGATTTCCAAAACATGTTTATCGTACAGGTCAGGTTGCCAGGCAGAAATTGTTTGAGACAACATTTGCCTTCTTTTTTCTCTTTTCTTTTTTTCCCCTTCACTCTTTATCCCTCACCCTCGTGCGAGGCGAGGCATGGGGCATCTGGGGGCAAAGAGCTCTAGCTCTACCATAGCTCCATGAACCGTCTAGTCAAGACAACTTTCGTGAGGTAGATGAATTATGTAGGCTCCTCAGGCCAACCTATGATATTGCCAATCGGGCCGAGGTTAAAAGGTTGGAATCGGACCTTCTGAGGTTTCACCGCAGGGAAGGTTCTACTTGTACCACGCGAAGTTCATTAATAACACAATGTTCTCGACTGGTAGTAGATTTTACTAAGGCTGGGAGGGAGAGAGAAGATGGGGGCTCTTTTGATGGCGTTGGAACAAATACGAATATCGGTATCGGTATTTGATTCAATTAAGATATGTATGTGCCGGTCTCGGTAGTCTAGATATGAATCGCTGGCCAAAGCAACTTCGAGCAAATGTTGTTTGGTGTTGCTCTTTGATGCAGTGATGGGTGGTGATATCGGTACTTCTTCGTACAGTCACAGTGTTGCAGTTAGTTAGTGAATGGCTGAATGCGTGGGTGAGCAAGTGGAACATGCCACATTTCTAACTTGTGGTACGGGTATGGCACTTCCGGCGCATTGGGGGATCGATAACTGTGAACCGGTAGATGCTAAAACGTCAGAAGGCACAGTACTAGTACATCAATTCTAAGGGGCTTGAGCTTTGAGCTAGGCAGAGGAAGAAAAAGGAATCTTCTTTGTTGAGGTGTTTTTTTCTTTCTTCCACTTTTTCTTTCGTTTTTTTAATTAAGGTTATCCACCAAGTTGTTATTCCTGTATATTCTGTTGCATCAGTTTCCAACCACACGTCTCAGGGCAGCGCCCCCACCATACTGGATCTCAGCCTCGTTAACATATAGACTACTGGATTCCAGTTGAATTGGTTGTTTCTAGATGTTCTCGGGGGGTAGCCATCTCTTATATACGGCGCCATTATCCCCATCGAGGACGATCATACAGTATCGTTCCATACTACCAGCCCTACCAACAAAGCTCGTACCCTTCCTCTGTTCCATGGCGTTCTTCCCACCATTTGCCGGTATGGAACAACCAATTCTACCGTGTTGGAAGTAAGCGGCAACATAAGCATAACTATAATGAACCCCGGGAGGTGGGCAAATAACCAACAACTAAGGCGTTGTTGCCGGATGACAACAACAAGCTTGGACCGATCACGGGGCAAAATCTTGTTTGAAACGAAACGGCTGAGAAATTTTGGATCACAACAATGATGTCAGGGAAATCCGAGAGACCATTATTCTTTTTTTATTCCATTCTTCGCGGTGAAAAGCATAGTTCCCGAGAACAAATTAGTTGCGCTCGGACCAACTGGATTGTCAATGCTTTTTGGGAATCTACTGCACGGTGCGGACTGCAGACAACACGCGGGATACCGTACTGTGTTCTCTGTGATACTACGATGCTTATTTATTATTACCCTAGATATTCCACAGCACACTCTAATTAAAGTGCACGTGAACTTCTACGGCCCGTGCCTTCTTCACCAAAACCCCCCCATTTACGATGCGCCAGCGCCCGGGCCCTGGTCAATGCTAACATCAACATCATGAGGGAACCGGTAGATCCGATAAAATGGCCCATCTACCAATCGAAAACAAGTCCAGTGGGGAGGCTCACTTCAAGTACCAACCAATCACTGTCGGCGGTGGCCGAAGTGGAATGAAAAGTACCGGGAAGCTCTCCCAAATTTTTAGATTAAGCCAGAAGAGAACGCGACCATTTTCTCTTCAGGTCACTCGTACCCTGATGTTTTTGCCACGCACGTGAAGTAAAGAATTGTCCACAAGTAACTTCTACTTACTTGCTATGGTATTCTTTCATTGTTCTAATAGGCTCGCACTCTGTTTTAACTTGACCTCTCCTATCCTCCTAGCTACGTATTCTCTTCCCTAAATATGCGTGTCTTGCAGTCCCCGAAGGGGGTTTATCCGTATTGTATGGTATCTGAAGAAGGTCTGGTATAGTACAGTACGGTAGGTGCTTGGAATCAAGGGTAGGTCAGGTGTACCTTGAGAAACAGATATCGGTCAAGTCAACGAATGTAAGCCCTAGCACCTGGCACCTTGGGTAGGCGGACGGGCCCCACATCGTCATCACCATCATCATCATCATGCTTTGTATGGACACACCATACACTCGAGTAGGAAATAGTCGAAAAGATTTCTCAGCCTAGTGTTAGGAGGACTAATTTCTTTGTTCCCCCCTTACCCAATTAAACCACCTACCTTAAAGCCCCCTTCCCACTTCTGTGCCAATGCTCCAATACGAAGCAGAGCCTCTCTCAACCGGACAACATGACCATGCCCATACCCTGGCCTTTGGCCGCTTAAGCACGGAGTGTTCTCCATCTAGCCTGACATAACACGCCTAGAACCGTTGGTTTTGTCGCGGTTACCATATTCACACAGTACTCTGCAAGAGCGAGCTAGATCTTTTCCCACCTCGTTGGCACGGGATGTATGCTAGCATGCGGCGGACTAGGTTGGTAGTAGGAGGTAGGGGAGGCTTTGGTTTGTTCTAGTTGTTCCCCTGTTTTGTATTTTTTATATTTTTTATTTTTTCTGCAGGAAAATAAAAAATTCCTATTCGTTATTTTGTTGCCGTTATCACACTTTCTCGGTACTTTCACTTGTTAGACTTTGTCCAGTTGTAAATTTAAGTTAGAATGATTGTATTAAAAAAAATGAAAAAAAGTTCCACTTCCATTACATTTAAACCTGACTCATGACCACGGAAGGGCAAATAATCCATACGGAACATACATCCTCACGAAAAGGAAAAGGAAAAAAAAAAAAGGTTATTCAAGTCGACACTACTCCAAAGTTTAAGCAGATCGCTACAGCACTATACTCTAAAAAGAGTGGCGGTGATTGAATTCTTTTTTTTCTCTCTCTTCCCTCCTGTATCAAGATTTTGAAGCGATAAGTATTCAAAAAAAGTACCGTGCATGGGAGTTCCTTGTTGCATACAGTACTAACTTTGTTGATCGTGCTAGCAGCTCTGTCGAGGAAAGCTTGGATTTCTTGCCCTTTTCCCTCACTTACAACTTGCACGATCTTGCTCTTTTTACCATATCGAACCGGCATACTCCACTCCTAGTGCTTTTTTGGAAAAACCATAAAAGGGAAGCTGTTCACCATGAGTCGTCCCAAATCATTAGGCAGAACAAGGAACTACACAGCAATGGCATACCACAACGCATCTATCCCCTTCGCCGAAGACAGGATGAGGAACATCGGCTGTGGAATAGCGCCGAAGATGGTCTACAGGGTTAACATACCCTCGGAGAACGACATATCAAGAGTCCCTTCAATTCATCCTACAAATGTCGAGACGGTAGCAAGCTACAATTGGGTTGTCAGTGCCCATGGTGATCATAAGAGAATACTCGTTCCAGGTTAGTTTTAGCTATCTCCACCTTTAGAGAGTGTCTCTTTACCTTCAATTTCAATTTCTTCTCCTTTATAAAAAATAAATAAAAAATATCACCATCCCTCCAGCCTTGAACTATATTCCCGAGATTCCCCCTCCAGCACCGCAATGATGCATATTTCATACCACAACACTTCACATCATGCTTACTAAAATAACAGGCTACCCTCCATGCTGGAATCCACAATCCGAAAAAGCTCCCATCGAAAAAGATGGCGGCTTCCGCTTCATCGATCAGAATAACTACTTCAGTCCCACAGCACCACATACGCCCACCCTCCGGGCAGTCAGCACCTGCCGACCAGATATCAACCTCAACTCAATCAACTTCATAACAGACAGAAGCAACCTGATCAAGCTCTACAAACTAATAAGTGGATACGTGCCGCAAGCATATTTCGGCCCGGACTCCTGCAAACAGGAGCCGGAGCTACGCATTGACGTAGAAGTCATTGGCAACTCGCTGCTGCTCTCGAGATGGGAGCCGAGGTCCAGCCAGGTTCTCGACGACAGTCAGTACCAAGGGTTCTCGGATAATTTCGCCAACATGTTCACACGATACCCAGACTCCGCGGCCGGTTTGGGCGCGGATGCGCGCTCGCAGGGACACCATCGGGTGCTAGCGTACGTCCTCGGCGGACACAGGTTCATGGTGCGGTATCAGGCTGATGCATGCGCGGAGACGGTGGAAGAATTGAGGGGTATGTGCGGGGGTGACAAGAGTGCTTCCGGACTGGAGGGGAGTATGAGCAGTATGTCGATTTCTAGGAATCCTACTTCTCCGTATGGTAAATAATACCCCACCTCCTTCTGAAAAATAAAAAAATAAAAAATAAAAAAAAAAATACAAGAGAATGATCAAATGCTAATGACAACGCTATTAAACAGACATCCCTGTCCGCAAAACACCAAACCAAATTCACCCGCACAGCTCCATCATCGGGATCAAGTGCATTTCCTCAAGGAAGGCGATAGACCTAAACAGGAGCCTCCCACAGGCCTTCTTCTCACAGACGAGACAGCTATTCGTGGGGCCACACCTCAGCGGGAAAATCAAGCGGATACAAAAGTACGACCTCGCCGCGCCCCTAGCCGACTGGGAACGCGAGAACGAGTCTAGCGTGAAGAAGATGGTCGTCATGCTGGAGAAGATCAGGAAGGTTGTCAACGGCATCAAGGGTAAACGCGCCGCTGTGATATTTGATTGGGAGAAGCGAGGGGACGGTGTCAGGATCTACGCTAGGAACGACGCCGATATGGGTATCCCTAGGGATTTGGTTGAGAGGTGGGGCTATTAGCAGCAGCGGTAGTAGTGCAGTAGTGTAGGATCCTCAGCGCAGTGGTGAATTGGTGGCTTTGTCTTTTTTCTTTCCTTTTTTCTCTTTTCTTTTTTCCCCCACATCTCCTCGGGTCGATTTTGCTTATGTGAGAAGAAGAGGAATCATGGGATGGGATAGGGTGGCCGGCGGTCTTTTTTGAAAATTTTGGAATGCATGTTTTCGATTTCTTTTCGATTTTCTCATTTGTACTTCTATGATACACTCTCTCCTTTTCTTTCTTTCTTTCTTTCTTTCTTTTTTTGTCCTGGCTAGATTGCTAGCATTTATATGCCCAGTATGGATTGAATTGTTTGGAAAAATAGAAGGCCAAGATCTTTTTAAACATTTACGTATGAGATCTGATGAACGGATGCTATTCGTGGTGAGACCTGGAAAAAAAAACAAAGTCAGGGCACCAGATATTCGGGTCCATGAGAGATTGTTTTATTGTGTTGAGTATTCCTGATCTCAACCTAGGACCAACATATATCTTGATCATGGGCTATGGTTCGCAGCACTTGCCCAACAACAACCAACAGACTCCGGAAGATACCGTATCCTTCACAAACATTCCATCATAGATCTCACGTGACCTTTTCTTGTATCTCACGTTTCACTAAAAACTGGAAGAGCTAAAAAGAGCTTAAAAGAATATGTTGAAACCAGCAGCCTCATGTCCATCAGTCACTAAATTATAGAAATGTCTCTAGCTTTCATACAAACGTCATCTGCCCACTCATACCGAATAAAACTAGCCGACCTCCTTAATAACATATAGCCAAGAAGAAAGCCCCAAGTGAGGTTAGGCATAAGCAGAAAGAGAAAGAAAACATAAGTCCCTAAATCAGCGATAGGAAGTCGTCCAAAATGAAAGCAAGAGGAAAAAAAAATAGAAAATATTGGATCCGCTCCTAATCCGCTGTGAAGGATGTACTAGGAAGATACTGCGCAAGTTATTAGTATATTAGGGGAGTAGATAATAGTAAAGGGGGCATACCGCTCGCATCGCGTTACTCGTGTCTAACATAGTGGAACCTCCTACCTTGAGGATCGCCACTACCATAATCCGTAGGGGAGACTGGACGTGGGGGCGGCGGCTGTGAGGCGATAATCCCATAGGCATATGGCTCTGGAGCCCTAACCTGCGACACAAAAACTCCATAAGCGGGCGGCTGAGGAACGTTGACAGGGTGCCCACTCACAGGATACCCACTCACGGGAGTATTTCCGAAGTAGTATTGGATACCACCAGAATCTCCCCTGGCCAAGGCAATACCAGCTGCCTGAGCTGCTTGGGCCGCTGCTTGAGCCTGCGCGCGAGCCACAGCATCTGCGTCAGGGTAACCTCCAGGGACATACTGAATGACGGTTCCAGCAGCAGGATTCTGAGTGGGCTGTTGTATACGGAATATAAGATTTTGTCCTGCGGCCGGAGTGTTCGCAAGGTGAGCAGGAAGGGGTTGCCCGGAATGGAACCTGTTAGCCCCCGAGGTAGGGGGGGGAGCTGGAGGTTGAGTAGACATTTGCACAGAAACGGGATAAAAGCCAGTAGGAGCAGGCTGAAGACCAACCGGGATCTGTGGAGGAAGTGGGTAAGGGAGATTAATAGTGGTAGGAATCGTGTAGCCAGCCGGGATAGCCCCATAGTAGGCGCGGGGCGGGGGAGGGGGATTGTTTTGAGCCATTGGAGAAATCGAGGAGGCCTATCTAGGCTGAACTCTGGAAGGAGTTGAGAGGTATGCGAGGGAGCGTGATGTGGTTGCTTGGTAGGAATTGAATGAGGGATGGCGGGTAGAAAAGGTGGTAGAAAACAGCGCCTCTTTGTGGGAAAAAATTGGTGGGCACATCTTTTTTAGGGCTTCCCTCTAAAATGCGGTGGTTAGAAAACCCTTTTCTGAGGGCCCCGAACTTTTGCTCACATGTGTAGAGGATGGAATTGTTTTTCGCTAGGGTTCTCCATCATCCTCTATTCCATCGATCTAGCAGGGCGAGTGATAGAATATGATGTCAAAACACCCCGCCCACCAGAAGGTAGCCCTCGGACACTTGACACAATCTACAATATGCACATGCTAACAGAGGGTCCCCACTTACACACACCATATAAGCTAGTCACGGCACCCAAGGTCAAAATAAGAATCTGGCCTGGCGCTGTCACTTGGAAAATTGATAGCCCCTCAAGACTAGTGCTAGTTTTCTGTTCCCGTACTCCAATTCACCTCGAAACATATACCGATAGCCCAGAAGATTCTCCCCTTCCCATTCCCCTAGTTGTTTACTATTTTATAGGTATAGGTTTTAGAGGGGCATTTCCTGTTTGGGAGAAAACGGAACCTATTAACGCAGCCCCCCGCCCTCTCTCACCAAACTTCCGTATAAAGGTTACTAAAACATAACAGAGAATCCCCAAGAAGTCGGGACCCTATAGCAATATCTAGAACTAACAAGCAGTTTCACTTACTCCGGGTACCCAGAAGTTAAAAATTAGGTCACTTCACTAGAAAGAGTATTAGGAGAAGTTTTGCCGGATCTCACAAGATCAAAGTGCCCCCATCTCCTTTGCTCGGAGTTTGGCAATTGACATTTCCCGCAGAGCAACAACCCATTCAATCCACTCTCATTTCCGCCATCCAGACAAAAACTCCATTCGGCAAAAAATGAGACCCCCAATTAAAGAGGATCCGCAGAGCGCGCCATGCGCTACCTTAGGAGCACCGCCATTTTGCTATACAGGCAGCCCTTCTGAACATGGGACATCGCCACAGGATTAGGATCACCAGGTATCACCCGTTTAATACAGACAATATTCAGTAGCCGAATGCCAAATTTGGCAAGGATACCTGAGATTCATCTACCGGTGCTCTTCTCACTACGACATCCTTATTCACATAGACCAATCTGCGCACCTCTTCCACCACGGTAATTAAACGTCGACAGGACGTTGGGATTAGGATAGACTCAAGCTTACCTTCCAGTCATTACTTGTAGCACGAAGCTAATATGGACTAGCGCCTAGTTAAATTCGGAACATACCGGGAATCAGGCACAAGTGATTTTTCAAATGCCCTATTCGTTACCCACCCGCCTTTTTGCGGGTACGCACTGCGGTGCTAGTACGGTAATTGCAAGAAACAGTGAAGGAAGAATAGAGTCCGCTAAATACTTGAGAATATGAGAAAAATCCGAGCGCATCTTAGTGGCTATACAAATTTATAACCTCTTTTTTTTTGGACGCTGCTTGCCTGCTACAACAACTACCGGGATACCGGAAAACCTCTTGGAGTCCACGATCAGATGGCTAGCCGGAATCAGTCTGATAGAGAACGATAGGTTTGGTTTGATAAGTCAATATTAGGATCGCAAATGCTAGTTGACGGGATCCAACATGCCCAGTAGGCTGATCTTATACCGTATCCGGAAAACGCTAGTCCTTTCCCTGGAGCTTTTGTCTCAGAACCCGGAAATTGCAGGGTGGGGGCTTGCGGAGATGGATCTGAAGAGTTTTTACAGTAGTACCGCAGGAACTCCGAGAATTCGCCATTAGGTTATCAAAGAAATCACCACATCAGCCTACGATAGGTTTAGTTTAGAAGACTAGCAGAATCGCTGACACGGTATCATACTCGTACAAGCACCAGCTGACAAGATCCAACACATCCAGAGAGCCCAGGCTATGCATGTCAGGAAACCACTAATCTCTCAAGAGCTTTTTTCCTCTGAACCCAGAGATTGCTTGCCAATTCGCCAATTCGCTAAAGCATCCGGAAATAGAGAAAGTCTCTTGGCGCCAAGCCGGGCGGTCATATTGAGAGCTCTCCTTCCCCTAGCGGATCTCATGGCCGTAATAAACTGTGTTGACTATACCGGATGATAGCGTCTCTTGGCGAAAACTTGTATAACTCAGGACAATAAGACACAGATAGTCACCTACCGGTACTGGTAGCCTATGAAATCACCCTGAGCCAATTAGCCGCCTTGCTTGCATTGTTTACACTCTAGGGTTCACACTACAGTCTTCACCGCGGTCGCAGCGAAACTTGGCGGGCGACGAACAGGGATCAGCTATCATAATATTATTATAAGTATTTTTTTGCAACCCTAACCTTGACGATTTCCTTCTATGCCCACCAAACGCCCCTGTTTGTCGCCCGCCAAGTTTCGCCGCGACCGCGGTGAAGACTGTAATTCGTGAACTGCAGGTCCAAGGACGAGGCCTGCACTTCAAACTAGCTTATCCGATCGACAGCATTCGGAAGGAGGAAGACCGCTGCTGTGGTAACGAGTTTCAGTTCGCGTTCCTGGCTCACAAAACTTGTCTATTTGGTGGTGCAGATCATATTTATTGCGAAATTATGGTGCACAACGGAAGCCCGCTTCTGGGAGCGCTCTGCTATAGAGTGCCCTACCAGCACGGATTGCACGAGGATACGGATGCCCGGGGACGCCCGAGAAGTGGTTTAGAATCGGGATGAGCCCTCTCAGTCTAGGAGATAAGGAGACTGTTGAGCCCTTGCGAAAGTTTGGTTGTTCGTTCGATATCGTGCGCTTTCGTACGGTGCTCGAGTGCAATATCAAAAAGGTTTGCACAAAAGTACACTGTTCTAAAAAGCCTTTCTCCTTGGAATATATTCGGGCATGGATACGAGCGATGCAACACTCAGGGACACTGGAGACCTGGCCGCCACTACCCGCACGGGAAACAGGAGAATGAATTCGGCAGGGAAACTGCTCAAGCAAGAAGTCCTGATAGATCCTCTCCCTATGTATCTAATCACCCACCTCCATCTGCAATTACGGTAGCCTGTTGTGCAAGAACCCGGGGCAAGACTTGAGGCACACAGTTTCTCCGTACCGCAAAGAAAAGAACGTTTTTGTTCTTTCTCGATGGCCTAAGGAGGGTCGGGGTGTGATACTAGTAGGAGAACACTGAAAGCTACTGTAATAACAGCGGCGGGAATAAAGGTCAGAGACCCTTATCTAGAAGCTGCCAGAGGCTTTCAGCATGGTTCCGAATGGGCCAGCTTTGGGTTCATGATTTTTACTAAGTTCGCAGAGAGGGCGGGGGGGGGGTAGAGAGCGCATGCGAACCTTATTCTAAGCCACAATACCGACTACGATCAAGCTACTCGAGTAGGGTTTCATTCACATAGCCAGTATCCAGTTGGACTATTATCACCACTCTCTGCATTATGGTGGAGGGACATGCTCAAAAGGCCCCCAAGTGCAATTACCCTACATCTCTTCCCTATGATCGCACTGTACCGTGTCGCATGATGTCTGCGATAGCAGGGGCATTCGTCCCCGGCGCCAAGAAAGATTCCCGCCAAGTTTTGAGTTGTCGGCTTTATGCGTTACCTCGCACTGTACCGGATTGTTCTCTCCAGTCCTAGACCAACCTTTTTTAAAATCGAAAAAAACAAAAACAAGAAACATCTGCATAAACGGTTTTCAGCACGAGGACTGAATACTTCTAAAAGCGGTTTTATCGAAATAAGAAGTTCTGTCTACGACCAGGTCCCTCCGATGCGTCTCTTCCTCAGAGCCATTCCTCGAAGCCACCAAACAATTCTGCCTGTGCCGTTCTCCCTTCTTTGAGCTAGCCTGCGAGGAAAGCCCCTCCTCCGGAATGCCTTTTGAGCGAGCCAAGTGTTTGTCACACCACATTCCACAGCCAAGGAGTGGTACATATAAGTGTGAATACGAGTTCGATGGGGGTGCAGGGTAAGCGCTCTCCTGGAGAGCAGGAAGCAAGTATACTTACCGTATTAGTACAGAAAAGGCCTTGTTTTTTTCTCCTTAGGTTGGATAGTGGTTTACTTGTACTACCGCTATCTCTCTCAACCTCTAACTTATGAATTCTTTTTTCCTTTCCCTTTATACGATATTTAATCCCTCTGTTTTTCCCTTCAGGTTTTTCTTCTTGGCCTTACTGCTGGCCACCACTACTACCTTTGGACTCTTACCCTTCTTTCGCCCTCATCCTCCCCCCCTCTCAGCGTTTTAGTTGCCCCATTCCAAGACTGGGTTCACTGATTTTTGACCTCACGGGTATAAGGTTTATTAGCCTCTTTTTTGTTAGTCGCTCACTTTAACACTTAATTGAGTCTCTCCTTGCTACAAGATGAGGGCTGCTTTCTTGACGTTCTTCGGTATCGCCCTGTTGGGGCTGCCCCAGCCAGCGCACGCAAAAGGTGGTGGGGGCAGTAGTGGTGGATCAAGTAGTGATGGATCTAGTGGAAGCGGATTTGACCTTTGGCCATCTGATCGAGAGAGGGATTGCTATAACGTAACTGCGGGTCTACTCGGGAATATCACGGATCCATTCAATAACATATATACGAATCAATGGTTGTATAAGTTTGTAGGGTCGTATTATAACGGCTCCGTGGTTAGTATTCCTGCGTTCTTCATTTCCTCATTGGGAGAGTATTGGGTGTTGACAGTGAGTTATTATTATTAGGAAGTCGAAGCAACGATAGATGCGAAAGACGTCTCCTGCGAGGAGCAAAGGCCCGTCTTTAAAGAGAAGCTTGACGCAGTCCTGATGATCGGTGAGCAACTTACTGGTCTCAGAGAGCCGAATCCTAGTCCGTACATGTTCTCGATTGTAGGGTGGAAAGAAGGAACGCAGCCTGGTGGTATGCCAGATTTTGAAACTAAGTGGGTCTCTCCAAATGCTCGATTGGTAAGTAAACATGCCTTGAATGGTCCATTCGGAGGTCAGGAGATTTATTCATACCTTCCAACAGATGTACGATTCCATCGAAAATGCCAGAGGTCGAGCCACCGGAACCATGGTCCCCAAAGACGCAGACTGGACAGTAACCAACCAAAAATCCGGCAATGGCTACTCCTTCGAGGCCGTCTTCACAGAAATGGTCTGGGCCAATGCTCCCCCCCCCTGCTTAATCCATCCCCCCAAAGTAACAACGCTAACAGGCAAACACCAGTTCGTGGACGATTCCTTCACCATCTTCTCCGTAAACTCCTGCAACGGTTCGAAACCCGTCGACTTCCTCATGGAGGCCATCGATAAGCCCGACTTCATGAACAAGGATCCAGAAGGGTTCGCCCAGCGGCGCACGCGCGCCAACGGCACCTTCGATGGCACCTCCGCCACGCTTTCCATTGGCGGCCAGTTCGACGGGAATTTCAGGAACTGGTACACCCGGCTTGATGATGTACCCAGCAAGTCCAAGTACGGAACCTACAAGCTCAAGTTCTCCGGGAACCTCGACCGTTCGCACTCACACGCGCTGAGCACCAGCGGGCAGACGCCAAGCTGGACGAAGAATCAGGACTTACTCCCCGGTGGATTGGAGGCCGTTTCTGCCGCGGCAGCGGTGGCGTCGGCGTCGGCGGCCTGCATGGAGGGAGATTCCGCCGGGAGCCGGGTGGATGTTAGTAAAGCTATTCTCGGATTGACCGCGTTGGGCGGGTTAGTAGCGGTCGGGATGGGGACAGTTTTGTGGTAGCTGTTATTAATTATTAACGATCCCCTTCTTATCTTTTTCTTTTCTTTTTCTTCACAAGTACTGGATACTTTGGGGGGGGGGGGGTTCATTTCATTATTTTACCTCTGTTAACATCCCACCACTCCTCTGGGGCGGGAGATGGAGGAAATAGGGCCCCAAGCGCTTGCGCCTGTTGAGTGTAATTTGATGTAAATTTAACTGTGCGATTCTCATGACAAGTATGATAGGAGTTATGTCATCCATATGCTATTCAAGTCCTAGGAGGCACTATACACCACACAAGCCTCTAATTCCCTAATTTTACATATGATAGCAAGTAACCTCTTGGCCTCCGAGTGATCACCCATGGAGGAGGGGGGGGGGCCGGAGAGTTATCATAATATTATTATACTTCCTAAGTACCAATTTCCAAATCACCCAATAAAATATTCTCTCTCTTGGAAACTTACCATAATCGTTCCTACATCTCAAAAGAGAAATATATTCCATCACCACGACTCACTCTATTCCCCCCCCTCTTCATTCTTTCCAGTGCTACGGCAGTCCCGAGATCCACACTTGGCCCAATAAATCCATCACAGAAATCCTCAAGGGTTTTATTAAATAGTCCTACCTCACCTAATTAAGTTAATTGACTATTCCGCGAGGTGCTACCGGCAGAGACCGCCTGGGTGGTCTTCTTTCTGCCTAACGTAGTTTCGCTTCCAACATGAAACCCGGCATAAATGTCATTGACAGAAGGACTTAGTTTGCCAAGCATCTGTCCTTCATGCTAGAAACACTGGAAATAACGTAGAGCCCAGCTATGGTATATTCTCGCAAAGATACACAGACTGCGGGGGAACAGTGAATCCCCATTGCTGTTACTTTCTAAGTATTTTTTCCTCCCCTCCCAGCAACATACGCACCCACTCCCCACCACCGCCCAGTTTGTACAAACTTGAACCATGAACAGCACAAAGAAAATAGAGAAGCAAAATGCCCAAATGCACAGACTTAATCCGGGGAGGTGCCTATTGGTTTTGTTGTATTATCTAAGCTAAGTTACAGCACTTTATTAATCCCACTAATGAAATACGAACCCCTCAAACACCCAATAGCAGAAAAAAAAATGAGGGGGAAAAAAAAGGAAAATGAAGCTAGTTATGGTTGTCTCCTTCCGGCATAGTTGTTGCCATTACGAGAGCTTTCGCCACCATCACCGAGGGGTTTTTTTCTTCTTTCTTGGATTGCGTGTCCTATTTCCTATTGGAACGGAACCGGCGTACTCACTCAAGCCCTAGATCCTCGTTCCTTGAATCATTAGCCCCATCAGGGCTCCAACTCTCATGGTTGGCTCTGCCTAAAGTACCAATAGCCTTGCGCAATTTGTGCCTAAAGATCGCCTCCACTTGCGTAGCTGAGAATTTTCGGCCAGGCACCTTGTCCATGTGCTGCATACATGCCCTGAACACCTCACGAACGCGGTCCTCGCTGAGCAATCCATCGTGGTCGCAGTAATTTCGCAGTAAGAGTGTTAGTTTGCCTCTTGTGAGATTACGTGCTAGGTAGCTGTCGACCGAGTACAGAGTTTCCGGATTTATCAAAGGGTCCTCTTCGTGGTCGTAAGGCACCAAGGCGGCGGTATTTGTCCTGGATTGAAAGGTTGCCTCATCAGACACCCTAGTTCCAGCACTGTCATTCCCTACGAGATCAGGCCGGATGGGAGAGCCTGAAGAATATCCTAGACCGCCCCTACCTACTTTGATAGTTATTGGTATCGGTTCGGCTATGCCATCACTATTACGGCCGAGCCCTTTTCCCTTTTCGAAACCCAGTCTCTCCATTGCTCTAAAGCCCATGCTGGTCTCAGACAACATAGATGTATCCGTTCCCGAAATTATATCTCCTCCCCTATAGGCACGTACCCTTCGGTACGGTGTCCGTGGATTCCAGGGTGATCTCAACCCCGAAGGGCTATCGACGGACAAAGAAAAGTCTTCGGGAAGCCCATTGAATTCAGCATATCCTCTCCCTCCCACATTATCCACCCCGAAGGCCGAACGCGGGGCATATTTTTCCTTCACATTTGAAGAAAACTCCTTCGAAAGTTTCAAGCTATCCACCCCTTGGAAATATTCGGTACGACTCGTGGGCTTGGCTGCTCTGGCATAGGTTATTTGAGTAGTGTTACCACTGGCGTAGTGACCCGCATCGCGGCAGTAAACGCCGACATTTTTATTCGTTGCAAAAATAGGCACACGCTCATGGGGCACAGAATAGTTTGCAAGATTCCCACTAGAATCACTATCCCTCGTATCCTCTTCGGATTTTTCGACCCCACCAGTTATTTCCCTGCTCGTGCTAGATCCAAGCTCCACTGAAGCAAGCCCCGAAACCAACTCATGCTCGAGGTCGGACCCTGGGCAAGGCGCTGGGCGGTCGATAGAGGATCTGATGGGGGAATAAGAGTGGAGCAGAACTCCTCCGCTTTCGTCTTCGTCTGAGCTCATAAAAAATCCGTCATCAGGCGTGGCACTTTTCTGTTGCCTCTCATTCAGCTCTTTGGCCTCCTTATTCATCTCCAGTACCTTGCCTTTAACAAAACGGATTGCAGGTTCCCTCAAGTATGAACGGAAGGGGAGTGGAGCGCCTGAAGAGATACGAGCAGGGGAGGGAATTGTGTCATTGTAGTTAACATAGGGGGAGTGTCCGAGTGATCTCCCTTCCGAGCCCGAACGATTAAAACCTCCAGGTAAATCAAGACGACGCATTCGGCTGCGCATTTTTTGGGGGCTAGGCTCTTTCATGAGGGTATGTATGGCGAGGTTCGGGGAGGAGGTCGCTTCCACCTCCCGTGGGTGACCTCCTAGTGCTGGGTTAATAGGGCCTGTGCTCATCTTGATGTTAGCAATCTCTGACCTTTTTGAAGCCGATTGAGCGGAATCAAACCTGCAATTCCGGACCCCATCCGTATTGAGCCCTCCTTCATTTCTTGGGGAATATTTCTGCTGATTGGGGGCACCTGGGACGGAATAAGGCCTGTAGAGATAAAGGAGTGATGGAAGTCATCGATGGGATTTATTTCGCGAACCAGCGGCCGCTTCCGGAACCGGTGAGATCCGCGCTCGAACCTCCGCATCTTGTAGATAGTTGAGGGATGGAACAAGGAAGAGATGCAGAGGAAACGATAGAAGTAGAGAGGAGAGTGTGTTAAGGCGGCGGTTTGAAATAGGGTGGGTATGATAAGTGGGAAAATTGTGGGCGGTTAGGTACTAGGTTTGTGGTGCACCTTAGGCTTTCCCATTGCCATGGTCGACATGCAAGACACCTCCTACGACATCCAGGGCGGGACCTAACGAAATATGAGGCTGAATAAACATTTCAAAAATTCCTTTCCGAAACTTACCAGATGATCATCCCCTTCTCCAAAGTTCTACGAGTAACAAGTGCGTGATAGCCTAGTCCACGCATACCTGATCACTCGTTGCCCATTATTGCCAGCATCAAAACGGGCCCAACAACCTAGTATCTAAACCGTATCTGAACCGTATCTGAACCGATAGCAACCGAAGCTTTAGCTAGCAATACACCAGACTGTACTATACAACGTACTGTATATACAGCACAGTTACAGACTACTTGATAGGGTGCTGAGCACAATAGGGTAGCGAGCGCTACCACCACCTCTCTTAGAGGGGATATCGTACTTAACTTAGATGAAAAACGCTGTCTTATTCTCACTGCTCGCTGTCGTATCCTACTCGGTGCCCAATGAAGTGGTCTATTCTTCAACCATGGAATTGATTTCCAGGCTGCCATAGGGACAAGTTGGAGAAAACAGACCCTAAATACCCCTCCTGTTGTTAAGAGAGTACACCATGTGCTGACTACTGTGCGGGGAACTTCCAACACCTCTAACATATAACTACTCAACTGTATAGGCATAGCCGATGGATAAAATCGTCGCGTACTTTATATCAGCAGGTTACAACGGGAGGGGGACTCTCACTCAATCCTCTACTTGCTTACCAGATTACCATGCAGAGCGTATCAGCCTGCTGCGCAAGTGCTCGTGCCGCCAAATTGAAGGACACTCGATTTAAGAGCCGCCACCTTAAGCCTCTGGATTCAACATGGCCGCTCTAATACATTCCCTATTACAGAGCTCTCACATCTTAAGTTAAGTTGACAGGGTGCCTGCTCAAGCAAATGGTCCTATAAGCGCACACTCCTAGTACCGTCGTTTCAAGTTAGAGAAGCCGTAGGAGCTGCAGAAAATTCTAAGAATCCAAATTTAGCCTAATTTCCCCAGTCTCAGAGTGCCTTATAAGTTAGTGCCAGACAAGGCAACATAGGTATTTGTATATGGTCAGATTTTATCACTCAGAAGCGGATTGTTAACAGGCACCTGAAGCTAAATGGATGAAGGTCTAACAACCTGCAAGCTCTTCTGCCAATATACATTTAAATACCAAGTAACCCATAGCGTAGGTAGCTTACTCTCTAAAGTTGCCAATAACCCTCGCACGGTCCATCTAGATTCAAACTTAGTATCACACGGGAACTTGGCCACAGCTTTAAGCAACGGCAAGACCGCTTTAGTTGGCTTAGAAAGAAATCTCATACTAGGGGAATATAAATTTTATCTACAGTAAGAGACGAAATATCAGAAGGAAGAATTGGCACTATATAAGATCATCGTCTAACTCAGTTATACTAAAGCACATGAAAACACTCCAACATAGCTTGTAAATGAGCTTGAGGTAAAGGAAGGCTAGGGTTTCAGGTCAGGTCTCTCCTTGACTAGAAATTGAACTAGGGGATAAATATGGTGGTGTTGTTTAGAAAAATTGCAGCTAAAGCTTTAGAGCTTTTGGAATGAACCCTGCCTGCTATCATTGAAAGCGCTATCTCAATACATTCTTCTTCTTCAGGTAGAGATTTCCTAGATAGTTCCCTAGTCCTAGCAGTTAAGCCTACAATACACTTCCTATCACGAGACGAATCCCATATCGCCAATAGAAGCCAAAACACTGGCCACCGAGCTACAAATTCCTCCACATCTACAAACTGACTTGTTTTAACCTTTTCAAGCTTATGGCAGCCCTGATTGAGATTACTGGTGTCAGGTCTAGAGGGGAATATCAGGTTTCTCCAATCTCACCTCTCCTTTTAAGGAATTCCTACTCCCTTTTTAAACACTATCAATCTTCTCACCAAAATCAGTTGAACCAAGCCTAGTGGATAACAGAAGGACATAAACTTGCTTCCGGCATGTGTTGCGTACTAGGATATTTCTATTGAGGCACCTTGTACCAGAATGACATGGCACGGGAGCTGTACTAATATGCGATAGCTCCTAGTGAAAGTAATGGCAGCAAATAGAACAAGAGCTGGTGAGAATTATTGAATAAAGGCTATTAGATTACAAGATCGATCAACCAGATGTGAACAACGGTAAGGAAACAAATCGGGTATCATAGTTAAAGATAACAAAGGAGAGCTCTTCCGAGCTTACAATCCACAACATTTCCTAGACACCTCCGCTAAAGAAGCGACAAGCAAAGGCCATCAAAGAAACCGGGCGAACAGGAACAGGAACCATCACAACATCTATCACTCTTAACTAGGACCTCAATTGCAAATGAGATAAAGGCCCGAACGAGATATTTGAGAGCACAAATAAATCAGCATTCCAGCAAAGAGCCAGAGTGTCTAGCGACGAGTGATCTCCCATGACAAGCTGTCCTGCCCCGATCGATGCTGACTCGCCAACCGTAAAGTATCCGAGACCCCCGGAACTTGGGAGTGAATCACCAGTTCTTGGCATCCTCATGTCTAGAGAAGTGTAACGGCTCCCCAAGTTACGAAAAAGTCTTCACACCACACTCAAACCTCGATCAAGCATCGCATCCCACGAGCAAAACCTTGACCCTATCACCCATACTCATCGTCAGTTGTTTCTCCCGTTTCTGGCCCATCCTTAATAACGCAGCTAGCTGGGCCTACAGCCGCCTATTCAAGCATAGGCCGCACTAGATGCAATGCTTGAACCTCCCTCCAGTCCATTTCCGTTCTTTTTGCTCTTTTATTCTCAGTGCATTTAAGCAACTTGATCCTCATGATTTCTTTCCTGCTCCCTCGCATGCTGTGCATTCATACCGGTTGGCCGGTTAGGATTTTTCCTGAGGAAAAAAAAAGGATCAAGCAGATCCCCCAATAACAAAACAATAATTGAACTCATCCCTGCATGAAATATAGAAATTATCTCATCGATCGAGCAAAAGTCCAACCAATAGATAAGGAATAGGCTAATAATGCGTATCATTGGCTGGCCTAACAACAAATCTTTACCTTCAAGGTGGCTTCCTAGCCTTAGGCGCGTACTCGAGTAAGTAATCATCGTCGAGTATCTACGGTAATGTCGGTCGTATGGTTTGATACAGCAGTTGTCGAGCTACCAGATCTGCTACCGGTATGATACCAGTAGCATTGTGCTTGGCTGCCAAGCACTACGAGGCTCCAAGTTCTCGATACACCAACAACGTGCAACTGCACCCCTCAACCACAAGGCCGACTTTCAAGTTTCCAGCCAAGATACTTTCAGAGCTACAATAAGTATTGCCTCCAGAAAACAGACACAAGAAACCTCTCTTTTTCGTGGAGAAAGGACACCGTACGCTAGTAGAACTTAGAACCTCCCGACCACACAGCGTCATGAAATATGATACTGGTACTGTCCTGTACCCTCTCTGTACCGCTTATTCTTGGATTCGACCATTCCACCGATAGCACCTATACTTGAGTATGGTGCCGGTGCCTCAGAACCCGCCCTGAGTCTCATGTCGAATAAAGAAGGCTAGTCCTAAAAAGAAGGAAGATCGCTCTGTAAATATGCTCCGGTGACCCAATCAGGAACACTTCACAGAAGGAATTTTAGGAAATTCTGTTTGTGCGCGTCGTCGCGGGTTGAAATATTGGTCGATGTTGGATGCCATAAAGGTAGGTTCTAAGGCGCCGGCGTATACCGGCATTATAACAACCGGCTGCTTCGATTTGCTTTGGATTGATTGCGGGAGGTGCAAGCCACTACACTAGGTTAGTTTAACTTAGCTGAGCAAACCCAGGATTCGCTGATAGAAGGCATCGGTAGGAAACTAATACTAGTTTCCAGATCACCGTATCATGTTCAACTTGATAAGGCGGTAGCCATGACTTAAGTAGGCCTATCATGTGAAATCAAGTTCTGAAATTCTTAATTTACTTCGCAGGGCGTATCCCTCCATAGGCATGGTATCTCACTCGGATTTCAGGGGAAAAAAAGCACCCCAATTGCCGTTTGTGCCGGAGTATCATACCTGAAAATAGACGCCGCCGTTGCCCTATATTCCCAAATTAGGCATGCAGGCTTTCGTATCGCGGCATGAGAAGCTTGAGTTTTACCGGTATCGACGGCTGTAGCCCCTGAAATCAGAAATATATCCATATGTATTAGAGGTATTCAGCTCCGGGGTTGAAGAAGAGTTTTCGGGCGCCAAGTTCTAAGAGGCGTTACACCACTAAAGTCTTGCGACTCGAAAAACGCACGAACGTTTTTTCCACCCCGGGATTGGATGCTTGTATTGACCGTTATTGGCTTGTCGATCTAGATCACGTGACATGGCTGGAATTCCGTCGAGCCTCTTGATAGAATCTCTTTGGGGCTTAAGCATGCTGGTATGATGCTTGACAAAGACTGCGGTACTTTATGGCATCATACTGTGTCCAAAGCTTCATACTTGATCTTGGATTCCGCATCTTGATTCCCGAATCTTGCAAAGTTGGAGGTTTCCCGGGCAGGTTGGGAGTTCATTTTCCTTGGATTCTAGGTTCCACTATGATAAGCGAGTCAAAACGGTCCGCCATCCAAAAACAGCTCCAGAACGGGCGAACTTTGCTCAAGTAGACAACTTCTTCCGAGCTTGTGCGAAATCGACGGCAAGCACCGCGCCATCGAGATTTCATCCTTGAACGGGGGAGAGGTCCACAGGGTTCCAGGAACCTTTTTGTTCGGATAAATAAATTACAGTGCAGTAGAGCTGTTTTTTGTTTTTTTCTCCTCTCTTTTCGGGTGAGGTTTTAGGTTTGGTCTTATCAGCACCAGCCACGATGCTTGCCTGATATAATTTCATAGAAATATGCTGCACGGCGAGAGGCAGCCTTGTATGATGCCGCGAGTAATGATACGGCATGAATGTTGTTGGCGGCACACTTCGAATGGCTGTTCATTCCTCAAATCTGGATTGCTGCACTCGTGCCAAAGTCCCTTTTCCTATCGAGGTCACTCTTTTTTTGATCGAAAACTTCTAAGACAAAGGCTGTCAGTCCCAGAGCCCCTTACCGAAGGGAAGCTTGAATACATGATAGCAATTGCCAACTCTTTTGGCTCATCCTCATTGGCTATTGGGTAAATAACACCGTCTCACTGAGGACGGGTCTTAGAGCCATTTCTCTTTTGGCAAATCAAAAAATTTCTTACAAAGTGTGATTTGACGACGGGCCAAAATCCTCTGATAGCAAGAAGCCTCTCCTGGAGTGGCAGTTGTTTCTGTTGTTGTCAATGTCGGGTTCGGCGGTCAATGATTCTCGATTCAAAGTCTAGAGGATTAAAATTTAACACGGCCCAGAGCGTTTCATGATTGGATTTCATGACGGACGTGTGCCGTATCCAACATATGTTTTGGTTATATGATGCCGGTACTATCTCCTTACTGGTGTTTTGCTTGCTTGGCGGCCCCAGCGGATAGGCATACTACAATGCAGAGTACCAGCACTGTGCAAAGGTACCATATGCCTGTCAATGATATCCAGCCAGAGCGGGCCTATAACTCCAGTTGGGCGTGGGAAGCTCTCTGTTTACCGTCGATATAATAAATTATCCTAGCAGCACACCAGCCTAGCTTCAGTAACCGCAAACTATCATGCCTATTCTTAGAGATCGGATGGCAGGTGAGAAAAAGTGGTGCTCATGTTTACAGTAGAAACCATGCGGTAATCCATAACGGATACTGTGCTCTACATACTCTGCAATATTAACTCATAAAAAAAAGAAAGAAATCCATGATCAATGCTGCGGCCAGGCGGTTTTTCCGGTTGGTTCCTGCTAGTGTCGAAACTTGTCTCCTTTCTCTCTTGCTATCGTCACCATTTTCCTCTCCCTGTTTCTCTTGCTTTTCGCTACCTATTAGATCATACCGGCTGGCGCGCTAGAAAGTACCTCCCGTACCCACTCGTTTGCTTCTTTCTTCCCTTTCCCCTCTCCTCTTTATTCCCACTTCCCCCCTCTTTCGTTTCTTCACTAGTTGACGGTTCGGTTTACGTTCGTTTATTTTGTTCGGTGTTCTATCCCCTCCGCTCGCTCTTCCGATTCGTCTCTTGCAGCTGAATTCACGCCACCGTATCTATTGGGCCAACCTAAAATGAGGGGGGAGCATCAGGAATCCGCTTCGCCAATTCCTCAATCCGGGGCTGAATCTCAAGATGGTGCCCCCCCGCGAGTGGTTAAGAAGAAGAGTAGCTTGAGGTCGATATTCGCTTGCTTCTTTAAATCGCCGAGGGGTAAGAAGGCCAATAAGACTGGATCTCAGTATCTAAGCCGAAAGGGAGAGGCTCGTGCCAAGAATAGAGGGAATGAGGCTCTGACATTTTCTACCATTTCTCTTCCAACCCGTGTTCGATCATCAACATCATCTACTTCCTCGCCATACGATGATGAGGATGAGGAATTTAACAGTAGCATTCCACATGCGGAACATGGAGCATCGCGGAAAACACGCTCCACAATTTCATTGCCAGCCCAAATCCGGCCTCCGTTTGCGTTCCATGCGCCTTCCTCCTCCTCTTCATCTGCCTCATCACTTGAGTTTGTTTCAGATGTATCTACAGCAGCAACTTCCCCGTCGGCGTCGTCCCCTTCTGTTTTGATTCAATCTTCATCTCCACAGTCAACTTTGGCCCCGAATCACTCGACTACTTCTCTGTCCAGCAATCCCTCAAGGGAGACTAGTCCTACTAGGACTCAATCTTCGACGAAAGCATCCAAGATGTCCAAGCGAGCACTAGAAAACTACAGGAAACACCCCTCGCCGTTGTCAACTGTCACAGATGCTCACTCGCCTTACATACTTCCAACAGCCCCGGAGCCACCTGTGCTACACGAAAGGCCCAATAGTTTTCAGCCTAAACGCAGGAGCTCGCTGAGCAACTACATTTTACGTCGAACACAGTCGCATCCCGACTTGACAGACTTCACGACAGATGATCTCCCGCCATTTCCCCAGCTGCCTGTTTCGGCGCCTACTTCACGGCCAGGTTCAGCTGCGTCTTCTCGCACACTTAGTATACGGCGGAGGTCTGGTAAGGCTGACATCGGGGCCCCAACTTCTTACTCCACACAAGAAAAGATAGAGCATCGTTCGATCTTGGGGGCCGACCCAGCTGGGGCAGGGTTCTACCTTTATCCCCCGGCACAGTCGGAAATTCCCAGCAGGCAAGGTGGCTCTCATGGTGGTTCTAGTGGCTCACGATCCGGTTCGCGGGGAAGAGCTCCAATGGGTGGAAACACGAGTGATGATCCGAGAAGAAATAATAGTTGGACCGGACTTGATGGGCACAATGGTCGCGGCATGCCGTCGGCGGGCCGAGGGTGGAGGGATCCCAGAGGGGGTCGTAGCTTTGGGAGAAGTGTCACGCAACAGGTTATTCTGGAGGAAGTTGGTGATGTAGCCGATTCGCCACAAACTATGTCTTCGTCTTCATCAGCACCAAACCTCGATAGCCGGCAAGCCATGCTGGGGTCTAGAGGTCTTCTAAATCAGAGCCAATCACCAGACATGTCTAAGAATGCATCTCTTTTAGAAAAGGGTGAGCGCAGGCGAAACCTTCACAATAACTGGGACTCGATACAAAGCCAGATGCGAATTCATAGTGATGGCTTCCCGCAGCTCCAGGTTCCCCCGGAGATAAAGAAAGAAGGACGGGATTGGGGTGTGGGTGAGAGTATGGCTCTAAAAAAGTTACAACAGGGAGAAATGAGGTTCATGGATGCTTCTAGCGCGGATGGAAACAGTTCCCGTGGAACTCCTGTTACAATCCAATTTGAACACTCAAATAGGTTGTCCGCAGTTGGAAAGGGTAGAGGTCTCATTGATAGCTTACCGGTTTTTCGTGTCGAAAGCGTTGAGGGTTAAGAAAGTGTGTGGTTTGAGGCTGTAGCTTTTGGAAGGAGGGTGTGACTTTACGGTGTGGGATCTTTTTGTGGCTGCGGTAATTGGGGGAGGATTTCTACTGGAGCGAAATTGAGTTGGTTCATTGATTTGGGATCACCGGGAGCGGCTGCATGAGAAGGCACACACCAGCACAATTATGGGGGAAAACTTGGATTTTGGCGAGTAGGCTATCGACGGCCTACAGATACGTTCGCGGACAGGACGATAAAAAATAACGGGAAGAAATCACAAACAAAGAATAAACTGTCGGGTACACGATGCGCGGGGCACCTTTTTGTGTTCTTGTATATTTTTTCCTTCTTCCTCTTCTTACACATTCACGATGCTATCGATATCTCTTGCCCTTGATAGCGCTTCTTTATTTTATATTTTTTATATTATATTTTTTTATATTTTTTGCTCCAGCTTGGCTTCCTTTTTCTTGTTGGGTACCATGGGCCGATGGCGAGCTATTATAAGCGGTCCGCTCTTCCGATTATTTCTTCCTAATCACTTTTTGCAACGTTTTCTCATCCTCTCTTTTTGGGGAGGAGCCAATTGATTGTTCCTTTTGTATTCTTTCTACCACCCCTCTATCGGTGATTATTTTGGAACCGAAGGACTTGGCGAATTCAGGCGTTTTTGTTCTCTATTTTTCTCCCCTTTCGAAACTTGGCAAAAAAGGGGCCTTTTGTATCATTTCTTGGACCATTCTTGTAACCCCTCAGTAGTTTATAGTTAGCGTAGTTCAATGACCCTATCACAGCATTTGGCAATGCAGATTGAATAAATCGCAACCTAATCCAACCCTCAACGTCGGGGTGCAAGCACAGCAAGCACTGTGCAGTACCTGCCGTCCATCCACCCAGTGACAGGAAGGCCCCCACACACCCCGCGAGGGGAAGGAACAACTACCGCTACTCTACACCCTCTGGCATAAAAGAAAAAGACCGAAAAAACTCTAATATACAATGCATGAACCTGTACGAGTACTCGCACAACAGTACTATCGTACCAGCCTATCCATCCTCTCTTTCCCCTCTCCACAATAGCATACCATAGTAGCACAAACACTACTCGCATTCGCACCAAAGATCCCATAAGTCCGGTTTGACTAGGCAGACAGGCATTCATACCTACCTCGTCCACTAGGTATCATAATACTGTACATAATGAATTACCGTACCGGTACTATACTATATTATTATGCTATAGCCTAACCCCACTACTGCCACCACCGTCATCCCCATCATACTCGAGTCCCCGCGCCAAGAATTGGCATCCGCTTTGGAATGGCTGTTAGCTATTATAGCACAGTACCGGTGGTGGGACAAGGCTAATCACACACCAAAATATGGAACTTTCGCCCATTGATATAATAATATCAACATGGGATTTGGCATGGCATTGGGGGTGTGTGAAAGGAATTTCATACAACTGACTGATTCCTTAGATTCCCCCACTTGATACTTACCTCTCCTTATTTTTGGGAATGTATGATAATATTATGATAGATATCGTTTCCTGTTCCACTACTGTTGTAGAATTGCTATTTTGAGTATGGTAGGGCTGGGACTTAAGAATATTTCTTGTTGGCATACCAGCACAAAATGCCTCTTATAATAGGGAGTGTTGATGGAGGTATAATAATATTATTATAATTTCGGATTTAGTAGTTATTAACTTATAGACTAGTATTCTTTTAACAAGAAACTTTCTAAGCTATCTATACAATACCGGTATCTAGAATTTTAAATATCTTTAGACGGCCGATGATAGTTCCGAATAAGTTACCCCTGTTGTTTTTTTTTCTTTTCGGTGGGGAATCCTATTGTCACAGTACCGGTATTTTCTTCACTCGTATGATACCAGTATAGTATCATGGGGAGGGGAGGAAGGGCAAAACAGGTGCAACTGCGGTCCTTGGCTCGCTCGAAGATGCGGGCACCGGTAAGTTACGTATTATATAATATACCCTTGCTCAAGTTTGACGTGCAGTTGAAGGTTAGGCGGGAGGGAGGGAGGGAGGGAGGGGAGGTTTGATGTCTGTCGGTTTTTCGTACTCGTACCGGTAATTGAACGACGTTTTGTGAACGCGACCATACCATTATCGCATGATACAGTACCAAGATCTGGGAAAAAGAAAAGAAAAGAAAAAAAGCTGAATTTTGGCCCATAATATGCAATAGTTGTTGTGTTTATAAACGTCATTTCGATTATGGGTACGGTATGATATGATTACAAGCAGAAAGTACAGTACAGTTACCGTAAAATTTCAAGAAGAAAGAACTCGTCCGGGCTGGTCGTGCAGCCAAACCAGATCCTCCGATTAGCGGAGGCCGGATAACCTAAGCAAGCGTTCTTTAGACGGCCCCTTGGGCCATTCAAAACACTGAAAACTGCTGTGTCACGACCAGCCCGGGCGAGTTCGTTATTCTTGAGATTTTATGGTATTGTAGGAGTTTGCTTGTTGTGTTGGGTTGTGTTGGGTTGGGTTTTGCATGTCATCATCTACCGTGGTGGTTCTCTGATACTGTACTAATAGTTATGGGGATTGTGTATCCTTATAATATTATTATTATAATAAATAATTAAATAGAGACCCCCCTCCAACAAAAAATTAAAAATTAAAAAAAATGCTGTTTAAGTAGTG
>Ga0307507_10002068_pt1 | contig 43475 bp, 25 predicted proteins | sample 7_EM_MG_FD_207223 | JGI IMG/M metagenome (GOLD analysis project Ga0307507, IMG submission 207223) | Populus trichocarpa ectomycorrhiza microbial communities from riparian zone in the Pacific Northwest, United States - 7_EM | ecosystem: Host-associated > Plants > Roots > Unclassified | place... | reverse complement strand
TAGATATTGTGCAGCTGCACATCTATCTAAAGACCACTCCTGTTCTACCTGTACAATAATAGGCAAGCCTTGTCAACATACAACCCCTCTTTGCATTAATTGTAAAGAAAATCACTTTGCTAATAGCAAAGACTGTGAGATACTCAAAGCAGCTAAACTAGTACGCAGTACTAGCTTAGACAATTCTATGGAAGAATAGATAAAGTATAGGATCCTAGAAGGAGGCAACTCCTACTAGGCTCTTAAAAAGATATTAGAGAGCAAAAGGATAGAAACAAATTGCAAAAGGACAGGGACAGGCATTAGGATTTTTCCTATCATTTTCTCATTCTCTAGTAGTTGTAGCAACTTAGTATTTTACTAAGGAGCTGTAAACCCTTAAGGGTTTATAAACTATTAGGGTATAGCTACTAGTACATGTTAAGCTGCCTAGAGAGGATTCATGTATATAGAACTGTAGCGCCATAGCCTAGAGGCTGCATGCGCAGTATTGTACGTAGTATAATACAATGGATTGAAAAAAAAAAAAAGTTCTAGATATTAACAACCTATAAACAGAGCTAATCCGTAAAGCCTACTATTAAGTCTCTATAGCGCACCCTAGTTAAGACAAGACCTACTAACTACTATCGCCTTATTATTATTAGTGAGGACTCCTATCCAATATAGAATGATTTATTAGAAATTATTATGCTTATAAACGCATAAATACCCCTAGGGACCAAACTCCTAGATAGCTGCAACCACTGCTAGTTCCTAAACGCCCTTGGCAATATATTATAATAGACTTTAAATTATTCCTAAAGGACAAACATAGCTATAATATGGCCTTTATAGTAGTTAACCAACTAAGTAAGTAAGCCGTTTCCCTCCTTTGCTTTAAGACTATAACTGTAAAGGATATAGCCTATATATATATTAACAACATCTACCAGATCTATGGCGCTCCTAAGTTAATTATCTCTAACTATAGACCCTAGTTTATATTGGACTTCTAAAACAAATTCTACTGTATCCTTAGGATTAAGATTAAGCTCTTTACTACATTTTACCCTTAGACCAATGGCTAAACCAAGATTATAAACTAGCACCTTAACTAGCGACTTTGCCCCTTTATTAACTACTACTAAAATAACTGGTTAGAACTACTACCTATAATAAACTACGTATAGCTCACGCTCCCTTATAATAGTATAGGAATATTACTATTTAAGTTACTCTATAGATACAGGCCACAAACATCCTTTAATTGGGATAGACCTATAGGACCTATAACAGCCCGTAAACGCCTTAGCTATAAGGAGGCCCAGATATTCGCTAAGAGAATATATAAGGCCTAGGAGACTACCTAAGCAATTATAAAAAGGGCATAAAAGAAGAAAGAGGCTAACGTAAACTAATACCGCCATAAGGTAGACTTTTACGTAGGAGATAAGGTATAGATATTAACAAAAAACCGAAAAACCTAGAGGCCAAGCCATAAGCTAGACCACTAAATGGCTAGCCCCTATAAAATCCCTAAGAAAGTAGGGCACTCTTTTAAGGTTAAGCTACTAGAGTTAATAAAGATCTACCCTATCTTCTCTTTAGACTAACTGCGGAAAGCCGCGGATAACCTATTGCCTAGACAGTATAATAACCCCCCGCCACTAATTTAGATTACAGAGGATAAAGAATGGGAAATTAAAGAGATCTTAGCAGTAAAGAAGGACCGTAGTACCGTAAAATGCTATGTGAGGTGGGTAGGTTATAACGAAGATCCAAAATGGTACCCCGCATCCAATTTTAAGTACTCTCCCTATAAGGTACGAGATTTCTACCTAGCCTACCTAGATCTCCCTAGACCACCACGTAAGTTAGATAGCTGGATTAAATACTGGGAAGAGGGGTTAGATAACTATAATAATTTAAACAACAATAAAGAACTTAGACAAAGCCTAAGGGCAGGCTTTTTTAGGAGGGAGGGGTAATATAACGGTGCTAGAGCGCGTTACCTGCCATATTTAACCAATTAGGATTTTCCATGCCCAGCATGCAAAATCGCTATTAGCTCGCTTACCACTAGCGCCTTGGCGGCCCTCGCGACATATCTACCTACTGCCCCTAAACGATTCTTCTTCTTCTTCTTCTCCTTAGCTTAGTATTCTTGTATGGTAGCAATCTACAAGCTTTGGTTTAGAAGCGTTTGTACAAGCCTGTTATATATAGTCCTTTAAAAATAGATTACTTAAGTATTATAAATAGCTAGTAGTAATAGAGGAACAGAACTTATAGACTTAGCTTATTGCCGAAGTATATACCTAGGTCTCCACAGCCTACCCTAGAAAAAATAAGACCTATTGGATTATTGGCGACTGCTACTACTAGCCCGGAATAGTTATAAATATTAACTGTTATTGTGGCGGCTCGAACCATTGAACAAATGTCCTGACAAAGACTTGAATAAATGCTTCCAAGGTGAAGCGAACGAATGCTGTATTATGAAGATATTAAGGTAAGGAGCAAGAGAAGGTGGTGAGGCCACGTCTAAATACACAAGCCAAGCCTTAAGCGAACCCCTGACTAGGTGACGCGCCCTAGCGCCGTCACAGTTATATACGGAACTATAATAGCTGCTGTAGATCTACAATCCTATAAGATAAGACCCTAGGACTATTAAAACCACTCCTAATACTAGAGCGCCCCTAGTAGTATATCTCTATAAATTTCTATAAGCTACCTATAGACCGTAGCAGATATAATATGGCTATAGTTATAGTTGACCGCTTTAGCAAGCGCCCGTTTTTAATCCCTTATTATAAAAATATTAATACTAAAAAGGCGGCCTAACTGTATACCCACTATATATACCAAATTTATAGACTACTAAATACTATTATATCTAATTATAGGCCGCAATTTATATTAGCTTTCTGGAATAAGTTTACCTAGATCTTAGGTATTAAGCTAAAGCTTTCTATAGTATACCACCCCTAGATAAACAGTTAGACGGAGATTATAAATTAATACTTAGACTAAAGACTTCAGCCCTTTATTAACTACTTCTAAAATAACTAGGCTAAACTACTACCCCTAATAGACTATGCTTAGGCAACTCTACCCTATAACTCTATAGGGTTTGCACCTATTTAGCTAGAAATAGGCTACTTACCTTATATAAGCTTTAACTAAGAAAGACTAGAGGGACCTTAGACTATATATAAAAATCTATCTTATAAGGAAGCCTAGTAGTACACCAAGCGCTTAGAAGAAGCCTAGATGGTAGTCTATATAAATCTAGAAAAGGCCTAAAAATTAATATAATAGTAGGTAAATAAGCATAGATAAGAGCCTAACTTTACTATAGGTAATAAGGTCTAAGTTATAATAAAGAACTAGAAGATAAAACGGCCTAGCTGTAAGCTAGACTATTAAATGGCAGGACTATATAAGGTCCTTAAGAAGAGAGGCAATTTATATAAGGTAAAGCTCCTAAATTTAATTAAGGTCTACCCTATCTTCTTACTAAATAAGCTATAGAAAGCTATAAATAACCTATTACCTAGATAAAAGAATAAACCACCCCTACTAATTTAAGTTAATGGCGACAATAAATAGGAAATTAAAGAAACACTAGCCTATAAACTTGTAAGGGGAATGCTAAAGTATTATATTAGTTGGAAAGGCTATAACCTAGACCCTACTTAGTACTCTATATAGAACTTTATAGGTAGTCCCTATAAGCTTTAGGAGTTCTATAACCGGTACCCTAATAAACCTAGACCGCTAAAATACCTAGATAAGTAGATGGAATGCTAGTATAGTAAGGATAATAGGTTACCTATAGAGCATAAAGATAAAAACGCCCTATGGGTATAATATAAATATATAAAGCCTAAGGGCAGGCTTTTTTGGAGGGGAAGGGTAATATTATAGTACTAGCAAATTACCGTTAGATTGCCGTAACTTGCCGTTATATAATGGCAAGTTGCTATTACATAACTAGAGGATTGTATATAGCTTTAAGTGGTGCTTCTATTCTTCCCCTTTCCTTTCCCTAGCTTTGGATCCTTATTTATAAACAATCTAATTATATAGGCTTACGCGACCCTCTTGCCATACTCGTGCCTTAATTAACTAAGTCACTAACATAAAACTTTAGAGGTGGATTTTATATAAACTCCCACTATTTACTAGGCCAATGCTATATACAGGGACTAGGCCTTTAAGAAAGATATATAGCTTAATCTATAATAGATCTATATACTACACTACCCCTAGACTACCTATATTATACCACCTGTATTAAAGATTTAGAAAGTTAGTAATATAAGGGCGCGAAGAGGCTTTAGGGAAGATTTAAAGGAATAATATAAATTCTATCTAAATTTAAGGGTATATAGCTCTTATAAAGAACAAGACGTTATATAAAGAAGAGAAAGAAATAATAAAAGAATCTTATAAGTTAAATAGTTAAGGGTCTTGGTGGTTGATATATGCGTATATACGCACGCGGTATTTAACAGACTGTAGTAGAATTTAATTAATCTATTAGAACTAGGCAGGAGTTAATAAAGCTAATAGAATTTAGTAGAATTTAATTAAAGTATTAGAATTTATCTGTTAAGTATTTTATTAAGATATTTTGTCAGGAATAAGGCAAGCAGTCGTTACGTGTCGCCGTGGCACTAGCGTGGCGAGGAGTCTTAAGCTCCTCGCCCTTCCTTATTCCAATTATTAAGCTTTTTAACCAACATCACTGTAACCTACTCAAGTAGGCATTATTAGTAAGTCACCCTGTATAACCAACACTAATTAGTAGTTAAATACACAGTCAACCACAGAGCAGCTAGGTTTTCAAACAGAAGAGACAGTCTCATATAGGGGTGCCATATGCGCTCATATGGAATGGATCTCGGCGATACTATGCTACCTTAAACTTGCGGAAAACTAGTAACAGAAGTGTTACTAAGTACTAGAAGATACTAAGTTGCGTCCATTACGCAGAATAACCGCGTTTACAAAGATTTGGTCAAGTACTTTAGGTCAGAAGTGTTACTAAACCTAAGGTCCTAAGTCAACGTCCAAAACGCGTCAAACAACTACCTTAATACCCGCCAAATATACCTACACATGTCCGCCATTATGGCGTTGACCTATCCAAAGAAGTATAAGAAGGATATTAACCTGGAAATATAGAATACCAACATAATCAACTTTGCAAACGCTGAGTAACAGGACCTAAACGGATTCTTATTATACCGCATAGCACACTACAAAGACAGCAAATATAACGACACTATGCTATAGTACTGTGTGAGGGAGGACTTTGTTAGATAGACAAAGGGGATATAGACTCCTATAAAGAAGGACATTATACAAAACTTCCGTAACTTCTTATAGGAGTATAGAGTGTTTATACCTATGGACGGGGGTACTATTAGAGACAACATTTAGGAGTAGGTTATTAATGCAAAAGAAGAGCACAAATGGACCCTATAAGAAATTAAGCACCAACTACGCACTATAAGGAAGCTTAACTTATAATGGAATCTAAGCAATATACCTCTAGAGACAAATCTACCTCTGCCTTTAACTCCTCTGTATCTAATCCAACCCATAACTTTAACTTTAGATACTATACCCCAATAAGAGCAGGCATAGAATCCTATTGCTTTGCAATTTAACAACCTTTAGACTCCACCAACTAGACCTATGTCCCCACTACAGCCTATAATACAACTCCTACCTCCTCTATCTTAATCTTAAATTGGAGGCAGTTTAAAATTACTTATAGAGCTTACAAAGCTCTATTTAGATTAGGAGAAGAAGTTTAATAGGGAATTATATAATGTTCTTAATTTGAAACTATATATCTTCTATAACTATTGCCAGAAGGTAGGAATAGAGTCTAATTAATACTATAACGCCTATTCCGTTATGCTTAAGGGCCAAGCTAGTACCTTCTATTATAATTATTTAGTAGGAAAAGGATACAATTTTAACCGCATAATATATAAGTTAAGATGCCACTTTAAAACAGAAGAGAATAAGTAGCAGTATATATTAGAATGGAGAGAGACTACCTTTCTAAGGATCATTACTACAAACCTAGATGTCCCTCGGCTTGATTATCTTCAAAAGCTCTTTAATTAACTTTAGACAATTTAGCGTAGTTTATCCAAATTATATTAAGAGGATTTTAGCCTACGTAATTAAGTTATTAGCATATACTAAGGCGTTAAAGAATGTAACCTTACTCTTTTTAATCCTGCAAATACTTATAAAGGAGTATATACTTAATTAAGATCTTCTGTTAGTACCGCTCTACGCTCTTAAAAAGTATAGCAATTCAATACCCAGCTCTAACCTACTTTAATTAACCCACCTAACCAACATGATCACAACTGGACTGATTAAATATATAGTGGCCGTGGTAGGCAATACGGTAGAGGGTATAATTAACGACTATAAGGTAAAGGTGGAGGTCCTTATAGAGGTTTATTTTAAAGTAATTACTAGAAAAAGTGCTATGTTTATAAGAAACTAAATTACTGGTTAACTAGGCATTCTCTTAATAAGCAAAAGGAGGTATATAATAAGTTTCGCCAAAGTATAAGAAACGTTAAAAATTATAAGGTTACTATAGCCTACTTCTAAAGCTTCCTGGTTTAATATAAAGGCGTAGAAGATCTTAAGGGTAAGGTTAATAAGGCTGAACAGCTCCTTATAGATATGGAAATTAAGGACTACTTACCCAACTAATACTTTACTAAGTATGGTAAGGTAGATAGCATATAAACCATTACTGTTCTTAATAACTAATTTACACTCTATTCTATTACGAAGTTAGATATCTTTAATAAACTAAAGGAGAGCTCCGCGTTCTCCTTTAATAATAAATACTCAGCAAATGTCTTCTATAGTATTATGCCAGATACTAAAGCCGTAGGAGTATCTATAGTAGGAGAACCTTAAGTTCGAGCCCTTTAACAACTTAATACCTCTATTTAGATTAACCAATTAACGGTAGGTTAATATATGATTTATTTTAGTAAGGGTACTATAATCTCTCTTAGCACAATTAGAGTCTAAACCCCCTTAGGGTATATCACTTTTTATATTATTCCTACAAATACCCTATTTCTATTTTGCATTAGAGATATAGATAAATTAGGCGTTAAGCTTAATAACCTTAAGAATATACTTATTTAGGGAGATAATTAGGTGCCCATTATGCGCAAGTGGGGTCACCCTTAGTTACTCCTTTATTAACTAGAAAAGAGTGTTACTTAAAGCCACCTAACTAAGTTAGAGTTATATTAACTACACCATTAATTTAGCTACCTATCTATTTATTAATTGCTTAGGGTTCTTTAGTAAGTAGGCTATAAAGTTAAGGTTAAGGCAATTAAGTATCTTATAAAGTACTACTATTACTACTAAATAAACTAGAAGTCCCCTAGCCGATTTAAGTTTACCCTTAAAGATAACTACAACTTTAACTTCTATATTATTATTAATGTTATATATCTTAGCGGTAAGCTAGTACTCTAAGTTATTAACTTCTTAACCTTCTTCTAAGCCGCGTATTTCTTAAAGGATATATTAGCTAGGAACGCATAGGATACCCTTTAATTATACTAGATTAATATCTACCTAGGACCCCCTAATTAAATTATCTATAATATAGAAAAGAACTTCTTATCTATAGAGTTTTAATAATAGATAAAGGCAATAGTAATTAAGGTTAAGAAAGTCCCTATTAAGGCATATAATAGTATTAGAAAAGTAGAGCGATATTACACACTATTATACCGCGTATATAAGATTATCTCTTTAGAACTAGAGGATGCTAGTAAAGAACTTACCTTATAAATAGCTATTAAAGCCATTAATAATTCCACTAGCCTAAATGGACTCATACCTATATTGCTAGTCTTTAGTGCCTACCTTTAAATAACTAATAATTTTCCACTATCTCCCTTTATTATATAATAAGCTAAGGCTATTTATAAGGCAATAAAAAAGGTCTAACGTTTCTACGCTACACGCTAGGTTAACAACACACTAAAAATAAGAAATAGCCTAAATACCTTAACTACGCTTAATCTGCCACTCTAGTCTAAGGTATATATATAGCATAAAAAGGGAGGATGGTTAGGCCTATATTAACTTATTGCAATTAATAGTTAAACTTATACTATTTAGATGCCTTACGGACCTACTTAATTCCGTTTAACTGTTATTAAGCCTTACTACAAAGATAATAGTTTTAAGCCTTTATAGGATGCCCTAGAAGATGCCCTAAAGGAAAACCACAATTAATATACTCTAGAAGGCGACTACAATTCTAATATAATTATAGTAGATGTGCCGCAACTATAACGCGGTAGAGGTTGCCTAAAGGGATTATAAAATTACTAGCACCTTATTAATTTTAAAGAGCAACTTATTACCGCCATTAAGAATGGAGTTAAGTTATTAATAGCCTTTATAACAGCTAAGGAGAAGGCTAACTTTAAGCTCGCAAAACAGCTCTGAAACAAAGGTTATATTATAACCCCTAGAGTTCCTTTCTAAGCATCTAATAAGTAGGAGATTAATGGTCTTATTATAAAAGGAGTCTTTAAATTCAAGAAGTATAACTGTCGGTATCACCTAAGTGCACTTGATTGGCCTATTAATCTCTGGATTTGTCTGGTGTTCAATAGGTCGAGAAAGCAGAGGATTGTAAGGATCGCGGTGCCTAAGTAGGGGGCTGATTAGTCACCATAAGGATAACTAATTAAAGACACGACGACGACATGTTAACGACACGTAACCACGTAACTTCTGTCCATATATTCCGACACTGGCAGTTCTTTCTTTATATGTAAAACAGCTATCCTAGCGAAGCTTGGACCGTATCCAAATTCCTATTTACATCTTTTGGACGACGACATCCCCAAACATGCTTATGGAGAGTAGTATTCAAGGGGAATATGGATCCGCACTTAGTATATTAAAATGGTTAACAGTCTGGCAAATGTTTAAAGAGCGCTTGACCTAAAGGGAATGTAATAGAGCACTTTTTGCAGGTTTAAGGTTGCGGGGGTTTATACGAGCTTGGCTGCCGTGGCTCTTTGGCTTTGGTTAATGAGGGTGAAGCTAGCGGAGCTTGCGCGGGCGGAGCTTGTGCTAGTATAGCTTATTGTTGCTGTAATTGCTAAACTACGCTTTGTAACTCCTTAATCTCTTCCTTTTATTCTTAATATGCCTTCTAGACTCTTTTGTACTGCCGTTAACATAGGTCTAGAATATCTTGCTACTGGCGTAATTTTACTTTAAAAGTCTGCTCTTGTTGTTGAATTATATCTTATATATCCTGAATCTGTTTTTAGTAAGCGGTTGTAGTTAGAAACTCCCATTGGGCTTTATTATTATAGATATTAATATAATAAGGCCGCCTAGTGGCCGTACAGCTCCCGCTTTTATATCCTTTAGGAAGTTAAGGTAGTGCCATTAAGGGTTTATAGCTGCCGCAGACGCCGGCAGATTCAAGAGGGCAGAGGATAGGGAGCGCGCTGGCGTTATAGGCGCGCTATTGACGTAATCTTTAACGTGTAGTTAGGTATTAATCGTAATCCTAAGATCTGCAAAGGTACACGGAGGGTATTAAGGTAGTTGTTAAAGCAGAACTGCCAATTTGTAGAAGTAGAATCGACGGGGTGTTGTATGTTAAAGGTAGATAGGATTTCGGTTTTATAGAATCTCGTAGGTTTGCTGTTAAGAGGTAGGCAATTTAAGATGTTATTTGACGCGTTTTGGACGTTAACTTAGGACCCTAGGTTTAGTAACACTTCTAACCTAAAGTACTTACCCAAATTTTTATAAACGTGGTTGTTCTGCATAATAGACGCAACTTGGTATCTCCTAGTATTTAGTGACACTTCTATTACTAGTTTTCCGCAAGTCTAAGGTAGCTGGGTGTTTTGGTGCTGCTGATGCTGCTGGGTTGTTGGATGCTGTAAAAGCTGGTGTGCTGTGTACGGCTAGAGCGCTGCCGTAGTACTGCTGGGGTAGCTGCTGAGGTAGCTGCTGGGGTACTGCCCGAGGGCTGTTGGATGTTGATTTGTATGCTAAGCACACTAGGTAGTGGTTTGCTGCTAAGTTGCGTAGCTACGCTGGGGTACTGCGTAAAGCAGTTAGGTAGTTGGATATTGGGTGCTGTAAAAGCTGGTGTGCTGTGTACGGCTAGAGCGCTGCCGTAGTACTGCTGAGGTAGCTGCTGCTGGGGTACTGCCTGAGGGCTGTTGGATGTTTGGTGCTGTTATGCTGGGGTACGGCACTTAGTGAAGAGGTCGTACTGGGGGTTGATGCTGTTAAGCTGGGGGTATGGCGCTTAGTGAAGAGGTCGTACTAGGGGTTAATTTGCTGCTGTAGAATGTCTTATACGTTGCGTATTTGTCGTATATTCTAAGCTGCTGGGGTTGGGTGCTGCTGGAGCTACTAGGTGCTGGTTTTGCTGCTAGGTACTGGAATGCTGCTTGCGATTAAACGAAGCTACTGGGGCGGTAGTGAACCTTGTTGCTCTATAGCCAACTGGTGAGGTTGACTATTGATTAATGTTGGTATCACCTAAGTGCACTTAATTGGCCTATTAATCTCTAGATTTGTCTGGTGTTCAATAGGTTGAGAAAGCAGAGGATCATAAGGATCGCGGTGCCTAAGTAGGGGGCTGATTAGTCACCATAAGGATAACTAATCAAAGACACGACGACGACACGTCGACGACACGTAACCACGTAACTTCTGTCCATATATTCCGACAATAACCCTACTAAGTTTAATAAAGTTTGCATTTTTAAGTTAAAAATAGTTAATAAGATTAAGGGTAAAGCAACTAATACCCCATTTAAGAAATTAAGGCTTATTATCTAAGGCTATAATAATAATAGCAAGGAGGTAATTCTTATATAATCTCCTATAATTTAACAAGCTAGTTAGCAAGTTATTATTGCGCTAGCTCCCTCCTTAATAAAGAATAGAATAGTAGTTTATTTATAAGATATTACTTAAGCCTATACCCAATTAGAGACGCACCTCTAGCGCTTAATATTAGTATACCTTCTAAAGCAAATTCGCCACTAATATCCTAAGGATACAATTATGGTTATGCTTAAGCCATTATATAGAATTATAGAGGCAGAAACTTATTAGTGGGCCACCTATAGCAAGCACTATAAAAAGAAACTTTTAATGACTACTTCTATATTTAATTTATACTTTTTTATCACAACCATAGGAACCCTATTTAGAATTGTTGGTATATAAACTAATAATATAATTATTTTAGGAGACAACCAATTCTCAGCTCTTAAAGAAGATAAGCTAGTAAGGGCAAATCTTATAGCAAAGCTAAAGGAAAAGCTTAATTTAATAATACTATTACTTTTTAATAGATATATCCTCTCCCTAAACAAGGATTCTATTGCTTTACACCAGAAGGGTTAAGGTAAGAAGATTAACGTTATTAATGTTAATTCTCTAGGGCGGGAATACGTAAAGTAACGCGCTTATAGAGCTTATATTGCTTTTATCTATTAACCTAAGGCTTTATTTAATCTCTCTATTACTACCTAATACTAGGAACCAACCAAGGATAACGTTCTTACCCTAAATAAATGTCTTTCCTAGCAAATAAACCATCTTAATTAGGGACTACTCTATATGCCTATTAATCTTCCTACCGCTAAGCTTTTTATATTTATTAATAGATCGTTTATAAATAATAAAGATTTTAGCTCCTAGCTAGGATATAAGATTATTATTACAAATAAATCTACTAGAGAGAATAACTTCACAATCTATAGCAATCTTATCTATTAGAGCTTAACTAAGAGCAAGCGTATCACTTAAAACGTTCTAGGGTTAGAGATATATGGAATAGTTAGCAGAGTTAATATAGTAATTGCAATTGGAACTACCCTAAAGATAATTATAGATTAACTCAAACTTCCTATTATCCCTATAATCGTGTATACCGACTGTTTGTATCAACTTAATGATACAAGTAAGTTATATCCCGGGGCACGAAATACGTATAGTATCGTATGCTCTTTGGGATGGTGGTGACTGTCGATTCTATTAAGGTAGACTATATAGTCTATATACTGACGCGCCTCCCCCTTGATTAGTCAGCATACAAGTAGTTGGTACAACAGGTGCTGTAATTATACACTAGCGGTACTTGGAAAATAAAACCACTTATGTATAGCCTCCATAATTGCCTTAATAGAACTATAAAACACATAAGAAAATACATAGGAAATCCCTCCTAAGGTGCCTTCTAGGTTGCCTTCCAAATGGTGCTCCAATCTAGCCGTAAGTCCTGCTTACGGTCCGTAAAATGAACTGTACGGCCTTTTAACGGGCCGTAAATGTACCGTACGGCCTTCCAACGGGCCGTAACTGAACCGTAAATGCTCCGTCAGTCTCGCTCTACCCATTCTGTAACCTTTAGGTTGAGCTTATTCATATTAATTAGGGTTTTAAGAGCTTAACACAGCTTTGCCTTAGTCATGGCGTCTACTAGGTTGTCTCCACTGCTGATCCATTTAACCTCCGTAATCTCGCGTTATTCATAGGCCTAACGCAAGCACATTAGGTCGACCATAAGCCTCTTCTCCTGTGTTATGCCTAGTTTGACTAGGCAGTCGTAGAGGGACTTTAAATTAGTGCATAAAACCAGGGGTAGCTGCTCCAATTATAGGATCTTCTAGATCGTTAATTTGATTACGGCTGCTATATCAAAGCCATGGGCTAGTGCATATAGTTCAGAAGCTAGTACACTGCGGGTTACTTGCTTGCATTTAATTAAAGACCAGTGGAGTATATTTACATCCTAATTACGGTCCGTAAGTACAATTATAAAGCCGATTTGCGATAATAGGTCCCTATTATTGGCGAAGGAGGCGTCCATAAATACTATTACGCTAATAGAATTTAGGTCTAGCGGTATAAAAGTAAGTCCTCTTGTCGCATTATTAATCTGCCATTAAATACACTTATTAAGCTGCTTAACATTTTCTTCTTACGGATCTACTGCCTAGGCCGCAAAGGACAAGTTATAGGCAGATTTAGGTTGGCAGACTGTGGCAATATAAGCGCCTCTTACACACTGTGCAGCGTATTAGTCCTTTATATTTACGGTCTTATGGGTCTCTCTACGGGAACTGGTAAGGTCCGTAGGCTTTGCTATAACAAGCTTTAGGTTTTAAGCTTGGCGTTCCTAGGTTAGCTAGATTAAATTGCCCTTTTATATAATTAAGCCTCTATTAAACTTAATTAGAGTCTGCTTAGTTAACTACTCTTACAGCTTTACCAAGAACTTAGCTTCTTGTAGTTTAGTCTTTTTAGCGTCCGCAAATATCTAGTCTGCTAAGAAGAGGGTATTGTCTGTTTAGAGTCCAACAATACTAAAGCCGTTTAATAGGGTGTATAGGAGGTAAGGGTTATAGGTTAACTGCTCCATCTTAAGTTTATAGATGTGGTGCTAGTGGTATATCTTAAACTAATGGTTTCTAGCTTCTGGCACTCTGTAGAGTGGTTTTATAACCTATAAAATTGTTCCTAGTTGCAAATTAAGCTCCAGCGGTGGTCGTATAAAGATGTCCCTACTTAGGTAGGTATTAGATTGTATATAGGCTTGTAAGATATCCCATAAGTAAAGAGCTATAGGTTTGCTTTGCTATAGGCTAGATATAAGTGCAAGTATAATCCGTTAGCTAACTTATTAAATTATAGGCGATTACGTAAGGACTAAGTCCTTTCCCTAGTCATTATAAGCTTGTATAACAAGCCTTAACTTTTTAAAGGCTTTGTTAGTACTAGGGTGCTTAATTTCGTTAATAAAGCGCGAGTTAAATATACGGACGCCTTACGGAACGTCTCTCTCCGTTATAACTATAAAGACGCCCTTTTCAAGTAGTCCGTTAATCTCTTTGCGTTGTAAGTCCGTAAAAGGGGTTTCCTGTACTAGAACTAATATATCCGCAGGCGGAGATTGCCTTACAGATATACCTATAGAGGTTAGGTAATTCTCCGTTACGGGGTTCTTACGGGGGCGTCCTCGGCCACGCTTTACAGTAGATTTAGTAGGTTTAGTGGGTTTCTAGGGGACCTCTAGGGTAGGCAAGGGTGCTTCTAGTTTATTTAATTCAGTAGGTGTTTCTAGTTTACCTAATTTAGTAGGTACTTCTGGTTCGTCTGGCTCGATGTTATAGGTATTTTTAGACCGAAAATAGGGTTTTACAGACGTGCTTCTAAAGCTTATCGGTCCACTAGGGAGCTATACACAGCAGGTCTCATCTTCTACGGCCAGTAGACGGTAAGGTCCAGTCTAATTACCACTTTCACGCCATATAAGGACTTTAGAATTAAGCAGGAGGTTATATACTAAGGTCATATTAGGTCCGTTGCGGTAGTACATAGCATTATTAACAGTTTATTTGGCCCGTAATTTGACTATTTCGGCCATTGCCTTCCATATTGTAGCTACTCGATCCGTAACGGACAGGGCAGGAGGGTCTAGTTTACTTATCCTTAGGTAGGCTCCGTAAACCAAGAGGGTAGGTACCAGTCCGTTAGGGCCAGCGGTGTTATTCACGGCTTTTACAGCCATCTATAAAGCCAGTTCCTTTTAGATATTCTTACACTTATCCATAATAATCTGGTAAGCTCTCCGTAGAGCTAGGTAAGCTCGCTTAACAAGCCTAATAGACCAGTGCGCCTTAACTAGAACGGCTTTTGTTAAAATAGCCATGGCTATAGCCAGAGTGGGTAACAAGCAAGCAAGCCAAGCTGAGAGCCCTCAGCTTGCTGGCTTGCAATTTTGGGCACCTTGAGCTTGCTGGCTTGGCTTGCTTGATCGAAATCGTTCGGCTTGCTTGCTTGCTTGACCGCTTGATTGACTTTGTATAGAATTTTTGGTGTTATATACAAAATTAGGGCTATAAGCCACCCAAAAGTTCCTCCGCGGCCACGACTTGTAGTAATTATACGGTGTAGTTGCGCAGTGGTTATCACGAGGCTTAGCGTGGTGTTGAGGACGGCTTCGAGGAACGCTTTGAGGGAGGCTTAGAGGAACGCTTCAAGGGAGGCTTTAAGGGAGGCTTTGAGGGAGGGTCTAAGCAAGGCTCTAAGTGAGGCTCTAAGGGAGGGTCTAAGTAAGGCTTTAAGAGAGGCTTTGGTAATAAGGACGCTACAGCTAAAGCATCTAGATATCAGCTTTTTCCTATATAGATTATGGCGAACTTACTACTTATACTAGATCTTTTAAAGCCCATCTTTTTATAGCTACGGCTACACTGCAAGGCAGTAATAATGTCAGGGCGAAGCCTTAAGCGACGCGGCTCTAAAAGATCACCAGCTTCACTAAACGCTCACTCGCAGTTATCGCTTGTGGCCGGTATAGTCAATATATCTAGAGCCATCTTTAAGAGCCTTGGCTGAGTTGTTTACTCCTGCCACCAATATAATATAGGATCGTGCGTAAGCGGATAATTGTCTTTAAGAGGCTCTTAAGCCTTCCAAGTCTTGTATTCATCGGCGTTGGCAAGGCTTTAAGAGCAATGAGTATTAGCACAAATGTAGTCGTCTCTACCCAACACCGCGTATGTTCGTTTCTGTGGCTGGGTTAGTAACGTAGTTAAAGGTTCTAAATAAGCTTTATATAGAAGCCAAAGGTTAAGGAAAGCTGCGTTATTTTTAATCAGCCAATCGGGGCGATCTGCCCATGCATACTTACAGAAGTTCTTATAGAGAGGATAAAGCAGAACAGCTACATAGTAGACGGGAGTCGTATTAAGCTTCTTAAAATACTTATTAAGCTTTAACCAGCTACAGTTAAGGTTAATCGCGTAGTAGTCCTTAATTAGTTCTTAATCTGGATAGCTTTCTGCTATTGCTTCAGCTACTCAAGCCTTCCTTTCCTTAAAGAGCTTGAGCAGCCAATTAAATATAGGAATAACCTCCCAAATCGCTCCATGTAGGCCCGACTTGCCTCTGGCTTTAAGTAGCTTAGTAGCTTCGCGAATTGGTAATAGAATGTTAATGTAGTTAATAATAACATCCCAATCGTAAGAGTCTAAAGCTCCACCTATAATAACTAGGGGAGGTAGAGGCACCTTCTTTCCCTTAGCTATTAAAGGAGCCACTTCCTTCTTATACTTTATAATTATATATTGCGCGATTAAATTAATTGCGCCACAAAGAAGGACAGCTCGGGCAAAGGTGTTGTAATAACTATTCTATCTAGTTTTAACTGGCTTTATCACCTAAAGGATTTTAACGCTAGCTGCTAGTAGATTGCTCTGCTCCAATTACTAGTAATCCTCAAAGATTTAATAAAGCTAAGGTGTAGTAATAGAATTAAGGATATTAATAAGAACGCCAAGAGGACCTTCCTTTCACTATTCTTCAAGAAAACATTCTTCGTCCTACTTAGTAGAAATTAGTAAGGGAGTAGGAAGTTAAGATTTATTAGTTAACGTACTAGTATATTTACATCCTTATTCTTATAGGCGTCTTTATCTTTTCTAAATAAAATCAACTGGGCTATAAGATTAAGGGTATAAGCTATACACCAGATCCAGCAAGTCTCCTTCTTAAAGCTAAACTTAAGAGACAGATAATCTAGGCAGATACCGTTATTGGCGGCGTTATCAGTAATAAAACAGCCAAGCCTCTCTTTACTAACGCCAAAATGGGTAAGAATGCTGCTTACTACTTCGGCGTAGTTAATTCCTATATGGCGGCCAAGTTGCTCTAGTAGAGTAATTAAGTAGTCAACTACCTTACCTTTATAATTAAGGTGGTGAACGCATACGCTAGTAAGGAAGTATTTGCCACTACGCGTAGTCCAGCCGTTAAATAAGAAATGAAGCTTTAAGCGGGCGTTCATAAGCTTATTAATTACGGCTAGCTAGTAGGCCTTATAGTTCTACATTACGTAAAGCCGAATTAATCAATGCGTTTTCCAAATCCATCTCTTAGCGTTGGGATTGGCAGCAGCTATTATAATACAAAAGGAAGGCGTTTCAACTTCTTATAGAGGATAATTGTTCTTAGTAATCCACTCAATTATAGCTTACTAGAAGGTGTTCTTATTAAAGCCGCCAATAAGATTATTCGCAAGGCCTTAAGAGATTTTATGCTTTTTATTAAGAACTTTAAGTATTATTGCCTTCCGCTTCTTCTCGAATTCAATTTCGCCCTGCTTATTATAGCCATGGCCCTTCTTTTCCTCTGCAAGGTGTCGGGACGCAGAAGAGGTAGCAGCGGTAACATCAAATCGGCCGCCTGGTATACCATGCTGATAATAATACTTGCATTCCCAGAACAGTTGCTTGCTACTACGATGTTAAAGCCAATATCCATACTTATAGATAAAGCTCTAGCCCCTTTTTAAGGCTTTAAACGGCTTCTGGTATCGCCTAAGTCGTTCCTAATTAATTCCATTATAATTTATCTCGGGATCGCTATCATCTAATAGCAGGGAAGCATCTGGAGCGATAGCTTCGGAAAGTATAATTATGGGCATTAGGGTAGCTATCGCGTTTAGGTTAGCTTCGGTAAGGTCTTAGGGTATAACTAATAGTAGGGCTAGTATATAGCTCCTAAATTGGTCGTATTTTAGGGGGGTATAAGGGAGAGATCTCCCTAAGGCCATGTTCGATAACTTTTTTTGGCCAGGTCAACTCCACCAGGTAGGCCCTCTAAAAAAGCCACCTGGGGCCACCTAGAGCCACCTGGCCGCGAACGGGCCACCGATATCAATATCCACCTGGTGGATACGGTCTGTTCGACATCCTAGGTAGATTTTAGGCAGATTGGACGTCTTGGCAGCTAAAAAGGAGGTTCCATCTAGCCAGGTAGAGGCGTTCGCGCCAGCCACAATTGCCCTCCCAAATGTAGTATAGCAGCATGTTTAATCAGCAATTCAAGCCACCTGGGCTGTCCACCTGGGCGAATTCCACCTGGACCTGCCGTTTTAAAGGGGGGGTCCTAGTGGGACGCTAACAACCTAGTTAATCGATTTTGCCATCCTTTATAATATTTTTAATCCATTCTCCCCATTACGTAATCTAATTCGACGTCAACTATAAAGCCTTATATATTAGCCACAGTATCAACAGGCGTTCTAGCAATAATATTACTACTTTATATGCTTATTAAATGTATGAAGAACCTTCCAGCATTAAATAGCAGGCGCCAGCAACTTGTTAATCCTCTTTGCGGTAAGGCAAGAACAATAGAGCTATTATACGGTCCTCCGCAGGCGCTTAAAACATTGACACGCCTTAATCAACGAATGTTCAAATTACTCCTCAATCGGCTCGTTAATGGCTACAAATTACATACGCAGGAAGGTGTATCAGTGGAGCAGAAGCTGATAATGTTTATGGCTAGATATAGGGGTGGGTTAACTAGAAGGTTTATAACGTAGAAGTTTCAGCACTTGACGTCTACAGTAAGCCTATTAGTAGGTGATATTTGGTGGGTAATAAGACGCTATAACTAACCTCTATTAGCGCCTTCTATAAGGTTCTTAACGCTCTATATAAGCTGCATAAGGATATTATTAAGCTGCCGCCCAATTAAACTCCCAAACGGGTATAATCCAATAATAAGATATAGCCCTTTTTTACAGATTGTATTGGCGCACTTAACGGCTTGTATATACTAATATCAGTTCCTAAAGCTCAGCAACCAGCATGGCGTAATAGGAAAGGCTAGATCTCGCAGAATATATTTACAGCATGCGATTTTGATATAAACTTCATATCAATTATACCAAGATAGGAAGGCTCTGCACACAACAGTCGCGTGTTCGCTTTTGCAAAGGATAGTGGCTTTTATACACCTCTAGGTCGCTATTACTTAGCAAACGCTGGCTACGCTGCGGATAATCCTATGGTGCTTATTCCATATCAGAAGGTGCGATACCATTTAAAGGAACAGGCAAAAGCAAATAAGAGGCTAAAGGATAAAAAGGAGCTGTTTAACTTACGCCACGCTTCCTTAAGGAATATAATTGAACAAGCATTTGGTGTCTTAAAGGCCCGCTTCCCTATACTTAACAAGGGCCGCAAGGGCTACAGTTTAAAGACTTAGATTAAGATTGTATGGGCATTAACGGCGATTCATAACTTTATAAATATAAACGGCTGGGACCTGAATAAGGAGGACTCTGGCTATATAAGTAAGGAGGATACAGATACTAATAAATTCGTAATTCCATATAGAATAGATAAGCGCGGAATAAGTCAACGGCGGGAGGATATAGCGGAGGCAATGTAAAAGCAGTATCTAGAGATTCTAGATATAAGAGGCGTTAATATTTAATAAGGAAGTAATATAAATAGAGGTGCAAGTTTTTAAAGTAGTAAGCGGTAAAAATAATTGATCTGTAGACAGAGCATCTAGAGCAGTAAAATAACGTGCAACACCACTTATAAAAAAGTTATAATAGATGATTTAATTATAGCTTAATTATATCGCTAGCTTTCTTATCTAATTAAGCCAATTTCCTAACTTAATTAAGCCTCTACTTTACTATTAACCTCCACCACTTTATTAACTGATACTAGCTGCTTAATATACATAGGCTTTGACCGTATATTAACTATTAGTTAATCTACATACCCATTTCAAGCGTTGCCGCTAAGAGAATTAAAGATATAGGTCCTGCTTTCCACTTTAAACGCTTTTAGGACAAGCTGCTAATTAGCAGCAGTAAGGTGCCTAAAGTCCTTAATAAAGCTATATACAGCCCTCTCTATTGGCGAGCTTTTTAACGCTAATAGCGTCGTCTCTAAAGCACTAAAAGCCGCCGTTGCTTTACTGATACTCTCGCTTAAAGCCTCCAACCCTTTTACCGTCTTCGATGAATAGCCTTAATTAGCAGCTTTGGCTGCGTTCTTTGTTAACCGCTGTACTATATTAAGGTCCTTTGCTTTCTAAGTGTTTTAAGGCTTCTTTCCTATAGCTGGTAATAGTGACTGGCCTACCGGAGACAACGCTACACTAAGTACTAATAGGGAACGCGAGGGTGTTAAAAGCTCAGATAAGGAAGTAGGTAAGGGAGTAACACTCTAGCCTTCTATTGGTGCACTAGATGGACTCCGTTCAATCATTTAGAGTAAAGTATTTAAATACTTAGTGTCCTTATTTTCCTTCTCACACTCTACGTCTGTATTAGATAAGCTAATGTTATCGTCTTCCTAATTATTCCAAGCCGAACTCTTATTAAGCGCGTCATTAATTGACGCGGCGTGTTTGCTGCTGGCCATCTTGCCCTTAAGAAGCTCCTTTAGCTATTCAAAATAAGGTAGGTGCTTCTTCCTAAAAGGTCTCCTTTTGATATGCTAATTAAAATAGCCGTCCATTACTCTAGGTTTATTAGTATATGGAAGACTAGTAACCTTATGCACCCCCCAGCCAGAACACGCCTTTATATAAGCCTCCTATTTACGCCAGCATGTCTTCCAGTAATTATACTTATTTATTAGCTGCTCTACAGTAAGAACCTGGCCTGATTTCAAGCTAATAAAGCTAATGGCGTCAGCATAGTCGGTAGCTTTAAAGGTAGCCCTATTCGTTTCCTTACCCTAGGTTATTAATAACCTCAGGAAGTCCAAGAAGGCTTTATTTAAGGCTAAAAGCTATAAAAATTGAGCCTGCTTATTAATAACTTTGCCTTTCTATATAGTCTTCTTCCTCCAAGTCCTTTTAGCAGCCGGCTTGCTAGTATCCTGATCCTTATCCTACTCATCAGCCGCAAGAGTTGTTGCTACTGTTATCCTCCTTAGCCGCTTCCTTAAAGAGGTCGTTGCAGATACCAATATAGGCGCTAGTGCGGGTTCGGTGGAGGTAGTAGCTGCTTTAAAGGACCTCATACTAGATATATTCAGTAGAGGGGTACTGGCAAAGGCATAGGTAGAGGCATAGGTAGAGGCAGTGACATCAGCAGTATCGGCAGGGCTGCCCTCTATAGGTGTATCGTCATCGGCCATCAAAAGCAGTAAGTAGATATTATAAATTGGTTGATATATTAATAAGGCTCTAACTATTCGTTCTACATAGGCCTTTTCAATGCCCTGCGCGGATTACATAACCATCATCCTCACCACCCTTCCTGTCTGGCGACGGCTCCTTTCTGGCGAATCGCCTACCGAACGAACGCCTCCTACCAGGTAGGAACCCCCCCTGCTTTAGCGTCTAGAAGAGGCGCTTACACCCTGCAGATTGCGCCCAGGTAGGCCGTAAAAGTATCGACCTAGTTGCGCCCACCTGGTGGAGCCGACCTGGCCAAAACGAGTTATCGAACATGGCCTAACTCTAGATCGCGACTTATGCGCGAGGAGGTTCGGCGCGGAAAAATGATTACACGGAGCAAAATCAGTAAAACTTAACACCAAAAGTGTATTACCAGATTGGACTCTCAACCAAAACCCTATATATATTGTTCGTACAACTTAATAGCACGAGTGAGTCGTATCCCAGGGCACGAAATACGTATAGTATTGTATGCTCTTTAGGATAGTGGTGACTGCCGATTGTATAAAGCAGACTACGTGGTCTATATACTAATACGTCCTCCCCCTAATTAGTTAGTGCTTCATAAGTGCACTAGACGCGTAAGCAAGTAGTTAGTACACCAAACGCGTAAACGCGTACCTGGCATACCGAACGCGTAGGCACGCGGTTAGTACGATAGGTGCTATAATTATATACTGGCGGTACTTGAAAAATGAAACCACTTGTGTATAGCCTCTATAATTGCTTTAATAGAACCATAAAATATAAAAGAAAATACATAGGAAATCTCCCCCAAGGTGCCGTCTAGGCTGCCTTCCAAACGGTGCCCTAAGCTGGCCGTAAGTTCTGCTTACGGTCCGTAGAATGAACCGTACGGCCTTTTAATAGGTAGTAGACGAGCTATAAGTCGGATCATGAGGGCTACTAAGGCGCTAGTGCTAAGCAAGCCAATAGCGATTTTCTATCCTAGGGATAGAAAATCGTAATTAGTTAATTTAACTACCCTACAAAATTTAACAGGTTACGTAAGTCCACTAAGTTCCACCGTAGCTTTCCACCGTTTTCCACCTGTACCGTATAATGAGCCGTACGGCCTTCCAACGGGCCGTAGACGTACCGTAGGTGCTCCGTTAGTCCCATTCTACCCATTCTGTAACTTCTAGGTTAAGCTTATTCGTATTAATTAGGGTTTTAAGAGCTTAACACGGCTTTGCCTTAGTTATAGCGTCTGCTAAGTTGTCTCCGCTGCTAATCTATTTAACCTCCGTAATCTCGCGCCATTTATAGGCCTAACGTAAGCATATAAGGTTAACCATAAGCCTTTTCTCTTGTGTTATACCTAGTTTAACTAGGCAGTCGTAGAGGGACTTTAAATTAGTGTATAGAACTAGGGGTAACTGCTCCAGTTATAGAATCTTCTGGACCGTTAATTTAATTACGGCTGCTATATCAAAGCCATGGGCTAGTGTATATAGCTTAGAAGCTAGTACACTGCGGGTTACTCATTTGCACTTAATTAAAGACTAGTGCAGTATATTTGTCAGATAATCTATATTCTCTAAAGGCGTGGGTTACGTGCACGAAAACACGTCACTAAAGACACATCAGATCAAGGTCAAAAAGACGCGATAGAAGATTATCAATCAATCAACCCATTTTATTAATGAACCCCTCTATCTGAATTTCGTGATAGTTATAAGCCTAGTCCGCCAACTCAAGAAGCTAGTCAGCTATTACTTAATTATTTAAAGAAATTCTACCTCATTATTAGACTCTGACACCTTATTATTAAGGACGCAGACTCTAATAGAAATCCTATCACAAGTGTTACAGGACAATTCTGACACGAACCTTCCACAAGATTCTACGAGATTCCACATTAATTGTCACAGGACGGCCCTAATAACAAGGACGATCCTAACGACAAGGACGATCCTAACGACAAAATACCATCTCAATTCCCCACCTGCCTATCAGTCAAAATGACTCCACCGACGTCAAGTTTGTTAACCATAATTATCCTTAATAAACCAGAAGACTGGGAGCAATGGATTTGGCAACTACAAGCCCTAGTAGACAAACGAATTTAGGCCCACGTTGACCCAGATAATGTAGCACCTTAATAAGCTCTACTATAAGAACTAGCCTATCCAGAAGTTACTAATTTTAATAAAAATGCAACCTTATATGCACAGCTCTCGACGAATTAACAGAAAGCGTATAAGAATAGCAGACGATACTACAACCAGGATATAAAGTACTTCCTAAAACAGGAAGAGTATTTGTAATAGATACGCACCTAGATTATATCTATAGTATTAATTCAAAAGAAGCTACTGCTCAACCCTTCCCTTACAGTTAAGGAATGGCTGATTTGGTTAAAGGAAGACACTAAGCCTTTAAAGAACTTTATAATAAGGAAGGTATAACTGCAGTATATAGAGTTACTTAAAGGGCTTAAGCAGACAAAGGTTACCTAGTGGCTTAACTGATGGGAGTATACGATAAAGATAGTAGAGAAGCACGATCTTCTATAGATGACTAATAGGATCTAGCTAATAGACCTTATAAATGCAATACGACCTATAAGCAAAACCTATTTTGTTCTGTATATAAAGTAGGCAAATAATACCGAAAAGGCTCTCTTATTAGAATACTATAAAGTAGTAATAGAGCTATAAGAAGCATTCCAAAACCTTTTTAAAGCCATACCTACAACGGCGAGAGGGAGTGCATTTAACGTAGACTTTATAGGAGAGCCTAAAGAGGGTATTTCTATTGCTGCTAAAGTCTAAAAAGAAAAAGGGAACAGCTTATCTCGCAGCCGAAAAAGGGCAGGTATAAATTTAACTAAAGAGACGTCTTCTAAAAGGTCAAAAAACCTCAAATGCCTAGCATACGATATAAGGGGACATACCCTTCCTAACTATTGGTATCTATTTAAGAGCAAAAGGCCTGAGGGATTCAAAGCCGTAGGTATATATATAAAAAGGGTGCTTATAAAGGTAGAGTAAGATAAGGATCTAGCTGCCTAAGTAGAACAACTTAAGCTTAAGGAATTAAAGGTCAATAAAGCTTAATAATAATAGGAGATAGTTAAGATCAAGGGAGAAGCCAATACAATATTCCTAGAATTATATTACACCGGTTAACTCCATCCATTAAAGCTATTAACTATTCTTAACTCAGGAACTACTCTCTATATCTTTAATAACCTCTCTCGTTTTTACAATTTTAGGAAAGCTCTAAGACACAAATATATTATCGCCAGCAGCTTAGAAGTGCCTATACTAGGTTACGGCGATGTTACTATCCAGGTTATAAAACTAGACAAGAGCAAGGGAATCCTACGTCTTAAGGACGTTGCCTTTTATACGGACTTTAATACGAATCTAGTGTCGTTCCGTCTACTTCAAAAACAAGGGTTCTACTGGGACAACAAAGAAGACAATAATCTGCTAGTTTAGAAGGACGACACAATCCTATATTAAATAGAAGAACGTCACGGATAACAGACTATTAAATACATCCAACCAGGAAGTCTATTAGCGTTCAATATAAGCTAACTGCTACGCCGCCAATAGAAGCGCAGAGTATTATTAAAAGACGCTTGTCCAGATTCGAAAGGTAATACACATTTATAGCATCTGCGTCTAGGTCATCCAGGACCTATAAGCCTTTACCATCTAGGTCTCAACGCCTTAGAAGTTAAGCTTTAAGGCCCAAAGACAACGGAATGTTAATATTACAGTCTCGCCAAAATTAAGTGTTAGGTCTTAAGAAGGTTCTTAAAATAGAATATTAATAAACCTTATCTTAACCTCCATATTAACTGGACTAACCTTAAGGAAGCGCATGCTAGATTTGTACAAGTTATATTCATCTATAATACCTTCTTAGGAAAAACCTTCCCGTATTTTATAACAACGCATAGCGAGGAGAAGGAGACACTATAAGTGCTTAAAGATTTTATCCAATGAATTCGTCTGAGGTATAACCTTAAAGTTAACACTATCAGATTAGACAACGAGCTAGGGAGAAAGAGAACTCTTAAATAGCTACAGACTTAAGGGATTATATTTAAGCCTTCGGCGCCATATACCTAAGCTTAGAACGGTACCGCCGAACGCTTAGGGGGTATGATCATTAAGAGAATATAAGTAATAAGAATTGCTGCTAAGCTACCGCATAATCTATAGAACGAGATTATTAACTATGTAGTCTACCTTCAAGATCAAACGCCACGAGAAAGTAATAGATGGAAATTACTATATAAGAGGTTCTATACCTACCTAGCTAATGGGTCAAGAAAGCCGCAACTAGCGCACCTAAGGGCCTACAGCTATAGGGCGTACGCGATAACGTTAAATGCCCAGCTAAAGAAGAAAAGGCTAAGCAAGCTAGATCTGCGAGCCCATATCGGCTACCTTATTAGCTATAACTTTACCAATATCTACAGGATCTGGATCCTATATAAAGGTATCATTATCTCTACTAGGGATATCATCTTTAATAAGAAGACGTTCTTTAACGGAAAGTAAACGGACATCTTAAAGGATCTACACGCCAAATTAGATACGCTAATAAAGAAGATTCAACTCCCTAATACCCTAACCAAGAACGAGGTTCTTCTGGAAGACAATAAAGAAATATTTAAACCGTCAATTTAAGAGGAAGACAACGACGACGTCAATAAGCCAGTTTAAACCTTTAATAAGTTAGCAGATCTCGAGCTTGCAAGAGCTCTTAAAAATACGTACTATACACCACCTCTAATAGAAGAAGACGAAGAATCTCCATATACCTTTCACGTCGAGTATCCTACAAAGTCAGGTGTATAAGGTACTAATTAAGACGTCACTTATTAAGCAGAAGATATATTTAACACTTAGGAGGTGTCCAACAAATTAGTTAAAGACTCGTTTAAGGAAGCCTACAATAATAGGTTTAAAGACTTTATTACTAAAAGGATCACGTTAGCCTATCAAGGCGCCTTCTTAGCAGGAAGGAAGTTTAACCTTAATAGTTAACTTAACGACAGCAAGCTAAAATTAGGCAGAACACGTGATATCAGATTATATAGGAAGAACTTACCTCTGCTACCTTAGTTAATCCGCAACCTTAATACGCATCCTCTTTAAAATCAGTTCCAAGAAGCTTAATAAGCCTACCTCCAATCCCATTATTAAATAAGGTCGTTTTAAGAAACAGACAAGAAGCATATAAAGGGACAGCAGGTTCTTAGCTTAATATAGGTGTTCGTCTACAAGACAAACAAGCACGGATTTCTCCAGAAATGCAAGGCACGCTTAGTAGTATACGGAAATCAACAGGCCCCAGGAGACCTACCTACAAAAGCTACTATATTAGCTAGTACAACCTTCCAAACCCTTATGGCAATCACCGCAAAATTCGACCTGGAGACGACATAGATAGATGCAGTTAATGCGTTTGTCTATTATAATCTCGACAAGGTTGTCTACATAAAGCTACTACCAGGGTTTAACAAAGGAAAGAAAGACAAAGTACTACACTTAAAAAAAGCCTTATACGGACTACGACGATTACCACTATTATAGCAGAAGAAACTCACAAGCTCATTAAACGAATTGGGCTTTAAAGAGGTACCTTAGGAGCCATGTGTCATGCTAAAAGGTGGAATAGTCGTCTTCTTCTACGTTAACGATATTGTCTTCTGCTACCAAAAGACAGATGAGAAGAAAGCTTAAGAAGCAATTAAGGAGCTATACAAGGAATACCAGATAAGTATCCTTGGCGAGCTAAAATGGTTCCTAGAAATCTATATGCTACACAATCATAGCTAGAGGCTCCTATGGCTATCCCAGGAAGCCTATATTAAGAAGATAGCTAACCAGTATAAAATAGATCTCAGAGGGCGTCTTCCAAACACTCCTATAGCAGAATCGGAACTCCTCCCTACTAATCACCAATCGATCCATCCGACGCTTCCGTCCCCTAATACAGACCTACTAGTCCGTCCTATGTCCCTACCAAGAGAAGCAGCTTCTACAATGCTATATCAGAGAAAAATGGGTTTAATACTTTATGTAGCCACTACAACGCGTCCGGATATTGCTTTTGCAGTATTATAGCTAGCAAGGTTCAATCAGAACCTAAGCCAAAAGCACTATTAAGCGGCAGACAGAGTAATCCAGTACCTATATGGCACAAGGAGCAGAGCAATCTACTATAGAGGAGACAAGGAAGGAACGAACGGTAGAGGGAAAGACAAAGGAATACGCGACAAAGGACGAGACGACGGAAGAGACGGTAGAGGTAAAGCGTAATCATTTATCTATGCCAGCAATGCATTATTCGCGGACAACTCCGTCAATAGAAAGAGCTCGCAAGGATATATTATAAAGCTATTTAGGGGGCCGATCGCCTAGAGAGCAAACAAGCAGGGTATAGTAACGACATTAAGCACAGAAGCCAAGTTATTAGCCCTAACACAGACAGTAAAGGAAGCTATCTTTATTAGCAGGCTGTTTAAAGTAATAACGTTACGCCTAAACGAGCCCTTAATTATTAAATGTAATAACACACAGACACTCTAACTAATTATAGAAGACACGGTAAAGCTAATCACAAAGCTCTAACACGTTAACATCTATTAACACTAGCTACGTTAGGAATACGTAATAAGACAAGTATAATTTTAATAGACAGCGACAAAGGAGATAATTGCTAATGGACTTATAAAGGCCCTGCCCAAGCAGAGGTTTCAAAGCTTCATTAATATAATTAGGATGGTGGATATCAAGGAGCAGCTAGATAAGGAGAAGCAACTAAAAGACCTAAGGGACAGTATTAGAGCAAGACGGAAGGATTTAGATAAGATTACGGTTTAATTAACTCATTAATGGACACGAGAAGGTGGCTAGCTTTAACCTCAAAGAGCTCAAAGCTAAGGGGGTGTGTTAGATAATCTGTATTCTCTAAAGGCGTGGGTCACGTGCACGAAGACACGTTACTAAAGACACGTCAGATCAAGGTCAAAAAGACACAATAGAAGATCATCAATCAATCAACCCATTTCATCAATAAACCCCTCTATCTGAATTTCGTGACAATATTTGCGTCCTAATTATGGTCCGTAAGTACAATCACAAAGCCGATTTGTGATAATAGGTCTTTATTATTAGCAAAGGAGGCATCCGTAAATGCTATTACACTAAGGGAATTTAGGTCTAGTGGTATAAAAGTAAGTCCTCTTATTACGTTGTCAATTTGCCATTAAATGCGCTTATTAAGCTACTTAATATTTTCTTCTTGCGGATCTACTGCCTGGGCCGCAAAGGATAAGTCATAGGCAGATTCGGGTTGGCAGACTATGGCTATATAGGCGCCTCTTGCACGCTGTGCAGCGTATTGGTCCTTTGTATTTACGGTCTTACGGGTCTCTCCACGGGAACTAGTAAGGTCCGTAGGCTTTGCTATAATAGGCTTTAGGTTTTAGGCTTGGCGTTCCTAAGTTAGCTTAATTAGGTTGCCCTTTTATATAATTAGGCCTCCATTAAACTTAATCAGATTCTGCTCAGTTAGCTACTCTTACGGCTTTGCCAAGAACTTGGCCTTTTATAGTTTAGTTTCTTTAGCGTCCGCAAAGGTCTGGTCTGCTAGGAATAGGGTATTATTTATTTAAAGTCTAACAATACCAAGGCCGTTTAATAGGCTGTATAGGAGGCAGGGGTTATAGGTCGACTATTCCATTTTAAGTTTACTAATATAGTGCTAGTGGTATATCTTAAACCAATAGTTTCCAGCTTCTGGTACTCCGTACAGAGGTTTTACAACCCATAGGATTATTCCTGGTTATAGGTTAAGCTTAAGGGGTAGCCATATAAAGATGTCCCTACTTAGGTAGGTATTAGACTGCACATAGGCTTACAAGATATCCCATAGGTAAAGAGCTACGGGTTTGCTTTGCTATAGTCCAGGCATAAGTACAAGTATAATCTATTAGCTAACTCGTTAAATTGTAGGCAATTGCGTAAGAACTAAGCCCTTCCCTTGGTTATTATAGGCTTATACAACAAGCCTTAATTTTTTAAAAGCTTTATTAGTACCCAGGTACTTAATTTTATTAACAAAGCGTAAGTTAAATATACAGACGCCTTACAGAACATCTTTCTCCGTTATAACCGCAAAGACGCCCTTTTTAAGTAGTCCGTTAATCTCTTTATGTCATAAGTCCGTAAAGGGGGTTTCCTATACTAGAACTAATATATCCGCAGGCAGAGATTGCCTTGCGGATATTCCTACGGAGGTTAGGTAAGTCTCCATTATAGTATTTTTAGTTACGGGGTGCTTTTGGAGGCGTCCTTAACCGCGCTTTACGGTAGGTATAGCGGGTTTAGTGGGTTTCTAGAGGACTTCTAGGGTAGGCAAGGGTGCTTCTAGCTTATCTAGTTCGGTGGTCGCTTCTAGTTTATCTAGTTCAGCGGTTACCTCTAGTTTATTTAGCTTGGTAGTTGCTTCTAGTTTATCTAGCTCAACGTTATAGGTATCTTTAGGCCAAAAGTAGGGTTTTACAGACGTGCTCCTAAAGCTAGTCGGGCCGCTAGGAAGTTATACACAGCACATCTCGTTTTCTACAGCCAGTAAACAGTAGGGTCCAGTCCACTTGCCACTTTCACGCCATATAAGAACTTCAGAGTTAAGCGGGAGGTTGTATACTAGGGTCGTATTAGGTCCGTTATGGTAGTGCAGGGCGTTATTAACAGCTTATTTGGCCCATAGCTTGACTATCTCAGCTATCGCCTTCCGTATTGCAGCTGCTCGTTCCGTAATAGACAGGGCAAGAGGATTTAGGTTACTTATTCTTAGGTAGGCTCTATAGACCAAGAGGGTAGGTACTAGTCCATCCAGGCCAGCAGTATCGTTAACAGCTTTTACGGCCATCTATAGAGCCAGTTCCTTTTAGATATCCTTACACTCGTCCATAATAATCTGGTAAGCTCTCCGTAGGGCTAGGTAAGCTCGCTCAATAAGCCTAACAGACTAATACGCCTCAACTAGAACGGCTTTTGTTAATATAGCCATGGCCATAGCATACTGCTGGAATTCCTTGCTAATAAAGTTCCTACCAGCGTTATGGGTGATATACTTAGGAGGTCCAACATACATATCAATCCAGCAGGTCCGTAAAATATCCTAAGTGTGCTTTATGGATATATTTTACAACTAACGGGCGGCTTAATAGCGGGTTGCCTTATTAATTATATATAATACTAGGCTGCTGTTAATATACATAATGTCTACATACACTAAATGGTTGAAGTTAAGATCCTTATAAAGGGTAAACTTAAATCGGCCTAGGGAACGTCCGTATTTCTAGCAGTAGGAGCAGTATTTAGTCAGGTAATTAACTGCCTTCCTATTAACGTTGTCGTGTCTAGAGCATTTAAGGACTCTATATAGCTTTTCGGCTAACAGGTGGCCAAAACGACAATATAAACGGTGGATCTCCGTACTAGTAAGGTAGCACAGGTTATAGTTAAAAGATTCCTAAATATAGGTCCATAAAGTCTCTCCCTATATAAGAAATAGGTGTCTAAATCGTCATATAATTAGCAGGGTAATATACTTACTTCCTAGGGCAGTTGTGGGGCCAATCAAGGTGTCCGTAATATTGTTATAGTAAACCTATAACCTGTCCATATCCGCAAGGCAAAGTAAAAAAGGGGTGTCTGCTTTTACTATATAGAAGTTAACTAGGCCAATTAGGGTCTTAACTACAACTAATCTAATTAATACAGTTAAGCCAATACCAAATTGGACGTTTACGGCCCCAGTTTGCATAGTGTCAATATCCGTATTATCATTTGCGATAGTCCTATATGCAAGGTATTATCCGTAACCTATAGTAGACTTCTTAGAGGCGCCTATATCGATTATAACACCGTAGAATTTCTTAGGGGTATAGCGTTCTATAGTAATATATGCAAATGGGTCCTGCTCGTAATCTATAACATCCGTAATAGGGGTGCTTGCGGAATGGTTTTCAGGCGCAACTAAGTATATAAAGGAACAGTCGGCTAATACGGTCATAATATTAAAGGCTTAGCTGTCCGTAAAAGGTCTAAAAGTAGTTAGGAATGTCTCTAAAGTCTCTTATTCCTAAGCGTCTAAGTTAAAGTTAATTATAAGGGCTTCTATTAATTTATTAGGGGGCTCTTCTACTTCCTCTCCTTTGTATTCCAAAATAAATTGGCTAATATGGCTATTAAGTCTCTTCCTAGACTTGTTACGTTATTCCTAGGTATACCTTATAGACCAATATCCTTTCTTACCACACACAAAGCACTTCTGGCTGGTTTGTCTGCGGGGGTATGTTTTCGTATAGGGGTTACTATAGGGGTTACGGGTAGGACTTAGTTAGTATAGGTGCTACTAACAGTAGCGGCAGTCCGTAAAGTAGACATCTAAGTCTATTTATAGATATTAAATATCTGTAATAAAGGCTTGCGTGCTACCTGGTGGGTTTAAGACTTTATATATTACAATAGAGGAGCGTAGATCATTAATAAGGCCAGCTAAGGTATCTGCAGGCTTATAGTAGGCGTACTTGCAGGGCTCTACTTCCTGGCAGGCCGTAATAAGTTTATTATATAGAAAGTCGTCTATTCAAAGCTTAGCGTTAAGGCCATACTGTAAGTGCCAGAGGTCTTTAATAAGAATTTATAGGCACTCTATAGTCGATTTTTCAGTGTTCTTATTAATTACAGTCTATAGCTTAGTTATATTCTATTAAGTAAGGATATTACGCTTATATTCCGGTCCTTTAAAGTAGTTACGGGTAGCTTTATATAGCTTATTAAAGGGAACACCAAGGGGGTTACTTTTAAGGTTGGTGTAGTAGTGGTTAAGTACTAGGCCGCGCAGCATAGTAGAGTAGGCTTAGCTAAACTCCTATTTAGGAATATCGGCCTTCTAATAGAGGTCCGTAAAGATGGTTAGTTTAAAGTCAAAGTTATCATTTTCACCGCTATACTTAGATTTATCGGTGTAGAGCTTAGCTAGGTTAGCTAGCTCCTTGCCATAGGTCTTTACTTAGGTGCATTATAGATCTATAACTTGCGGATCTGTGGCTTGCGGATATATAGCTTGCGGATATATGGTTTGCGAATATATGGCTTGCAGATCTATAACTTAGGCAGGTTACAGATCTATAGCTTTATTAACAGAAGGGTTTTAGTCCGTATTTTGGTTTATAGGGGTATTACGGTCTGTAACTTAGGTACTAGGTGTACTTTAGCCCGTAAGATTAATTCCGAAATCGCTTGGGTTTATAGGACAAATTTAGTTAAGTAGGTTAGGTATAAGGCTAGCAATACCATTAAGTTTAGAAGAAGTAGAGAGATTATTTATAGCTTTAACCTAGTCTAGGATTTTCTCTTTAGTCCATTCCATTTGGTCCTCCTCCTATATTATATTGTATAAGGACCGTGCAACAGTAACTTATTTATCCTTTTTAACCCATACACCTTGGTAACGTAAAAGGGTTTATAGGTTACGGATAGCAGTAGGGTTATAAGCCTTAAAAATAGCTTCCGTAAAGTCCACAAAGTCTTCCTTATATTGCTCCCATAGGTCGTTGTTTAGAAGCTTATAGTGTCCGTATTCAAGGATTTTAAAATTAATGTAGTTGTTAACATTGTCCGTAGACATAAGGTCAACTCCTTAGCTCCACTTCTTTTAACCTTTACTAATTTACTTGCTTGTATCTGCTATATTATATAGCGTTATATGTCTATATAAGCTATGGCGGGTCATAGTAGCTTATAGCGGGTGGGGGAGGTCTTGTAACGGTCCGTAAAATCAATTAGCGGGTCCATAACAGTTTAAGGGGTCTTGTAGTGGTCCGTAAAGGTAATTAATGGGTCCGTAACAGTTCGTAGAAGGGTAGGGGTCTCCGTAAGGGGTCCAAAAAGAGGTTGGGGGTATTAAGGGAGGGTGTAGTAGGAATAGGGGTTTAAGGTTCAAAGAGGGTTAAGGATAAGGGGTTCCGTAAAGGTCTATATTTGCGTCTATAACTTCCGGTAAACCGTACTAAGACTTGAATAAGTATACAGAGTTAGTAATAGTCCGTAATCCCCAACTTCTGACCTTCTAGTAGGTCGTACTAAGAGTCTAAACGGGTAGTCACTATCGTATATATCGCTCGGTAGAAGGTGTTGAGTAATTGCTAATCTGTACGCGCTCACTAATTAGTGTTCATACTAACTTAATAGCACGAGTAAGTTATATCCCGGGGCACGAAATACGTATAGTATTATATGCTCTTTGGGATGGTGGTGACTGCTAATTATATAAAGCAGACTACGTGGTCTATATACTAATACGTCCTCCCCCTAATTAGTTAGTGCTTCATAAGTGCACCAGACGCGTAAGCGAGTGGTTAGTGCATTGAACGCGTAAACGCGTACCTAGCGTACCGAACGCATAGGCACGCGGTTGGTACGATAGGTGCTATAATTATACATATATAATTCCTATTAAGCAGGCAAGCAAGCAAGCAAGCTAGGCCTAATTGGGCTTGCTAGCTTGCCAAAATTAGGCCTTTTAGCTTGCTGGCTTGCTTAATTACTAATTAAGCAAGCAAGCAAGCTAGTTAAGCCAGCTTGCTTATTACCAACTCTGGCTATAGCGTACTATTAGAATTCCTTACTAATGAAGTTCCTGCCAGTATTATAGGTAATATACTCAGAAGGTCTAAGGTATATATTAATCCAGCAAGTCCGTAAAATATCTCAAGTATATTTTGCGGATATATTTTGCAACTAACAGGTGGCTTGATAGCGGGTTACTTCGTCAATTATATATAATACTAGACTGCCGTTATTGTACATAATGTCCACGTATACTAAGTAGTTAAAGTTAAGGTCCTTATAAAGGGTGAACTTAAATTAGCCTAGGGAACGTCCATATTTCTAGCAAAAAGAGCAGTATTTGGTTAGGTGGTCGATTGCCTTCCTATTGACGTCGTTATATCCAGAGCGTTCAAGGACTCTATATAGTTTTTTAGCTAACGGGTGGCCGAAGCGGCGGTACAGGCGGTGGATCTCAGTACTAGTAAGGTAGTATGGGTTATAGTCAAAAGATTCCTAAATATAGGTCCGTAAAGTCTCTCCCTATATAAGGAACGGGTGTCCGAATCATTATACAATTAGTAGGGTAACATGCTTGCTTCCTAGGGTAGTTGCGGGGCCAATTAGGGTGTCTGTAATATTATTATAGTAAACCTATAGCCTGTCCATGTCCGCAAGGCAAAGTAGGAAAGGGGTGTCCGCTTTTACTATATAAAAATCAACTAGGCTAATTAGAGTCTTAACTTTAACTAATCTAATTAATGCGGTTAAGCTAATGCCGAATTGGACGTTTACGGCCCTAGTTTGCATAGTATCGATATCCGTATTATTACTTATGGTGGTTTTATATGCAAGGTATTATCCGTAACCTACAGTAGACTTCTTAGAGGCACCTATGTCGATTATAACGCCATAGAATTCTTTGGGGGTATAGCGTTCTATAGTGATATATGCAAATGGGTCCTGTTTGCGGTCCGTAACGTCCATAATGGGTCCAACGGGTATGCTTACGGGCTGGTTTTCGGGTGCAATTAAGTGTATAAAGGAGCGGTCGGCTAATACGGTCGTAATATTAAAGGCTTAGCTGTCCGTAAAAGGTCCAAAAGTAGTTAGGGATGTCTCTAAGGTCTCCTGTTCCTGGGTATCTAAGTTAAAGTTAATTATAAGGGCTTCCATTAACTTATTAAAAACCTCCTTTTCTTCCTTTCCTTCATAGTCTAAAATAAACTGGTTAATCCAGCTATTAAATCTCTTCTTAGACTTATTACATTCTTCCTAGGTATGCCTTGTAGACCAACATCCTTCCTTACTACACACAAAGCACTTCTAGCTGGTTTGTCTACGGGGGTATGCTTTCGTACGGGAGTTGCTGCGGGGGTTACGGGTGGGGCTTAGTCAGTATAGGTACTGCTAGCAGTAGCGGCGGTCCATAAAGTAGGCATCTAAGTCAGTTTGCGGGTTTTATAGGTCCGTAATAAAGGCTTAAGTACTGCCTAGAGGGTTTAAAACTTCGTATATTGTAATAGAGAACCATAAATTGTTAATAAGGCCAGTTAAGGTATCTGCAGGCTTATAATAGGCGTATTTACAGGGTTCTACTTCCTGGCAGGCTGTAATAAGTTTATTATATAGAAAGTTATCTGTTTAAAGCTTAGCATTAAGGCCGTGCTATAGGTGCCAAAGGTCTTTAATAAGAATTTGCAGGCACTCTATAGTCAATTTTTCGGTGTTCTTATTAATTATAGTCCGTAACCTAATTGTATTCCATTATATAAGGATATCACGCTTATATTCTGGCCCTTTAAAGTAGTTGCGTGTAGCTTTATATAGCTTATTAAAGGGAACACCAAGGGGGTTACTCTTAAGGTTGGTATAGTAGTGGTTAAGGGCTAGGCCGCGCAGCATGGTAGAGTAGGCTTGGCTAAACTCCTATTTAGGAATATCAGCCTTCTAACAGAGGTCCGTAAAGATGGTTAGTTTAAAGTTAAAGCTGTCGTTTTCACTACTATACTTGGATTTGTTGGTGTAAAGCTTAGCCAGGTTAGCTAGCTCCTTGCCATAAGTCTTTACTTAGGTAGTTTGCGGATCTATGACTTAAACAACAGAAGGGGTTTAGTCCGTAATTTAATTTTTAGGGGTATTATAGTCCGTAATTTGGGTTACAGGGGTATTGCGGTCTATAACTTAAGTACTGGGTATACTTTAGCCCGTAAAATTAATTCCAAAATCGCTTGGGTTTATAGGACGAGTTTGGTTAAGTAGGTTAGGTATAAGGCTAGCAATGCCATTAAGTTTGGGAGAAGCAAAGAGTTTATTAGTAGCTTTAACCTGGTCTAGGATCTCCTCTTTAGTCTATTCCGTTTAGTCCTCCTCCTATATTGTGTTGTATAAGGACCGTGCAACAGTGACTTGTTTATCCTTTTCAACCTATACACCTTAGTGACGTAAAAGGGTTTATAGGTTACGGATGGCAGTAGGGTTATAAGCCTTAAGAATAGCTTCCATAAAGTCCGCAAAGTCTTCCTTATATTGCTCCCATAGGTCGTCGTTTAGGAGCTTATAGTATCCGTATTCAAGGATTTTGAAATTAATATAGTCGTTAACGCCGTCCGTAGACGTAAGGTTAACTCCCTAACTCTACTTCTTTTGACCCTTACTGATTTACTTAGTTATATCTGCCATGTTGTGTAGCGTAGTATGTCTGTATAAGCTATAGTAGGTGGTGGTAGCTTATAGCGGGTGGAGGAGGTCTTGTAACAGTCCGTAAAATTAATTGATGGGTCCGTAGTGGTTTGCAGGAGGGTAGGGGGTTCTGTAAAGGTCTATATTCGCGTCTATAAACTTCCGGTAAACCGTACTAAGACTTGAATAAGTATATAGAGTTAGTGATAGGTCCGTAATCCCCAACTTCTAACCTTCCAGTAGGTCGTACTAGGAGTCTAAACGGGTGGTCACTGTCGTATATTGCTTGGTAGGAGGTGTCAAGTAATTGCTAATCTGTGCGCGCTCACTGATCAGTGTTTGTATCAACTTAATAATACAAGTGAGTCATATCCCGGGGCACGAAATACGTATAGTATCGTATGCTCTTTGGGATGGTGGTAACTGTTAATTCTATTAAGGTAGACTACGTAGTCTATATACTGACGCGCCTCCCCCTTGATTAGTCAGTATATAAGTGGTTGGTACGACAGGTGCTGTAATTATACACCGACTTATACTCCCTCTATAAGTGTTTAGTTAAGCTCGGTACCACAAAGAAGAAGCGCCTTATAATTAATATTATAGCACTTTAGCAATCCTATAAACAGCAAGAACTCTTTAAAATTTAATAGATTAATGGCCAAGATAACCCAGTAGATATAATAATAAAGGCAAACCTAAACAAGGCTTTAGAAACGTTTATTAACACAAACACTCTACGCGTATAGGTTAAAGGTTAGGTTAAAAGGGAATAAGAGTATAACATTCTGCAGACTCTAATTTTAACTAGCTAATTAGGATTTTCTATACCCGGCATAGAAAATTACTATTGGCTCGCTTATAACTAGCGCCTTAGCGGCCCTAACATAATATCCACCAAATAACTCCTAAGTAAGAAAGCACCACGTGCTAAAAGGCAAATTTTAGGACAGCGAGACTTACATTACAATAGCAATAGTAAGTAAGGAGGATTTATATTTGTTACGCTAGTCAGGCAGTATTTATATATAGATAGCAGCTATAAAGAAGAGTTGCCAGTGTCGGGAATAAGGCAAGTAGTTATTACGTGTTGCCGTGGCACTAGCGTAGCGAGGAGTCTTAAGCTCCTCGCCCTTCCTTATTCCAATCATCAAGCTTTTTAACCAACATCACTGTAACCTACTCGAGTAGTCGTTATTGGTGAGTCACCCTATATAACCAACATATTTTTACTATAACTAGGCTAGTCCTATTATAGTACCCCACCTTTAACTAAAAGTCTAAATAATTTAATTTTAGTTAAGACTTATAACTTATCGCGTTTTATATTAATGGCGGTATATATTACGGCACTGGCAAATTGCCGTCAGATTGCCGTAAACTGCCATCACATAATAGCAAGTTGCGGCAAGTTGCCATTACATAACTAGAAGATTGTATATTAACTTCGAGCAATGCTTCCGTTCTTCTTGTTTCCTTTCTTTAGCTTTAGATCCTTGTTTATAGACAATCCAATTATATAGGCTTATATATCCCTCTTATCATACTCGTGCCTTAATTAACTAAGTTGCTAATATTATCTAAAGCTTATTACTACTCTTTCTTCCTAAAAAGGAACTTAAATATATCTATAAGGCCACGAATAGGACAAGGACATAGAATAGGACCCTAAGGATTATAAGGACAGGATAGACCCCTAAGAACTAAAAGAACATAAATAGAACGCGAAACCTAAGAATAGGACATGCACGGACTAAAACCCCTAGGAAATAAATAAACACCAGAAATTACCTAATACCCCTACTACTATGCTAAGAAATACAGTAGCTGGCAAAGCTGCTGTAGGACCTATAAATACCTCTAATAGTAAAACAGTCGCCATCTTGACCCCCTAGAAAGAACTTATAGCAGCCAATACTAAAATCGAACAACTTTAAGAGCTGCTTGAAACTAGAGATACCTCTATACCCTCTAAGGAGTTATTAGACACCTAAAGACTTGCTATAGTCCTTAAGGCCCTAGCCTAACATACAATATTAGTATTATTACGGTCCGCGAAGGTCGTAGATCCCCTATTACTTATAAACAGAACTAACCCTATATTTAACAATTGGAAGCTTTAACTATAAAATAAGCTTAAAGTTAATACAGACTACTTCCCTATTACCCAAGCTAAAATGGCCTATGTCTTTAGCCGTACTAGCAGGGACGTATAGATATATCTACATCCGCAATATACCTAGGACTTAGCAGACCCCTTCCTCTTTAGAGAAGAGATAATTAACCACCTGTCTTCTATTTATAAGGACCCCTTTAAGATATAAAACGCCCGCCTTAATTATAAAGCCCTTAATATAAAAACAATAGAGACCTTCTTGGCCTTTTAGACCTACTTTCTATACCTAGCTGGCTAAGCCTATATTTCTTATAAAGACCTAATACTAGATCTCTTTAACAAGCTTACCTTAGACCTACAGCGCGCTATATTGCTAGTTTTTACTACTATATAAATGCTAAAGGTACTTATAAACTAGTGCTTAGCTATTAACCAGGGCGTCCGCCAAATTAAGGCATATACTATGTAACGGGACTAGCCTAGTTACAGTAGGAATATCTCGGTGAAACACTCGATATACGAATTCCGACGCTTTGACCAAATTCTGCCGAATTCTGCCAGCTTAATTGACTTCTGCCAAGTTCTGCCAGATTAATTGAATTCTACCAAAGTCCGTCGAAGACCGCGTGCGTATATGCGCACGTATCAACCACTAAGACCCCTGACTACTTAATTATAGGATTCTCTTGTTATTCCTTTCTCTTCTTTACGCAACGTCTTGTTCCTAGCAAGAGCTATATACCCTTAGATTTAGATAGAATTTATACTATTCCTTCGAATCTTCCCTAAAGTCTCTTCGCACCCTTATATTACGTTGTATTAATACCATTACCCTTAAAATGGTAAACGAACTCGAATCCGCCACGTTAACCATTATGGCCCTAGTTAGGGAACAAATGACTATAATATAACAGTCCTTTACGGATGCCTTGGCCTAGCAACGAACTATACTAGAAGCCTAGTATTAGCAATTAATTAAAGTAATATATAAAGAACTCTATAACGCTAAAGTACTTACATTAGAGACCCTAATAGCAACATCTATAAATAAGATCGAGATAACTGTATACAAACCCGGCCCATTAAATATGAACCCTAAACTAGTAACGGTAGCTTAACCCATACCTATAATAAACCTAGTACCTACCGTGAAATTAGAAAAGCTTTCTAACCCTTTAATGTTTAATGGAAATTAAAACAACTTATATCCCTTTATAACCAAGCTCTATCTTAAACTTTTAATAAACTATAACTAATACCCTACTAAAGCTAGTAAATATTACGGCACTGTTACAGACCCTAGTCAGGGGCTCCTCGCTTAGAGCCTTGGCCCATGTATATAGACGTGTCCTTTCCTCAACCTTCTTTCAGTCCTCGTCTTGGAATTCTCGTTCACTGGCTACTAATAGATTCTGTTCTTTTGACTAAGCCCTCACATTATTCCAAGACCAACATCAATTCTACCTTGCACGAGCGCGCAGAAGCTTGCTAGAGGCAAGTCAAGTAGCAATACGTTCGCTGCAGCCTAGAAGAACCGACCCGACCGACCGACCAACCGACCGACTGGAGCTATTCCTAGACGATCAAAATGAAGATACGGAAAGATACGCCTACAGCTTACGCGTAGTGCAGCACATTATGTCCGATCTTGCGTGATTATCTACGTACTACCCGAACGTGCCAACGTGCCTACGGAAGGACCGACCCGACAACGACCGTGCTGATACGCCTACGGAAGGACAATTCTTTTCAACTAATACTAAGCTACGCAAGCTGCGAAGAACGACCTCGGCTGAGACTGGGCTATAAGCCGTGATGAACAACCCCGATTAATACTGAGCTGTGCAAGCTTTGGTAAACGATAAGGAATGACCGACGCTGGTACCGTACTGCCACCGACCGAACTAAACCCGACCGAATGATCGTGCCAATGTGCCTGCGATCTACCGACCAGCTAATAGACCGAGACCTATATTCAACCTACTATTACCACCCGACGCTGGCACCGTACTGCTACGAACCGACAACAACAGCGCCGATATGCCTGTTACGACCCTACGGACACCTAACGAGACAATATCTACCCTAGATTTTTTTTCCCGCCCTTTATTCTTATAACTTGACCGACCCCAGCGGGGAGCCCCCGCGGGGGGGATTTAACTAAGCGGCTCAGGGCGAGCCTTTTTAAAAGGCGGGGTAGAGAGCAGGAGATAATGGAGTTCTAGGAGGAACGACAAAGAACGGAAGGCTCCTAGCGATACGTAGTACTGGCCTGGGCTAGGCTATATGGCAGCAGAACTGCAGGACTGCATATATATATCAACCCTAACGTTAGGACTGGCGCCGTATGGCCTAAATTTTTTTTTACTAACTACTTGCTGCTCTGCCTGCAGCTACCAGTTGACCCTTGCTGCTCCACCCGCAGTAACAATTTAGAATGGATCTGATGCTATGGAGGATAACGTAGCTTTCTTAACGGGGAGGACAACTACAAAGCCTGAGGGCAGGCTTTACTGAAGGGGGGGATGATGTTACGGCACTGTTACAGACCCTAGTCAGGGGCTCCTCGCTTAGAGCCTTGGCCCATGTATATAGACGTGTCCTTTCCTCGACCTTCTTTCAGTCCTCGTCTTGGAATTCTCGTTCACTGGCTACCAATAGATTCTGTTCTTTTGACTAAGCCCTCACAGTAAAGTTAGCTATAAAATGTCTCGTTTAAGTAAAGATACTGCATAAACTATGGACCCATTCTTCTATAATGGCACCTTCGTTAATTTTAAAACCTTTATCTCTCTGCTAGAATAAATGTATAATAACGCCAGCTGCGAACACACCGCTGTTACTAAACTTAAAAACCTATAATAATGGAACCAAGACTTTACATGCTTCTTTTTGGAATTTTTAGGCCTTATTAGTAAACTAGATTGGAATAAAGCTGCTAGAGTTGCTGCTTTTTAATAAGCTATTTTGGATAAAATTAGAGTATAGTTAGTAGGCAGGGGACTACTAAGGGACCTACCCGAATTTGCTATAATATGTTAACGAATTAATAAGGACCTTTAATATAATAAATAGACTCATTCTCTAAAGCTAACTACACCTTGTGTTTAAAGCTCTATAAAACTAACATATACCCTAAAGCGCGACCCTTCTCCGAAACTTACGCACGACCTTATAGACCTTAACGCCACTCGATCCTACGCACCCTTAGGAACTAATAAATAAAGAACTTAAGCTATAAATGGAGAATGCTTCGGATATGGTAAAAAAGGATATAGTAGTAGTAGATTCTTTAATTAACGTCTAATACGGATCCTATCTAGGCCCACGCAGACTACTCCATACACAAGGGAAAAGTAATATTGACGGGAAAAAACCCTTGCTATTGGGGGGGAAGGAAAAACCCTATAAGCCACCTCAATAGGATAAAAAACCCCAAATTGCCATGCCTGTACATAGCCGCGGCCCTGTGGGCCTACAGCTACGTCCTCCTCCTTAGATGTTTTAAACTCCTTAGGAACCACTGCTTCCTTCTCTAGCTTATCCAGAGCTAGGGTTTACTACGCCCCAGCTAGGCCTTGCTAATTAATTGCCGTATGCTTATAGTTGTGTCCCGTATCTTAACCACCCCCTATATACTATTTCTCTTATTAACCATTGCCATATACGCCTTGCCTCCCCCCCCCCTAAGGCCTATTAAAGGCGTAAAGGGGATTTATCCGTTCCAATTACCGTAATACTAATAGCGGGATATTGTATATTGGGTATCTTTTATGCCTAGGCCCCAGCTAGGCCCTTTCTAAGGGTTACTACTCCGTTAAAAGGAGATAAGGAAAACCGTGGGTTGCAATCCGGGCTGCTAGGTATTTAGTACTTGCAAATGGCAAGTAACCGCATACTCCGCGGGCGATCGCCCTAGGGGTTAGGAGGGGCCGTATATTTACTTGTTTATTCATTCGCGCTTGTCTGTTCATTAATATAAGGTCGTTGATGCTTTCTATTGGGGTTTTTAGGAATGTTATTAAAAACTACTTATCCATGTTAGATCGTATAGGTGCCCTGGATAGAACAGTGTAGTAGTTATCGTATTATAGAGGGCCAACAGTAGTGGTTTTCAAGATCTCACTATCCAAAAATTTCTCACCACCGCCCTTGACGCCTATAACCACCACCAGGTCCTGTCCGCACGCTATACGACGTCTCTGCATTGGCTCTGGATCTGAACTTCGAAGACCAGGTTTATAGCCGTCACCACATATAGGTGCAGAGTCCGATTTCGATGGCCTAAAAAAGGATATATCTAAAGGAATTACCAAACTTACCCTTTTAAAAAAGTCCGCCGTAGTTCCTCCCGGTCTTTAAATCGCACCTACTCCTTAAATCGCACTTGTTCTTTAAGCTGTACTTGCTTCTTAACTTATACTTATTCTATAAATTATACCAAGTTGTTATAAAGCATCTTACCTTTAGTTAACTTGGAAAACGAATTGTTCTAGGGCTAAGTTGCGCCCTAGGATAAGAAGTGGAAGAGTATAAGTGTCTAGGCTCTTCTAGCGCTGATATATAACATAACTCCCTTAATATACTTAGCGAAATTTGAATACTTAGAAAATAGAAGGAGGTATAAATCCTAATAGACAGCGGAGCCACTAGTATAGGCTTTATTAATATAAACTACGCGAAAACTTAACGCCTAAATTTAAAGAAACTTAATAAGCCCTAAGGCTTATAAGGCTTTAATGGCAAGCCCTTAATATATAGCAAACTAACGCACTACGCTCTTATAAAGATGTGGATAGGCGAACACCTTAAATATATTTCCTTATTTATAATATGTCAGACACTAAGCAGGCTGTTAGAAATGACATATATGATACTCTATGAGGAAGAATCTCAGGGGCTCGAAGGCCCTGAGAAGATATCTACAAGATGGCCCGCGCGTTGTCACGTGACACGTCACGTGCACGTCGCTGAGCTCAAAGAGACTGCCCAAGCACCCC
>Ga0307507_10002067_pt1 | contig 43476 bp, 45 predicted proteins | sample 7_EM_MG_FD_207223 | JGI IMG/M metagenome (GOLD analysis project Ga0307507, IMG submission 207223) | Populus trichocarpa ectomycorrhiza microbial communities from riparian zone in the Pacific Northwest, United States - 7_EM | ecosystem: Host-associated > Plants > Roots > Unclassified | place... | reverse complement strand
AGCCTCTATTGCCGCATACTCAGTTGACATCTCAGGCGCTTGGGGTGGAGGAACGGGGGTCGATGGAGGGGGTAATTTTTGGAAATGTGACGTTGAGCTGTATCTGACGTTCAGCTGTCGGGCACGTCGTAGACGTGCTGCAAGATTTTGGAAATGCGCGCAGTTACATAATCGGCAGGAACCTTGGCACGGTTATCTTTCGATGGGAGTGATAAGAACCATTCCATCTTGGGGGTCTTGTCTCTGAGCACTGAGAGCCCTCGACACTTGGAGATCCCTGTCGGTATTGTAGGTCGATCCCTTGGATTTCTAGAAATGCTAGAGCTCCTGCTCTTCATGTACAGCTAAAAATCACCCTTAACGAGTAACTTGGATTTAATTATTCCTTTATGCTCACCCTGAACCCAGAAGAAAGATATCTCCCTTATTCCACCTATAGCTGTCGGAACAACGGCTATAGATGTATTGAGTTAAGGAGAACTCAATGCTAGCACAGTGAACTATAGCAGAGTGGACAAAAAGGATGGATGACGGCCTAGACTCACGCTACCCCTTGTAGAGATTGGCAGACTAATAAAGACTACGCTTGGAGTGGTAAAGGAAGAGCAGGAACAAAAAGACTCCCCGAGGACCGTACTCGAGTAGTACTCTACGACCACAGCGATGTGGGGGCCAGAAAGTGCTGTTGGCCAAACTGCGAGACAAGGCTTCTTCGGTCTTTCTGCACCGCCTAGGGTTCGTTCAAAGCGCCATCTAGCTATTAGTCGTAGAAATGTTTCGATCGGATGCACTTGAGTACAAGTACCGACTACAGCGCCTAACCAGGGAAACAATAGCCATACAGTAGCTAATAGCTCGCAATCGAAGGGGTGTTCCTATCGGTCCATCGCCAGTGTCTGACATGCAGCACGATGAATAACTAGCTGTTTGTGGTAAAGCGTGTTTGAGCGCATGAGCGGGCCGGTTGGACAACCCCCCCCTTCCAGAACACTCGGAAGCCCACCCGCCATATATCTGCACCTAACACAAGTTTAAATTATGAATATCTTATCGGTGTACTGGTGTGATAAATCTTGCATATCGACCCTGGCCATGCAGTCAGCCTGATTAGCTTTCGTGTGGGGAAAATGATCAAAACCTCCGAGAAGCACTCTCATAACGCAGGAAGAACGGCAGCCAGCGTATCCCCTGCTGACCGAAAGTTGGACTTCGCTCCCTTGCCCTTAGGCCCCTCTTTCCCCCCAAACCCCTGACCCGTCTCTGGCCACACAAATCCGTATTCGTAGGCTTCCAGGCGCCCCAATCGATGACAAGGGAGTGGAGGGGGAATGGACACTGATGTCTGGAACATACTACGAGGCGGCGAAGTGGCAGTAGGAAACCTCTCAAATTACCTAGGTTATCCCGGGTCTAAGTAAGGTCTTCATGATGGTGACAATCTAGTGCTATCTCCTGCTGCGACTTCTGGAGTGAGGACATCACAAGATAAGCTGTTCCTGCTTAGCATTTACTATATGAGTTCTTTTTTTCTCTTTTTTTTTTTTCTTTTTCCACCTTTTCTCTCCCTTGCCTTCCCTCCCCTTCCAACTGCCCTTTAAAGAATGTGGAACCGCCCAAGAATTGAGAAGTAAAGTTCTGACTTCATTGATCACACGAACCTGGCAAGTGCCGTTGAGGTTAAGGGCGGGCAGCAGAGTGATAACCTGTGCTAAGTTACAGCATCACGGTTCTCGTGTCGCGTTAGTGATCAATTATGCCTGGGCAGTCCTCCGAAAAATATCGAATACTGCACTCACAAACAGCAATTCAAAGAAACCCCTGAATGGGATAATACGGGTTAGACACACGGTAGACTGCGGGCTACATAGGATGGTAAGCTTTGAAAAATTGAAACAAGAACTAGTGATACGAAATATCCCCTCTGGATTGCTCTAGCGCGAGCTGAATTGTCCGTACGCACAGTTCTATGATGTGCAAATGCATCATGGCCTGTCCGGGGCGCCTCTTTCTTTTTTTTGAACCAGAAGCCATCTAAGGGCTTGAGGCTGTCTCAGTCTTTCTTACCGTGCAGAGTTAAAACAACAAAGCTTATCCTAGGCCCCCCTTTCCGAATTAGGATTGTTCTCTGCGGCTTCTAGAAGAAAGTTCTTAATTTAGTACCATGGATTTTGTTGACAACCCATTCGCAATCGGGGCGATCAAACAGGGCCCACACCAGTCACACCCCAACACTTGAATCGAATAATCCTCGGCCTTAGAATTAACGCTACCGGCATCGTACGAGTACACATAGAAACCAAATGTGTTTTTCACTTGGACCCTCAAATTTTCTAAATCTTATTGTCCCGATAAGTCTCCATTCAAGGTATCCGATTCCGACCAACCTTTACCGCATGGCACATTTAGCCCTTGCTCTCTAGGTTGCCACCACAGTCCGGCTTACAGCCGTCAAGAATGTGATAAGACGGAATAGCCTAGACAAGGCTTGAAGCAATTGCGTGTTGGTATTGTAAGACGAGAGTGATCCTGACCCCTTGGCAGACAAAGTGCTGAAAGCACTGAGGGGCTTCTTTCTTCCAGAAGATTGACACTGCTTATGTGTACAGTACAGTACTCTACTTTACTTTGCCCGGCGTCGAGAATCGGCCTTTACCACGCCCAAATCCGGCGATGAACCGGCCCCGGCGAGAGGGTCCTTGGAAAAGACCCTCTCCCTGAGTCGCTGCGTCCAAGAGATCAGTAGGACAGGGTCTCGATTCAGGACTCTAGTGACTTGTTAATTAAGGAATACTTTTCAGATCTCGTAACTCTCATAAATAAGATCTTTCGAATGCAACACGCGATGAGCTCAGTGACAGAACTGCTTACGGTTGACTCCTCTTTAGTCCTATGAACTCTGCCCTCTGGTAGGGTGAGTATTGGTTGAGAGCGCTGAGATGGGCATTTTGAAGAAAAAAAACATGAACACATAGCTTACAAATTTATCCCAAGACACTGCCTAGGGTGAAATTAGATGTCGAAAACAGGCAACCCCTCCCTAACTACCTACTCAATAGCACAAAAGCCGACTCTAGAAATACCAAAAAAAAAACTACAAAGAGGTTCCTGGTAGCAGAGGAGGTCTAGGTACACTTAGTAGAAAGGTTTTGCAGTTCTTATTCAGGTGTTTGGTGTGCCGCTGCCAGCCCAGCCGCAGTCGCCGGTTCTAGACACCTACTGTATTCTCACCCCAGGTACTTTTTTGTGCTTAATCACAGGGGCAAATACGGCACACGACTATTGCTAGGCTTGGCAGCCTGAGAGCTTGTTTCTGGCCCGGGTAACCACCCCGCAATGTTATCCGGCAGATTCCACTGGCTCCTGATTTGCCTCCGACATCTCTCGAGTACTCGAGCACCCCTCAGCTAGGTAGGCACTAAATTACGAATACGAGTACCGTAGTGGCAGAAGCAAACTCCTAATGCTGTGGGTCCCTGGGCCCGCTGTTTTGATCATGAGGGATCGCTCAAGTTTCCTATTTTGTGCTAGCCCCAACGCAACTAGAATCGTATCGGGAGATATGTCGTTTCGGTAGGAATGTCGGAAAGTCAGATACGCAGCTCAGGCTGCGAAATACGGCACACGCACTATTGGCACGGTTGACGCCATGATACCACTAGGGGATTCACTCAAATAAAGTTGCGATAAGAACTGCGTAATTTGAGGGCTCTTGGGAGTATCTGTGTTCCAGAAACACCAGCCGCAGCGGCATACCGGTACCTCCCGGCACAATTTTACCCTGCCCGTTCGGGAAGTGTACCCGACTTTTTTGCTTACCCCCCCAAGTATGATATCAGCACGGTGTACTCGTATGTTACGAGCACTGAAAGAAAGAAGGTGAACCGGAGGGTCCACTGTCTCCTAGGCCGGAAAGGCATCGAAAATTTCTTGCCGTCCTTGGTTTGAGCCTCACCGGTATATACTATGCCTCTGTATCCCTTAGTGATTATCGGCCTAGGTGTAGTTACGGTCTGAAGTCTGCACATCCGCCAAACTTTAGTTCCTAATAAAAGTTGCCGATACCAACCCCTGTCCCAAGCACTGACAGGGGCAGTTGGAGCTTTCAATGTCTTACCAGTCAGGGAGATGCTCTGCAAGCACGGAAGGTAAAAAGTAAAAAGTGAGGATAATACTCGAGTAATAGAAACAGATGGCGCACAGTTCGAAAGCAAGGGCACCTGTAAGAAATACTGTGCAAGGTCGCCGATCTCACATGGAAATGCCTACTAACTGGTCGAAGTTACGGTGGGGGCTGCTGCTGGTGGACTTTTTTTCTCTCGCCCCGGAGTTCAACTGTATTTGTACGCTCTGACAGGTCTGCCTTGCCTCTCAGACTTTTCTACCCAAACGTTCTATCTAATAGTGCGGAAACTTACCTAACTTGAGTGATTCCTGGAAATCACGGGATCGTCTTGGCTTCCCAAGAGTTCCGCTTCTCGCGATTGGCCAGGCCATCGATCCATTCAAGCGGAAAGTGCACTCTTTTGCCCAGTGCATAATCGAGCACCATACTTCCTTGAAATATCTGGTTTGAATCCGCAACTTCACACTGGATAACCGAAGGGTCACAGGTCACCTTCGTGCAGGGCTACCTTGCCGGGGGAGGGGCAGTGATAGTGTCTATTGATTGCAACAGGCAATTAGAGGTGGGAGTGCCGTAATTTTTTTGCAACTACTGATAATATACGTGGTTACTGGCCGGTGTTTGCACTGTTCCGCGATGGTATGGATAGTTTAGCCATACTGCACTTACCATATCGGCATTCGGAACGGATACGGTGTTGTCTTCACCGGGGGTTTAGTAACAAGCAAATTTTTGTCACCCTACTTTAACGGATTCACTTTTTGCCCGCCAAATAGCCCTGTTGGTTACCCGCTTGGTTTCCGTCCTGGCCATGGTCAAGACTGCAGTGTGGTTCTGATTTATCATGGTTGATTCCATATATTACCCTGATTCATACCGATCAATATCGCGAATGGTGTCGTCAGTGAATAGTTTCTGATTAGTATGAATCTTTTCCACTAAACCCTGATGCTTCGATGTGGGGGTGGAACTCACACGCCCTTTCCGGTGCTGCACTGTGCCTCGAAACCATGCTGTATTGAGTCAGTTGTAATTTGCAATGAAATGGAGTGTCTGAGCACAATGGTGCTGTGCTCTTCTCACTCTCCTCAAAGCGGTCGCATACGGTACGGAATCCTCGAGCATCTGTACTTTTAACCCGCACTGAAACTCAGGTCTTAGCCCTACTTGAGCACTGAACCCAACAAGGCGAACTGGACTTCCTATGACTTTCTTGGCAGAAATGGGTAGCTGGCTAGGAACCCGGTTTCAGTGACGGGCTGTCCGTGAATTAGATTAACACAGATTGCCACCTCTTTTGCTCAGTGGGCTTTGGTGTGACAGTGAAATGTGCTTCTGGAGGTAACGGTTCTACAACAGCCTCGCACACAGGATGGCGGATGGAATCGGCCCCCTCAGCTCGACTACTATCTCCAGTCAACCCAGTCCGACGACATTCGTTGCCCTACTTGTGCAAAGCTAAGCTCGGGGGTCGCCCGCACGAGGGGTGGTGCATCAATAGAACCCACAGCTTCTGCTAATGACGGAAGAAGCCTTTAAGATTACGATAATGAACCAGGGAATTTCAATACCAACATCCACAACCGTTTTTCCCTTCAGTTACAGTAACTCAATAACCGAATGGCCCAGCTATCATTGAGGAAGCCATTGAAATGCCATCCCTGGCAGGAGCCAAGTGGTAGAATACCATAGCGGGGTATCAATACAAATTCTGCCCTTGTCCCCACCCAGACATTGCCTTCACAACGGTGAAACAAGCAAATAAAAGCGTGAAAAACTGCGGAGAATATATATAAAAAAAACACAATAAATAATTTACGGTGTTCCTCCTACGATATGTTTGCAATCTTTTCTATATTTTTAGGTCAATTATTGAGGTTGATGTTATGATTATCTTAGGAGTTACAATTTTTTTGATGCGGGGCCTAACTAGGAATGTTAGTAAAGTTATGCCTGAGTTCTCCAGTTTTTATCGCCTTCGGCATACTTGTGCGCACGGGAATCTAACAAAGGGAAAATATCTTTTACTGAGCAAAGGCTGTTAGATGTTAGGTAGTTGCGCTCCGCTTAATAGTGTTTTTTTTCTCTTTTTTTTTCCTTGGAAAGTAGTATTTTTATTTTATTTTTCCTCAGAATTCTGTAACTGCCTAAAGAGAATAGAAAAAAAGCGTGTTTTCAACGGTGGATATGTCTTGGTGTGGGTGAGGTCAAAATTTGTATCGATGGCAGGTGATGGCATTCTACCAATTGATTCTTATCATCGATGACATTCTAGCTTCTCCGCAGCTATGACCCTCGAGCATACGGTAACAGGATGCCGCTGCAAAGCGGTTAGGCAGGATGCACGATTCCTCGAATTACCGGGAGTCAACTGAGTAGGAGAGTTGCATTGTTGCAATGGTAAGAGAGGCAACGTCCTGCTCGTAGGGCCTTGCCCCTCTCGTTCTCGAGAAGAAATTACGCAGGGAGCCTTGTTGGGAAGGAGGCTGGTTATTGAGACTTCGGAAATGTTTGTGTTGAGCTCGGTGAGGTGACGGGACAAAGATACCCCCACTGGTGAGAGGAGAATGTGAGTGCGTAAAGTAAATACGTGGCAAAGGGCCTTGAGGCCAACTGACAAAGGAGATGGGTTCATTCGAAATCGAATTTGCATGCTTTTTCGGAAAGTTCAAAACTTCATTGTGCCGAGGCGGTCACCATTTCGGTCCTAGGGGCCTCGGCGTTATTCTAGAGAAGGATGCTGCAACATCCGATGAATACCGCAAACTATGCGATTCACTTCCATCCATCCATGTCTAAATCCTGAAACAAGCCCTGGCAATTTCCCGCTATTTTTGATCCCGAGTGACTATGGATGATCTAGGGCACATCATCAATTGTAGAATGAGACGTCCAACTTACTATCATACTGGTTTTGCATGATAATAGGACGCTTTTTTCGGTTTCCCTTGACGAACACATAAAGTCTCATACGCTAAGCAATATTAACTCACTTTTTTTCTTTTGCATATGCACTTGAACCCCCTTTTCCACCAACCCTTCAGCTGGACCATTCATCAGTGCTGCGTATAGCCATTCCCGCTGCACTCTCGGTTTGGTTTTCGTTTGGCTTCTCAGTTTTTCGGCTATGTATGACTTGCAGACAGCGCATGAAGGAATTAAGCGAGCCCTCCCCCGGCGAGTAGAAAATGAAAAACTGAGATGCTCTCCACGAAAAATACACAAACTGACACTTCTTGGGGGGGGGGTGGTGATAAAATGACCGATGGACAGCGTGTCAGACATTGGAACCTAGCCGTCGGGTCCGCCAAAAAAAATAAAAACGGGACTCGGTTCAAAGCAGGGCCATCAATTGTGTAACGAAGGGAGGGTTTTCAGCTCCCCTTTTACCAGTGCTGCTGTGGGGTGTGTGACTAGATCAAGATGTGGCCTCGCCGTGGGGATGATTAACCGAAATAAGATCGCCGTTGCAATCTGTGTTTCTGAAAACATTCGCAAAGTAGAATCAAGTAGAATCACCTCGCACTCCCCTGAGGGTGGAAAACTCTTGTCGGAGAATTGATGTGTTGTTGTTGGGCTTGGGTGCGGCTGGATTTGTACGAGCTCTCACAGCCCGGGGTTCAGCCTCAAAATTACTTTTTTCAGCCGAGTGACGAGGTATGAAGCACACACACCAGCAACCAATAAGCGCCGGTGTTTATTTGACGTTCCGTTACCGGACGCTCCTTGATACGTCAGTAAGCCACCAGGAGGAAAACAAATGTCAGGTGATTTGGCCGCCGTTACGGCTATTGTAGTGGTGGTTGACGTATCTCGTCCATAACTAAGTCCTTCGCTTAGGAATATGCAGTAAACCTTCGCGAGCTAGGAATCTTTGTTATGGAAATCAGGAGGTGGTGGGGCCACTGGGGGCTAGAATTCCTTGGCCTAGTTACCTATAATTGCTTAACTATGACAGGACTCCTCTGACTCGCTAGGAATGTGTAACTTGGGCCACGTATCATGGACAGCGCATCAAACATCTTTTGCTAATAGCCTAGCGATCTGACTGTTTTGTTAGGACGGGAGTTTCCTCTCGAGGGGGGAACGAGTTGGTGTGAAGGGGTTGGAGTTAGAGCATGAAGTTGTATTTGTCATTTCTAAAAAACATAGTACGTCCCTGTAGAAGTGAGGATAAGTGACACTAGATTGCCGAAACGTCACTTCCGTGGCTTGCTCTCCCTTGGTGCAAAGCTAGCCAGGTGACTGGTAACAGTACACGAGGACGGCCTAAACCAGGGGCTGGATCTCCCAATAAAAAAAGGCTTTAGGATGCAGAGCCTACTTTTTCTCCCAAGTGCCCTAATATCATGTGATGTGACTGAATCTGAGGGCGTGTTCTAAACAGCAGTGTGTAATTCTAGGGCTGTATCTCTAGAGGTTACGGCTAATTACTTGGTGTTATTATTATAACCTCAAGAGGAGGTTAGTGAGCCAGAATTTTTAGTAGGAGCTTCTAAGCAGTTGTATCTTTCAAGTTGTTTCTCTATTGCGCATCTATTATTGGATTTGACCTAACCGGGATTAAAAACCGCTAGAATAAGTTCTATTTAAATCACTAAGCATCTTTCTAAACCAATTCCAGTTACTGCATCAAGAGCACCATCCAGTTGGAGGGCAGGACTCTTCCAAAATACTACGGAGAACAATTTCAGGAAATGGGGGAGAAAGCCCCACTCATTCGTAGAACCATCTGACGAGATTGTGGATTTTGATTGCCAGGGGCGAGTGAAGGGTAGTGACATGTAACGTATATTCTTGGAGCTGGCTCGGTGGTGGTTTTGTTGGGAAAATTAAGCATGATAATTGGGCTTTTGCCTTTCAAAATATAAATAGAATGTGCACGGCATTTGAGGCGTGATTCCCGTGGGGGTATCGGCTGCTATGGGGATGCGAGGGAAATTATAGGGCGTCTACAGCCCGTATCATGGCGGGTCACTCGGCAGCTCCCCGATGCATTTTTAAGTGTGCAGCTGAAGATGTATGGGAAAACTGTGTCCGGCTTCCGATATTATGCCCTTAAACCTATAGCGGGGACGCCGGGGCGTGTATGAAGGCGTTTGAATAAAGCAAAGCTAAGTACATGGATTTTGGTTCAAACATCCCATATATTCGGGACCTAAGAATATCCACGAACAGTGTCTAGGTAGAGGGGATAAACCATACTACTAACACAGTGCGCCTTTAGTCTTCCTTGATCGACGCGTAATAAGGCTCCGAATAGGTGAAACAATAAGTAAATAAATAAATAGGACGTATTATCGGTCATGGGCATCCATGTTATACTCGTCCCACAACGTCCCAAGATGTTAGAAATTGGGTAGCGGAGCCAATTACTCGCAGGCATTCCTTCTGTGCGTTTATCATAAACTTGCACAAAGTATATTCGCGAAACTGTGTGATAACACACTTATGATATTTAGTTGTCCAATAGACTACACGTGATTGTCTTGTCACGCGTGACACATCACGGACTTATGCATGCACAGTCACTCCCCTCCACATATTACCGGTGATTCTCCCGCCATACTTGCTCTTGGATTTTCCTAATCATTTGCCCTATATTGCCTCGGTCTCTTTGCCCAATTTTCGCCTAGCGAGCTTTTCACGCGCCCTTCCGAGGTTCTTTCCTCTCTTGTGGCGTTGAAACGCTTTCTCGCGCTTCATGTTATATTGGGCGATAATCTCACTCGAGAAATATTAGTTTCTGGTAAAAGAACTCTATGGGTTGTCAGGTCGTAAGTATCGTATTGAAATGGTGATCGGCGGTAAGGGTAATAGGGTAGCTGTCATGTATACCAAGAGCAGGTTGAATTTTATTCTTCTAGCTTAGTATAGTGCTCACCCCTAGCGATTACCCGTACTCTACTCTGAAATCTGTTATGGACCGGACGTGATTAATCAAAGATTGAGAACAATTCATATCAACCCCACTCCTCTCTCCCCCCCCAAATGCGAGTGACAACTTATGATCCAAACAAAGCCCTTCTCACACGCATTCTATTCTCTACCAGGCTATAATAAATTTCACAAACATCACTTACAGCAGCCCACAGTAACAAACGGTGACCACGCTATTGTATCGAGCTTTAGTGAGCCCTCTGGCAATGGCTCGGGTGCCGGCGACTCTACCACCGCACTGCACGGGAACATCGTAATCAATACCGCCAGGCACCCACGGCGTAATCCGTACATTTTGGGTATGATGCGTAACGTTCCTCCCGCCATAGAAGTACGAACAAATGTGGCCCCCCAATAATTTACAACGCTCCTGAACGATCTGCGACTCTCCCGTAACTTCCAGAACCAACCACATTCTTCTAAAACTTCCCACCTAGTGGTTTTCTTTCTCTTCTTCCTTCAGGGAATTGTTCCTCCCTACCGATACATTATCCTTTCCCCCATACCCACCTATCACTTCCCTGCCGTGTCCATTTGTGATGGCGGTATCCCAAGTAATTCTTGTTTCTGCTTTTCCCCTCGCTTCCTCATTCCTAAAATTCCTGGTGTTTGAGGGATGAATAACGTGAGCTAATCCATTCGAATTACTACCAAACCTAGTGAAACCTACCACAACCAGCAATTGCATTCCCTGCCGTAGCCTGGTGGAGATAAACTTGTGCCGGAAGCTTGGAGGGTATGGGTTGGTTTTGATCCAAATTGCTAAGATGTGTTTCGGTATTGCGAAGCCGTAATATTGGCGCTGCCCTATTTTACAAGGCCTCGAAAAGGGCTCCTGGTGTTGCTCGCAGCATGTTTTGTGGTCGCCGGCCGCATGGGGATATAAAGACTCGTTCGTAATTATGAGTATTAGCTTTGAGGCTCTAAGGCCTGGGCACCGACGGTTTACTGAGTTAGTGACAGCGGACTCAAAAGTACAAGTAAGATAAAAACTAACAAGAACACACGGGCTTAAAAAGACCCCATCTGGGGAAAATAGACTATATACCCTTAGGCGCAAATTTACCTAACTAAACCCGAACCGTCTAATAGAGCAAAGTTACAAGAAACTGTCACTGAATTGACGACTGCTCCCACTCAGTACTGTACACCCTCGTCATCTGCCTCCAACGATTCAGTAAGCGAAGGAGCAAATAGCCTAGGGCCAAATGGGGGACTTTTCCAAAACACAGAAGACTTTAACTTAAAGCTTTCTGAACCCCAAACGAATATTCTCGTGATACGCACTTTCCGGTATTGATTCCTGAACACCCCTTATAAAATTGTTTCTTGGTTTTCATTCATTTCTGGACTTGAGCTGGGAATGAACTTTTCGGTGGGAGATGAGGGGGGGTGTTTGACGACTATAATTCCGCTCTAGTTAGTGCTCTACCCCCAGCTCATCCTAGGAATAACGCTAATAGAAGGTCTCTGGAAGGATGTAAAAGGTAGCTTGAACATCGCAAGTGCTTCAGGAACTAGTGGACCTCGCGTATCGATGTTCCGATTCTTCCTCTGGAAAGCTGGACTAGTAGATATAGTAGTTTGAGATGGCCCCTCCTGCTCATTATTTGTGCAGGAAGGGCGCCTGTAAAAGGCAGAGAGGAAGGCAGTGGGAAGGCACCGTGCTTCCCTCCTGACGATTCGGCTAAAATTTGAACAAGAGCTGGGTTTTAGTAGGACGCTTTCCCATGGGAATTGTCAACCAAGCACATAACTTACCTGGGATTATTAACTAGTTCGCTTTCCACGGCTAATCGAGGAATAAGTGTTCTCTCTAGTTCCCCCTCTTTTTTCTTCTTCTTTCTACGCTTTCTTCGTTTCTTTTCTCTCTGGAGAACGGAGAATATATACTAGCCCAAGTTGAAGCTTCCGTCCTAGGGACTTCTGCTATGGCTGCGGTATGTTTGATTTAAAGCTTGGGACATAACTAAATTCACACACACAGAGGCAGAAAACCATTTAAGGAACAAAATGTTGTCTGAATTTGGCTCCCGCAACTCAACTGCTCAATTTCCCGATCCAAGCTCCTGATCCAACCCTCTTCATCCAACTCTCTTTAATGGCGAATGTCCTAAAACAACCCACAAATAAACTTATGCCACAGCGTGATCTGCAAATTATTGTGCAAAAGTTCCCGCAACATTACCACTCAAATCGCCAGTATCCCAAAAATTCCTACCTTCAATCCAAGAGCTCAAATCCTAGCAGTTTCGCCTCACACTCGACAAGATGTGGCTGCCTTCCATGCTGGCGCCCGAAAGACTGGCCACTGTCCATGCTAATCTCCAAGAAGGAGGGCTGTCCTGCGGCAGGAGGTATAGGGGCCTCAAGATGAGCTCCCCCCAGCAAGTTTTCATTATATTTTGCTTGTTTTTGAAGTATGATGACTATGATACTAGTGCATCTGGTCCCAGGGAAAGCAACAGTGTTGCGGAGGGGCATCAACAATAGTGCCAATCGCAATAGCCTAGTCTTAGAACCATTCTATGACGTGGGTTGACACTTGGTTCCTGACTTTCCGAGAACTCTAGGAGATGCTAAGAGACTCAATGGTAAGTGTCTAAGCTTGTAGGAAGGGAGATCTGATATAAACTAAGCGGTATAGGCAAAACCCTTAATCCCCTCTTTTTGTCTTTGGGCTTGGCGGTGGACCGGTTAGTGGTAGTTCGTAAGGCCCGCTTCTACAACTATATCGAACTAATTTCTCAGTGGTAAGGTATTGGGACACCTTGGCGTTAATTGGTGCTGCTTTCGCACCAATGTGTTTGCATACTTTATTGATTCGCGAGAGTGCCAGTGCCAGTACCACTTGCACCTCTTGTTCGATGGGCCCTCTAAAGTACATTTATGGATGTTGCTAGGAGGGTATTGTTTTCGTGAAGTTCATCGATACTTTTAATAAGATGATTCTTGAATATAGGGCACTCGACAAAAGTCTTCGTGCAACGGAATTTCTCTTTTCCCGTGAAATGGCCTCCTCCACGGCGCAGGCTCTGCTTAGGCAATACCCCTTTTGGGGCACCGTAATCTCTGTTAAAGAGAAACTCCGTTTCATGGAGACTTTTGCCGAGTAATCATACGTAGGCAAGGACTAAATACGAGTGTCATTCATAGAAGAGCAGCGAACTGATGAGCAAGAACGGAAAGATCGCAAGGGTCATCCGGACATAGCTAGCGGCCAGTAGCGATTTGTAGGATGTTAACGGTCTAAGTGAATAGAAGACTACCTAGAGATAATGAAAACCTCATGCCATGAATATAACACATAATAATACACCCTCCGTCAACGCCTCTCTCTCTTGGTATCCCAATGCCCCCGCACATTCCGCTGCGTAACTAGATTTGACACCATCTCCCGTCTCTTTGTCGGCGACGGCCTGTGTACGTCTCCAGCAGTAAGCGGCCTCTCGCCTCCCAACGGCGCCAAAACATCTTCGTAGTCTAACCCCACCCCCTCTCCTAATACCATGTCGTCCCCATCATCCCGAAAAACTATGGGCTTGGGTTTCAGCGGCTCGACCGGGAGGCGATACCGAGTCCTCGGCGGATCTTGCATTTCAAACAGCAGCTCCGTCGTAGGGGTGGTCTTCTTGAGATTCGCCCCCTTCTCTATCCTGCTCTTAATCTGCGCACTTGGGACGTATGCACTCTTTACTATGTGCTTTGTGTACGCTACTGGTTCGCCGTTCTCTACCCTTTGGCCTTTGAGACGCGGGTCGAAGCGGAAGCTCTTTAGCCAGTGGCTTGGGAACAGTGAGAAGTCTGAGTCGACTTCAAGCGCGGTCTTGACGACGTATTCTATGCTCCGGCGGACACGCTCGAATTGTGCGTCATTGAATTTGCGGCCTTGGAGTTCGGGGTGGATTCGGGCTTGGTAGAGGATCTCTTCGCTGTTGGAAGATTAGCTGTTTCCACTGACAATCCGTGTATTTTATTTTTATATTTTTATATTTATAGTGGGGGGAGGTGACTCATGCCTCATCCAACTTCCGAAGCCAGCTATATTCCCCTGATCCGCTAACAGTAATCGTGCGGGGGTATGTTTGGTGAGATTCTTCCGTAGCAATCCTGTCGTAATTTTTGTCTGTAGAGGATCTGGTCCCAGACGGCTTAAGGGAGCTTGCTTAGGGATATCTTTGGCAGAACAGTCCATCAGCCGTAATCGCCCCAAACGGCGGGGGTCAGCGAACATGACTTCATCCTGTGATCCGTGGATGTTCAGATGAAATATTTCGCCGCTGGGCGGCCAGACGGTGAACTCTGGCTTTTCCCGTGCTTGGTAATGCGAGTAAGGATCGTTTTTGAAGAATATCCAACCGGCAATTCCTAATTTAATCAGCCGAGTCCAGTCATCAGACACTCTAGCTGATCTAGAAGAGGGAAGTAGGGGGGCTGCTACCCAAGTGCATAACAGGGTGTGGCGGTTTGTCCATTTCTAACCTATCAATTCGTTAGAAACAGAGCCACCTCCTAACAAAATAGCGGTGAGGGGACAACAGACCAAAAGTATTTCCCTAAAGACTTCGCATCACGTACCGTTCTTCCCTCCATTGCGCCGAGAAATTCATGTGCAGTTGTATCCTTAAACACCACTGGATCATCCATTGCAGCAACATTTCTTAACGTTTTGCCGGCAAGATACTTCTTCAATCTACCGACTAAGCGGGCGACTTGTACTAATTCTGGCATACTCACGTTTGTAGGCGGCGCGTGGTTCACTGGGTGTCAGAGCAACGAAGCGGAAAAATTCGATCTGAGATCACTTTCGTTTGCCCCGTCTTGGCATTCGTCATCCCGGGCAATTGGATGATCCCTTGCTGCCTGCCACCGTTTCAACTTTATCTTCACTTCAACTCATCCCACTTCTCGCACTTTAAATCACAGTATAGACGACAGAATTACCAATACGCTCGTTCAACCCATAATCCCCCTTAATCCTTACTTCTTACGATTTAAATAGCTCGGCTCGAGAGCGGCAGTAGCAACATCAACGATATCAATGCTCAGCCGACAACGACAGGCAAGATTCGATCATCCGCCACTGACGCCCAGTCTTTGCTTCAACACCAGGGTGCTCAAAGGTTTTACTCGCAACTCTTAAACCCCTAAGCTACCCCCATCATGTCCACCCTACTAACAAATCCAATAACCTGCAGAATTCCTACGCCTCTCAAGATCTTCAATAGATGATAGCATAAGCCAAAACCTCAACGCTCTCTCTACACCCTCGAAACCACCCTTCGACCCAACTGCAACCACAACCCGCTACCCAGCATCCACTACCCAGCACCTTCCCGCACAGGCATGTCGCGCCTTCACAGAGCAAATCCTCCTTCCTTCATGGCAGTCCCGCTCCGACGTCCTCAATTACTGTGCCTCCGTCGCAACGAGCGATGACCCCGACGACCCGGACTCACTGGTTAGGCTTGCGGAGAGCACGGCGGATAGGGAGCGTGTGGTAGACGAACGGTTGGATCCTTATTCCGGGAGGTTCTTTCCTAGGGAGAGCAGGACGGAGGTGCTTGCCCAGGTTATACGCAACGAGAGGGTGGTGGAGAACATTGTTAGGGAGAGATCGTGGAGGGTTGTCAGGGAGAGGTGTAGCGAGTTCGGGGCGCTCGGGGAAGATTGGAGGGGGGTACTGGATGATTGGAGAAAGAGGAAGGGGATGAGTGGGGCTGTAATTATTACTTGAGGGAATTAAGTCTTGGGGTGGGGCACAGATGCAATTCGGAAGGGGGGTAAAAAACAAAATCCCTGGTAGATGGTGGCTTTTGTTTCTGGGGGTGTTGCTGGCATTGTATAGATTTGCTGCCCGATACTCTTCATTGTATCATTAGAAGGCAGGTGTTCTCCCACTCATTCTGTGCATAATTAATATAAAAGTTTGACATTGTGCAGTTCTTAGACATAATTCACCGCGGTCCATCATTGCACCCCATACCAATATAGCAAAACCACGTCGAAACGCTGAAGAAGAAAAAAAAAGGCCATTCCGATATTACACTTTCCATGTCAACTCCCTCGTGAATTATTATATAAATATATCCAGTTTCCAAGAATCTAGGTATTCAAGGCCCCAGCTCTATTTACCGATTAAGCCAAGACTCATCCAGTATAAGTGGTTCTACGTGGAGGAGCTAAATTTCAGGGTAGCACCGGAAGTTTGTGTGGGCACCCATGAGAAGAGTCGCCAGAATGAAAAAAACGCTGATTTCGCACACAACCCTGGAAGCACCCAAGATCTCTATACGTTCGCCCTCCATGAATGAACCTTCTTACCTATAGGATTTTGTAATAATTGAAAAGTAAGTTGTTGTATTCAGGGCGAAAAGAGATGGCATTTTTGGTGTAGGGAAACGCACCAGTGACGACGAGGGGCTAAACTATGTCACCACTACATTTTAGAATATACAGCACATTGTCACGAAGATTCCATACTTGTACGTAGAGACGTTACGAATATCATAACACATCACTCGGGCACCTGCCAACTGCCAGGCCTAAGCGGGGAGTCAACATATTGTATGTAGCCTCACACCGTCCGATACCTTACCATAACTCCGCCAAATACAATCACTCAACGTAAAAACCAATAGTAATAGCGATAATAACCTAGCTACGCAACCTCTACATTTCGCAGCTCCCTCTCTCACTGATTTTCCCTCCTATCTTTGAAATCGTGGATAGCTTGCGCTGTCATCTAAAAAGAACCAGCGGTGCAGGTGCAAAATCTGCCGTGTATTACTGTTATGTGGCTTCTATGCCTTTCGTTCCTCCTCCACATGCCACTGGTGATGGGAAAGTTGTGTCACAAGAGACAAGGACAGCAGAAGCTACCCCCACAACTGACACTTGGGTAACCTTAACTCTGGCAGTATATTGCCACATCAGGATGGCTACAGCCAAAGGTGTATATATTATACTAAGTTCCCAGACGAGTGACAGACGGTGAACTAACAAGTTAACGCACTCGATAAGCAACCTCATAACTCTATTAAAACAAAAGCTGCCCTCTCGGGGTCGAAGCCCTGGATATAACAAACGCTATATAGCTCCGGAGGTCTGTGTAGGAGTGCGGGCATAGATTCAACAAAGCAAAAAGCACTGGGGGGTATTTCTTATCAATAAGAACTATGGGGAAGATAATGACTTTAGATAGCTCCATTTGCATATGACCAATCCCGCTGTACGCTGTGCACTCTAGTCGTAATCCATAAGTATGTCCTGCAGTCTTACATGCCCGAAAACGGTGCACCATGCTCTGGGGATTAACTTAATCCATCCTGTATATTACGATGTTGCTCAGGCACAGGGTCATCGGTACCAACACCCCAAAGAAAATACCACACTAGACAAGGGAGGACGATCATCACTGACGGTTGGGACTTAACAATATTGGTGAAACAAGCGAGGCAGATAGCGTAAGCAGTGGAGAGTGTGGTCTTTGAGAAAATATGGACGACTATTAATCGAGGTTGGGATGTTGAGCTTATGGATGTTTTTGGGCTTGCCAGCTACTAAGGTAGTTAATAGGTATCGTGTATCGTGCAAGTGGAGAGCGACGGCATTCTTGATATTATAGAGGGTGGGGTTTGCATATTCAGCTGCTGTTTTATTTATCAAGGTCGCACTCTAACAGCAAAACAATGGGGTGCAATATGATAAACCGGAGATCCCCAGTCGGTTCGCGACATCTGTAGCGTATGGTATACACATCCGAGCGATTCACAGTCCCAATTAGAGCCGAAGCAAAAAATATCGGAGGTATTATAATTCAACTCCGAGGGTAATAATAGGAATTACGCTTCTGAGAAACAACTATAGACTATATACAAATACTGAGAGGCTAAGAGAGTAAGCTTCAGTCTGACCTGGATGAAATGTATCACACAGCATCACTCGGGTGTTAATCCTTCATCTCATCATCAGCATCATCACTCTCCCCTTCCCCTTCCTCTTCTTCCCCGTCTTCTCCATCGCCCCCTGCGCCTTCACCTTCATCCATTCCTTCTGGAAGTTCCTTTTCAATGTTGGACATTATCTCCTTTGCGTGGTCCCTGATGCCTTCATCTTCCCATTCGAGCGCGTTATACAGCTACCACACGGATTAGCCAAGTGCGGACCCCCGAGAAAGAAGGCGACTCACCAAAAGGCAATTCTCCAGCCACTCCCTCGCTGCTTCCCAACTCTCCTCCCACTCACCCTCGCCGCCCTTCTTCTCCTTCTCCCCCTCACCGAGCAAGAACAAACACCACCCGCCCAAATACCACAAATCCGGCAATTGATCATCCTCCTCCTTCAACCTTTCCAGAACCTCCAAGGCGACTTCATACTCCTCCGTCTCAATCAGCAACTTGGAGAGGTTAACCCTATCCGCATACGGCGGCACATCCTCATGCGCGGGGGGCAACCCTTTCCATCCGTCGAACGCCCTCTTCAGCGCAGCGACCGCGTCTTCAACCCTCTGCTGGGAAATCCGCATACTAGCCAGCGTCTGCAGTGCAATGGCAGATTCCGGCAGCGCAAGTAGTGCCTCAGTGACGTAACGTTCGCATAACGATTCAGCGTCAGGAGACATACACAGGTCGCTCATGTAGATCTCTGCCAGGCCGCATAGTGCTGACACGAGCTTTTTCGGCAAGCCGCGCTCGGCTGTAGCGGCGGGGTCCAAGGCAGTAGGGGTGGATAGCCAACGCTTTATGATCTCCACGCCTCGCTCGTAGTAAACTACTGCCGTCTCGGCGGAGCTTAACTGTGCCAGCCAGAGGAATTTCTCAGGACCTGTACCTACCGGAGGGGCCTGACCTTCAGGATCTAGCGAGGTGGAGTGTGAGAATGCGGAGAAGGCTGCTTCTGTATCGCCAAGTTCGATGTGCGCTTCGCCGAGGAGGTCAAAGGCTTGTGGGGAATTCGGGTTTGTCCGGAGGTACTTTTTCAAGAGCGGGAGTGCAGCGTCCGGGGAAGAGCTCTCGTGGAGGAGGGCAGTGGCTTCGGCGAGAAGGCCCTCATCCAGTTTCGCTATTGGTGGGTTGGAATTGGAGGTTGAGGAAGCTGTTGTTGCGTGCGGGTTTGTCGAGAATGCGCCGGTTGAATTGAGGACTGATTTTTCCCGTTTGCTGGATTTTGACTTTGACTTTGATTTCGACTTTGATTTCGAGGGGCGTGTTTTTGCCATTGTTTTAATTTTTTTCTCTTTCTTCAGTCAGCTGGTGTGTGCGAGCGGTGGCAGGTTTATACTATAGTTCAGGTAGCTGCTCGTAAGTTAAGCATCTCAAGCATGGAGGTTGAGTCTCACTCGGACCCTTTCCCTCGAATTTTTTTTTTCTCTTTTCCGCAAAACCCAATTGCCCCTCCGCACTAAACAGGCAACGATCTACAGCGCCAATTATCGCCCCTCCATTTTCTTGGGTCAACCAACGGCAACAAAGTTCACTCACTCAGGAGTAACCTAACTCCCGCACTGTTACTACCACGCTCGCCACCCGCCCACGGTGGTATTATACTTACTAACACTAAAACAAAAAAACTAGAAACAGCACGCAAAATGGGAGTCGAAGAGCAACTGCAAGAGATAGAGGTTTTACAATCCATTTACCCCGATGAGCTCACTCGTGCGATGCTTTCCCCCCTACAACCACCACTAGAAGAAGCGTTTCTAACAATTAGCAGAAATATCGGATACCTCATACACCATTCGTCTAGTCCTTGAGCCACCTAGTATTCCCGGCCAAGATCATGAACCTCGTTCGTTACCCGTATCCCCCTCAACTCTCCTCTTCTACCTAGCAAATATACTAACTATTGCACCACAGCCATCCTCATCCTCTATGTCGAATACCCGCCAACATACCCCGACGTTCCCCCCACCCTAGATCTAACCATCGATGCCAACTCTCCACCCTCAAGTCTCTCATTCCCAGATGACAAGAACACCCTGTTATCCGCGCTCTCCCCCACCATTGAGGAAAACCTTAGTATGGAAATGATCTTCACACTCACCACCACTCTGAAGGAGTCCGCAGAGGAGATGCTCAATACCCGCGCTCAGGAGAAGGAGAACAAGCGCGAAGAGGAGATTAGAAAAGAGGAGGAGAAGGAGATGGAGAAGTTTAGGGGAACCCTGGTCACAAGGGAGAGGTTTATAGAGTGGAGGGATAGGTTCTTTGCTGAGATGGAAGAGAATAAACGGAGGGAAAAGGAGAAGGAGGATGAGGAGAAGAACAAGAAGGGTGGTAGTGGGGGGAGCGCGGTTAAGGAGAAGAGGATGACTGGTAAGAATCACATTTCGCTCATTTCTTTTATAGGAAACACTTTGTATAGAGGAACGAGCTTTACTTATGAATATATCAAACCCCAATAGGGAGAGAACTCTACGAAAAAGGCCTCGTCGGCAACGCTGACGACGGCGATACCGAAGACGGAGAAGTGGCAGATCTATCACAATTGAAAGTAAAGGAGTAAAGAAACTCCATGGTTTTCTTTCTTAAAAAAAATTATAAAAAAAACCCCCATCACAAATTACTCCCCATTGTAGAGAGTGAGAGAAACAAGTTGTATCCGGCTACCCATTCTTCCACATATCCCCCTCATCGAGATCGTCCCCAAGCCACCTCGTAGTAAACTTTGCGTCGACAACCTTCTCCCTGGCGGTCTCAGCCTCCTCCTGCGCACGCTTGCTAGCCCAGTTTGGTATCGGGGTGTTCTGCTGCGAGGCCGGTGGGGTTTGCTCCACGGGCGGTGAGTGTAGGGTGAGGTTCTCGGTCGGGTTTGAGAGCGTCGCGGGAGGTGTTGACGGGGTGCTGGAGGGGGAGTCTTGCATTTGACTGTCTTCGCCGTCTAGGGGTGGAGGGTAGATGTTAGCTTGTTTTAAGTGGGGACAGTTTGAATTAGAGGGAACGGGAGACAGGGAGAGTACCGGAGAGGTTTGTCATTTTTGTGATTGACTGGCCGATCAGCTGTGGAGTTTGGAGGGGGATTTCGTTGGTGTGTGAGTGGGGATAGGGAGAGGAAGGAAGGAAGGGTTGGTGGTGGGATGGAATTAAGCTTAAACTAGTCGCTGGCTGGTCCAAGACATGGGGCTCTAGTTGCTTGGTAATCTCGGAATACATCCTATCATACCAAATCCCCACAAGGCCCCTGAAAAACCCGACCAGGAAGTGAAGTGATGATCAGTGCTTCCAGTGGCCCTGGAGAGTCGGGGTCGACCGACCAATAACCAAACCTTAGCAGACCACTGCTTAGCCAGTCTAGACTCGCCCCAACTCCAATTTGACGGGCGGGCAACAGCGGTTAATCACTACGGCACAGCCAATGGAGCAGCTGTGGACAATGGGCGCTGATTTTTAGAATCTCTACCATAATATTATTATAGTATAACTTAAGATATTCACCACAAAATCAAAAAGAATCCCTCTCTACCTATAACACCACCGTAGCCTGAGTTCCCCATCCCGAGCCATATCACATAAAAAGGCGCTTCTACGAGGGGCGCTCCAACACAAAACGCAACAGTCTTTCTTTGTCAAACCGCCATCCGAAATACCAAAGGCCAGAGATTATACAACTGCAATCGCGCCTACTGACTTCTCGGGACATACGTTTCTTATGATGTGCTAGGGTACCACCGTGCAGGAATAAACTACTGTACTTAGGTATTTTCCGACCTATGAAAATTTCCATATAGGATATTAGCACCTGGCCAACCCTCTTATCAGCCATAATAGTAAAAAAAAGCAGAGCAAGGCACATCAGTTCTCCAAGATGAAAATTATTATTTTTCCTCAATTGGTTATGTAGTTCGGTGGCAAAATAGTACGCATCATTGTGCTTTTTCTGCAAGAGGGATTAGATGGAATCAATCGTCTTACATGCCCTCCTTGTGGCCGACCACAGTAAACGAACTGCTCGAGTGTTCTGTCATTGGATTTCCTAGACACCTTGGGCAAAGTTACTACCATGTCCAGTCTAAGGAGGAACGGAATGGATATGTAGGGGAAGGGCACGGGAAAAAGTCAAGTCAGGCTCATTAAATCAGATTTTGTTAAAATGTGCTCATAAAGCGGGCTACCGCTATCACACAGTGTGAATAAAAGTATTCATCATTTTGAAAATTCGCCGCAAAGGAGAAAAAAAAAAAGCAGGGGAACAAAATGTGTAACACACCTTTGTGAAGCGAGCACGCTAGTAAGTCATTTAGGCTGCCCAATAAGTCAGTAATGCTGATTGTGTAGGTAAAACAAATCAATTATCAAGAGACGAATCCACGAATTATCAGCTGACGATCATCTCAACAAGTATCTTCTCCCGGCAAACCCCGGTTGTACAGGTGGGGCCGCTGTTACCACAAGTGGTGAGAGAAGAAACAGTTCTGTCCGCCCGTTCGTTCAAATATTCTTCATGATATTGATGGTCCGTCTCTAATTGATGGGTAATATAAGGTTAGGAGAATAGTACCTGAAATTCATGTCATCGTTAGTTAAGCTCAATGAGAACCAGAGAGGACAATACGGGGAAGCGTAACGGGAAAGATGTGGGGGAACAATCACTGATCAGACAAGGCTGAAACTTTTATAAAAGATAGATGCTCTACATGGTGTATTAAGAAGGAGCATAGTATGTTGTCATACATATCATCATTGAGGCAATTGCTCATAAATTTTATAGGGGAAAAAAGAAGGAAAGGTACGAACCTTCTAGTTTGCCCCATCGTAGTTGAAAAAGTTGGTTAAAAACCTAAACGAGTTGATTAGCAAGAAATCAAGTCAATGAGCATCAAAATGAGCATTAGGAAATGACTAAATCAGATTAATTCTAGAGCATAATTTTGAATCCTCACTGAGCATAGGAGTTGGATTGTTCGTGGAAAAAAGGGTTTCATCCCAAAGCCGAAGTAGCAAAAACAAATAAAGGGGGGGAATGTGTTTACCATTCAACTGCGACAGATTAGAGTCAAAAATGCCATGGCATCGATGCGTTGTGTCGTTGTTACTGTTGACATTGACAGTTGGTGCAGTTGCGTGATGGTGGGAGAAGGAGAAGAAACCGACGAAATTTGTGCAGTGTCTTGAAAGTCATGGATGGCGAATGGTCAAAACTTCGCCCTCCCCGCGTGAGGGTTGACCCTGTTTTGTCTTGGCATTCAATAGGGTGGCTCTCTCCCATTTCAAGTCGAGTATGGAAACTCAGCCACACCACTGCCCCAGGCTTGGCCGGCTTTAAAGCTGGGCCCCCCGCAATCTTGCCCCCTCCTTCTCCTTTCTCCATCCAACAGAGTTTAACTCTTCTGGAGTGAAGCTCGGATATCAAAAAAAAAAAACTTCACGATGGCGGTTGGGGTTCACGTACCCCTCCGGTTCCTTCGGTAAGACATTTATTCTCCTTGAATACTCCCGTTCCAATAAACCGAGCTGATGACGATCCCCTTATCTAGGACCGCGATCAAAAAGGGTATATCTGTCCTTAAAGAGCGGATTCCCACAGTAAATGCCCAACAAAACTCACGTGTTCTCGAACCTATCTATGCTCGTGTTCCAACCCAGAGTTCTCGCCTTCCGTACGGACAACGCGTGAAGGTTGCCCAACGATGGTATTCTACTTCAGTTAACAATGTGCTCTACGAGGCTGGCATCAAGGATTTCGCTCCAAAGGTCGCTAAAGGCCCTGTACGTCATGCTGTCGGTAGATTGACCACTAGAACTCCTTTCGCTTCCACTCTCCGACCAAAGCTAGTCGGCGGCGCATTTCCCCGGAGTTCAGGGGGTTATAGCCTGGGTGGATCACCTCGCTACTTCTCTCACACCCCTACCGCACCGGCTCAAGTTATAAGCCAGGTAGTCGCTGCGATGAGAGTTTTAGCAACAAAGGGAAAGATGGAAGGATTAAACTACGGGACCAACGGAAGAGCAGCTGTTCGCGCTCAACTTGCGGCAAAATTGGCGGATGAGAATGCTCCCGGCGCCCATGTCGACTTTTACCTTTCTCCTACTTTGACTTGTCTTTCTCCCTTGAACGCCAGACAGAATTCTCTCGAAGATGAGGGTTTTATGGAGGGCCTTGGTGCCGACTTTGGTGCCATGCTCGGTGGACTCACTGCTATCTACTCTGATATCAAGAAGCTTAGCCAGCGCGGGGACCTGCCCATCACTCTTGCCGGACCTACAGGTGACATCATACGCGTGCACTTCAAGGGGCGGAGCGGAGCAGATGTTGAGGCTATCTGTAACGAACTCGGAATAAGAAGGGGTGTGGTTTTTGAAGAAGAGCGCTTCGCGATAGGACTCCTTGCCCCTGAGTGCGGTGAACCTCCTGGGTCATGGAGGGACATGATGAGCGAGTCACCCCCTGCCTCCTCAACCTACTCCGAGGATGGCTTCGATGAGACCCCTTCCGAGGCTGAAAGTTACGGGGCTAGCGACTACTTCGATATAGACGCAGACGTTAGTTTCGGCACGCCGACCCCCGAAGGAAGCAGTGTTGGACCCTATGATGGCCCAGAAGATGTTTACAGGTTCTTGGAGAATTTTGTCGAGTATCGCAGCGGCCATAACACCTACTAGTGGTTTCTTTTGTAATCTGTGAGGTTGGTTTGGAGAATCATGGTGCCTGTTTCAGGGCAAATCGTTTTTCAGTGGAAGGGTTCCGTGATAACACTGGTGACGATGGTGGTGGTAACGTGCACCGGCACCACTATGGGGGAGAAACATAACCTCTTTTAATTACTTCCAAAATCTGCATCCGTTATTTTGTTTCTTTAGTCTTTGTTCGCCGTTTTTGTACGGCATAGTATTCACATGTTCTCTTATCTCTTATCATCATAAATTATAAGCACTTTTTGCAACAATCTTGTTAATCCCGGCTCAAACTCTTACGCTGACCCAACTAAAATTGAACCAATTGAACCACATTCTAATTACCTATCATATGCACGACAATACCGACTACAATGCCATGATAATAACTACGGTAGCCTAAAAGTTCCCGACTGATGACTAACTAAGGCCACCGGCTACATGTATGTATCACGTGATGGCTCCTTTGTTGACAGCCCAGGGACCGGCGGCGTCCCTTACTTCAGAGTAATGTCCACCAGCTACCTCCACCAAGCCCCGCGCACAAGACCCCGCTAAGCTTTTAAAAAGCATAGCAGACCTCATCTCCAATACACTCAGTTTTTTTTCTCCGTAAAGAAGCTGTCTACATTCCAAACATTCACTCACGTAATTCAACTACCCGAGGATAACAATCCCGCCAGCTCTGCAATGGCTGCAACTTTCAAACCCCCTCAGGAGCTGCCTTACGGCCGCGCCCACCCCCTCCAAACCCTTGATCTCTATCATCAAAATCCCGACCCGAACGCCTACTGGGTAGTGTGAGCTCTCCCCCGCCTCCCCCCGCTCCTCGACCTTCGTTACCCCATTCCCCATTAAATACCCAACTAACAAAAAAGCCCCTCAGCTTCATCCATGGCGGCGCCTGGCGCGACCCCAAAATGACCAAATCGAGTGGCCACCCCTTCATCCACTCCCTTCTCTCCAAATACCCCCATCTTAACGCCGCAAGCATAAACTACCGTCTAAGTCCCCACCCACTCTACCCTTCCAACGGCAACGTCGCCAAGCACCCCGACCACATCAATGACGCCCGCCTCGCTCTATCATTTTTACAGGAACGCTACAGCATGAAGAGAGAGAAGAGTGTGCTCGTGGGACATAGCGCTGGTGCGTATATGGCGTTTCAGATCGATGCTGGCTGCGGAGCGGCAGCGGCAGTGGTGGTTGGGATTGAGGGGGTTTATCACTTGGGGAAGTTGGTGGAGGAGTATGCGGATTATGAAGTGCTTGCTGAAGGGGCCTTCGGTAGGGGGTGGAAGGAAGTTGATGGGGAGGTTTTGGTAGAAGTAGAGGACAGAGGGAAGGGAGGTGGAAGGGTCGTTCTCATGCACAGTTCTCAAGATGAGCTGTTGAGTTTTGAGCAGTCGAGGTATTGGGCTGGGGTACTTAGAGGGAGGGGAAGAGTTGTCAGGGAGGTGTATGATGTGGTGGGGAATCATAGCGGGGTTCTTGAAGGCGTAGAGTTGGTTGAGGTTGTTGAGGAGGAGTTGAAGGGGCTGGAGGCAGAAGCTGCGAAAGGGAGTTGAGCAGCCAGCCTGAGACAGGAGAATGGCGAGTGAGCCAAGTGATTGATGGATAGACGAAATAGCTCTACGCCGCTATCAGAGTGTTAACAGACAGTCAACAGTCCCCAGCGTTCTTGTATGGGAATAACTTGCAGGAGTGCTCATATTTCCACCTTGCTTACCGTACCCAAGCCAACCCCATCTTCCATCCAACAATCCTTTGCATTTAAAAAGCACGTGACCGCGGGTCTTCAACCTTTTCTCAAAAACTATGCCCAGCCCCCACCCTCCCTTCTCTGCAAGTCAATAGAACTGCAACTGCCACAGTACACTAACTCCGGCGACCAAAGAAGCCATGGCTCAGGCCATCTATAACGTGCACTAAATACCGTAATCTACAATAGGAGACGCCTCGACACACAGAAAACATGCACTTACGCTCAATCCCAGCCATGTTCATAGTCTTTAGAATAATTTTCCAGCCACATAATACGAACAGTCCGACTTCCATATCTTAAAAACAACCATGCAGTGCCCGGAAATTGAACTCATCAACCTTTTTCGAATTTGTGGCCGAATGCCAAGGCGTCCCCTGTTACATGCTATTGGGTGCACTCGAAAGACGGCTTAATCCATATCAAAAAAATCAGCTTGACTCAGCTTCACCGTTTATCACTCGTATCAACCTACTGCTAAGTGTTGAAAATGGTCCAATGGCCAAGCTATATGCCGGAGGCATGTGCGAGCGAGGGATACTTAAGAACTTCATACTATGTCACAGGGCCGGGAAGGCCTACTATTTATGTAGTGAAACAGCAACATATATCGGCAGCGGAGAAGACGTCAAAGGAAACAATAATTATGGAAGACAAGAGAAACAAATGAGAACAGAATTGCATATCTGGTCGATTAATTGAGCAGTGACGTGAGAGAAAAGGAAAATAGGGTAAGTCTAACTCGGAGAGTGTTGAAATTGGGCTTTCGGATATGCACTTTCTACGTCTTAGAGTACGACAAAGCCGGTCATTCTCCCTTAGTGCCGGTTTCCTACTAAGTGCCAGGAATTGACATAAACGGTATATATATACCCCATCTTGGTGACGCAAACCATTACGCAGAATGCCAACCTCCGCGTCCACCCTCATATCCGCAATAGTGAGCAGGAAGCTTAGACTAAGCTCTTATTCTTTAACCTAAAGGACCGTTTCTCAGGACTACTCGAGTATGGTAATGTTATCCCCGGCAATGCAAAGTGCCTTACCGCACGAAAGCAATAAAACCACTTAGCCCTACTGGTGTGGAATGTATCGGGAGCCGGGTTTAGAATCTAGAGTTTTGCTCGCCCGGGTGAGTATACTCAAGTAGACGTTAGGGCATTTATAGTACCACCCTCTACCCTCACCCGCAACAAAAGAGGTTCGCCGAGCATTTTTCAATGCTCGACTACGTCCCCTCGTTCTCACCGGGGGGTTCGAACTCGCGCTGGTTGCTGTTTCGGATCGATGCGGACCAGTTCCTTAGCCGTTAGACCATCGGAACTGGTCGAAAATAGTCTCTCCCTTTCGAATTTTAAGCATGGTCTTCCCTAAACAGGAAATCGGAAAAAGAATTCTGATACATAGTAATATCAAGCAAGAGTTGCAACTCGTATCTTACCACCATGATCCCAACGTTAAATTTCGTTTACTTTTCTTCTTCTCTACTCGTGCATTTTATCCCTTCCCTAAGCCTTCTAACATTACCTCTGCTTTACATATCCATTATCAGCACAACCCATTGAAGCCCTTTGAATGCGCCTGGCCTATCGCTACCGCACTGCTATCCCGCGGATAACCTCACCGCTACCCCTTCCCATTTTAATCGCTCCCAAATTGTGTGATTAAACCTCCAGCTAGCAGTAGTCTACAGAGCTTCCCCCTATAACACGCAGTCAGAAGAACCCAAGAACATATAGTCATATTACTCAGACCCACATTCCGAAAAACTCCTGTTCAAGAATATGTTATTGCGATTTGCAAAAGTTTTGTCCAAGCTGTGGGAAATGGGGGTTTTTTTTTTCTTGAATGCAAGTGGGATAAACTAACGCGTACTATCTCAGTCATAGCAAGACCGTATGTATTGGGGCAATTTGGGCGAGAGAGTGTATACCAATTTTTTTTCTTCATTTCTTTCATTAGCTAGTAGACCCCCGCTTATGACCGCAATATGGGCTTCTCTCTCGCCCCAATTTCCCCAACACATATGCTCTTACCACTGTTCATATAGTACACAATAGTCTATCCCACTAATATTCAATAAAAAATTTCTAGCTTTCTTGCTCCTTGGACAAAACTTTTGCAAATCGCAATAACTACAGCAAAGACACTACATGTAAAAGTCCATTCCCATGAACTCGATAGCCTAGGTACGGACCGGTATTTGCAGCTGCTTCAAGTATCATACTCGTATTTTTAAAAATATTTTCATTCGGGAAGGGGAGCAGCGGTACGCTATGGCTATTCCATGAGTTGTGAGACCTTGCTTGAGTCTTAAGGCTCGGTTTCGCTAGCTAGCTTCTATGACTCTGCTTTCGAGGTAAATTGTCGGGCAATCTAATATTTCGACATGTTCTGTAGGAAAAATAGAGGTTACGTTGGTCTCCTCTGCCATAGTTCACACGCTAGAGCATTAGGAAGTTTGCTATTATAATCGATCCAGGTCATATTGTGCACTATGCTGTTAGGAACTTCGAATATCCGGGACTATATTTCTCGCACATACACCGAATCATGAGTACTCTCTAAGGGCCTGTTTAGCTGGCCACGATTTGAAGTATCATATCATATCATGGTTGTGATTAACGATCGTGTTTTCCAAACAGCCCTCTACCAAACGCGCCTGGAATTCCCCAATTTCCAAACCATGGTCTAAGGCTAACTCTGTGGGGGGAAAAAGATCATAGCCCTAAACCTTCAAGCCACGCTTTGAAATTTTCACAAATCATAATTTGGGGTCCCCACAACCAAAAATTTGGAAACACTACTAAGGCAAACCCCCTAAACATCTCAAATCATGATCTGGGTCCAAATCGTGATTTAGTATAGTGAATAGCTCAAGCAAAACAGGGCCTTACACATGCTGGTTGCATCCATCCATCCATCTATCCATCTGCGCCTTCTCTCCTTAGGGCGTGTTTTCCCCCTTTTGTCTCATTCAGAAAGCAATCTAGCCCCCGATCAACCAAACCCCCGTACATACATATTTCTCCGCAACTAAGTACGGACTCCAAGCGCCAAATCGTGGCTGCCCGAGACTAGTGAATGGATTTTTGGTTGTATGAGGCGCCTTTGATTCCCCAACGAGGCTGAAGTCAAGCCTTGAGAGCATCATGGAAGAATGGGAGTTAGGTGAATGATGGACTTCTCACGTTAGTGCTAGTGTGCTGTTTGGAAAGTACTGGCTTTTCTGCCCAGTAGTAAACACGATATAGGTAGCCTTGCTATATGCGCATTATATACTCGAGTAGTAATCCACCAGGGGGAGGAAGGAATATCGATTCCGATCGAAAACCTTACACACAATCTAACACAAAGCATCGCAGCGTATTCCTTCGTGGTTCCGATGCAGCCCTGGAAGTTCTTCCCGTAGCCTCGTAGCTTATAAGGTTCTGTGAAGTTAGCACCATGTTCCTTGACACACACCAAGACCGCCAAGGCTGAAACTTAAAGGAATTAAAGTGCCGTACAGTACCCGAACAAGGCGGCGCAGTGCGGCCTTCCCACAGGTTGTCGCAAGCGCAGTATGCCTGTCATAATACAAGTGGCCGCCGGCCTTCGGCCGGCATGTGCGCAACGTCATTTAACGCGAGAGAAGGCTCGGCTGTTGGAAGGCTGGAATAGCAGTGTTTTTTTCCGCCAGCAGCCACAGAGGAAAGAAGCAGGAGTTGGCACACGCAAACTATCCCTTGGCAAAGTGACTCCGGATTGCGAGGTTCTTAGCTGCACTATATTTATTTCCTTGTCTCCCCTCTAGAAGGGATACTACACTAACAAACTTGAAGTCAACCAAGCAATACGGAAGTCAGCAGGTCTAGCTTCCCTAATTCCCTTCTTTGTATACCTAATTTCTCTACCATTCCATACCTTAAGAAGCAAGAAACAACATTACCCTCGGGTCGCGAATTGGAGGATTGCCGCAGCGGTCTCCAACCAATGGCACTCCCCAGAGGACTACCCGAACCGTGCAACGATCAGTGCCTAACCGGACAGTACGGCAATCACTACCCAACCCCACATCCTCCCAGCCATATCCAACTAAGCGACTGCAGGAGCTGCTACGGAGGATCGGTGAATTCGCCAAACCCCGGCCCCGCCCTCTCGAGCGCGGGTTCCACCATCACGAGAAAGTATTCCGACAACCCAAATAGGAATTTCAACGACCCAAAAGTGACAAAGTAAGTTCCAGATCACAAGAAGAAGAAGAAAAAACCCCTTTGCAATAGTCTCCCTATCTTCCATCTTTTTTCCTTTCTCTTCTTTTCTATCTTAAAGAAAGAAGAAAAGAGAAAAAATGCCCACATGAAATAAATCACCATGCCAAAAAGCCATTTTTATTAAGGAACCTATTCTAATTGTGAACCTCCTCCCTCGTAGCACCGAAAACCCCTACGAGTGCGTCGAATGGAAGGATGATTTAGCCCTACACCTGCGTAGTGTACTACCAGTAGTACACGGAGGTCACCCTCAGGACAGCTCTTGGGCGATCGCCGGCTCTCCGACGACCGCTACCGGAATTGTCATATTTTTGCAGGGACAGCAACAAGACCCTTCCTTTGATATGAATCAGCAACCGATAATACAAAGAAGGGAATCAGGAAGTCTGCGACTTTTTGGGGAGTTTCGGGAAGGCTCTTGCGCTGGGGCAGGTCCCCCGACGATGTCCACCGGAATTGGCATATTTTCGCAGAGTCCTCAACAAGAGCCTCCCCTTTATATAAATCAGCAACCGATAATGCAGGAAAAGAGATGGAGAAGTCCGCCGCTTTCCGGGGAGCCTCAGGAAAGCTTTTGTGGTGGCCCAGGTTCTCCGGCGATCGCTATCAGAAATGACCAATCTTCGCACCAGCTCAAAGACTCTCCCAAAGCTCCCTGCCAAGTGGCGGACTTCCCAGTTCCCCTTCTTGCGCTACCGGTATCGGTTACTAGTTCATATATTTGTGTCACCGGCTTGAAGCTAGGGTTTATTTTTTGGTGCGTCGCCACCAAATCCGGAGTGACCCTAGTCTTCGCCGTTTGGGGGGGCGATAGGCCTCACCGCCAACCCTGCAAGCTCCCCAGCGATGGGCTATCGGAAACGGCCAACCATTGCGGGGTCAGGGGTGGAAGAATGCCAGCATTCCCGCTTCTCGACGTGAGATGAATCAGCAACCGATAATGCAAGGGAGGCCAGGAAGTCCACCATTTGTCGCAGCTTTGGTTTGAGTCTTAAATTTTACCTTTCGGAAGGGTAGGGGGAGGGCGAGGTGGGGGGGATTTCGAAGGGGGTCTTTCTTCTTTTTTTCCTTCTCTTTTTGTTTTTGGATCACGGCTTCTTGATCTTTTGACTCGACATTTCGCCATCTCTCCCATTTCGCCCTTCCTGCGTTGCCATGTTTTCTCCTCTCTTGTCTTTCCTACTTTTGTCTTATTTCCTTTTGATCCTTCTTCATTGCGTTGTTTTTAGCTTTTGCTTCGGTCCGCTGTGTTTTTCCCTGCCTAGCCTCTTGTGGCCTTTTTGTCTTTTTTCTGGTTTCGTTCTTTTTCGGTGATCGTTGGCTTGTCGATTGATTTGCTTGCCTACGTTTAGAAATAGATAAGAGGGACTAGAAGGAAGGTTTCCAGCACTGGCCATTGGGGTTGCTTTTCCCGCCACTACCTTTGAGTTGCCTTAGATTTGTGTGAAATTCGCGTTGCGGGATACCTGATACTAAACGGCCGGACGAACGTCCCCCCCCCCGAAGCTATAATAAGCTATCTCTAACTCTATTTACTTGGTGTGAAAGAAGTGTTCTTGGTCTGGTAGCCCCAGCACTACATACAAGTATAGGAAAGGGTTAAGAATAGTATTGTTCCATGCAGTAGATTCATCTAGATACAGTCATTAGATAGAAGTATGATACCGGTGAGACAGAATCTCACTCTACCAGAGATTTACGGCGTTACAAGGGGGGCAGCGCAAGAAGCAAAGAGGAAACCCGACCTACAAAGATTTTTTTCTGATGACTCGATTCCTTTGCATTATTAGAATGCGATCGAAACTATAATTTGAGAACCGAAGGATAGTGCTGAATGCTGTATAGTTTTTAAGAAGTAGAGGCTGGGAGTCGGAGTGGCTGCGAGTTTCAATTATACATCATACCCGAGCCGTTGAGGGGTTACTAAATCAATACCGCCGATACCGGCTCCAGTCTGATCTAGCATTATGATAGTCTAAGATGCATATCCACCCATTTACTGTGAACAAGGTGTGCACTGGCTGCTTAAGTGAGAGTATATAAACCACCCCTCCCACTACAGCCGTTTCAATCTCACAGAATAATATTACCCTCAAGAACACCGAAGGGGAAAGAAAAAAGTGGCCGGGTCTCTCGGTGGTGGTGTTCTGAGCTTATTCCTTTTCCAGGGGCTAGATAAAGCTATCGAAGCTACTTGTATAATATGCTACAAACATTTTTTTCATGCAATTTTGTTAAAAATGCGGGGCTAGTCTCGATGTCTTTGTTTTGTTATACCAATCCATTATTAAGCTGTCCTCTGTTCTAGCTTTGCAGTCGTTAGAATTCGTGTTTGTGCTCGCCTAGCAGTTGGGGTCACGAGTGACAGCATGTGACTGCAAGTCTCATGCGTGTCTATGAGCCCATCTCTAGGCATCGTTTCCTTTCTCTTCTTCCCTCATAAGCAACAAACACCAAAACCTTAACCCAATATCTGCTCGTTTGGGTCTATGCTCTCACGATACCTCTCAACAACAACAGTATGCTCACGGTATCACTTGCTGTCGCGGAGCAGTTCAGCTGGGCCGAATGCTATAGCGCCACCGCGGTTGTATCTTTCGGGGTCCTTCCTATCACCCTCACTCTCATCCAAACACTTCCCATTGCCACCACTCCCTCCACCTTATATTTTCGTAAAAATGGGATTGGAGCTAAGGGTAGCCGAGCCACCCAGAGGGCGAGCCCCCAAATCGCCGCACTTTAATCAAATAGTGAAAGGCAATTGCGCAGGTCTTCCTGCCAGCAAAACCAGCTCATACGAAAAGACACGATATAAGCTAGTTCTAGAAGAAGCTTGAGATCTCCCACAATTATAGCCCGTTAAACACAACCTACGTCCCCACTGGATTATTTTCTGTACTAGTCCCCCATACAGTTTTATATTAAAAACAGTGCCGTCGAGGAAAGGTAAGACCCAGGAAGGGTGAAATGGAATGGAGCCGATGAGATCGCTTCAATGGCCTGAAAATTCCAGAGAGTTGGCCTCCCATCAACAATTTTTCGTACCTCTCACCTATCGAAACCTATCTTGCGTCAGATGAGTCGCAGTTCGTCGGAACTTGACTTTTAGATTGCTAGCTAACCGGTCTAGCCAATAGGTGTACAAGGCGCATTTGCCGTACAGTACTTATGCCCAGGATGCTTTCGTTCGGCTACCGGTGTAGGCTAGGGTGTAGTTGATGGGGTTTTTCAGAGACAGCATCGGGTTTTGCCCCCATCAGAATTTCATGCTTGCTACGCATAATTTCCTGACGTTTGTAAAACGAATCGCTATTGCACACAGGCCAAAAATTGGCAAGAGGGCCTCAGAATTTTGGTGGTATGCAATACTAGTCTGTTTTGCAAACGTCGGGCAATTATGAGCAGCAGATATCTTAGCGGGCAGAATTTCTACATAAAAAGTGCAAGAAGTTTTTCTTAGTTAGGCAAGGTAGGTATATACAACCACCCCATGACAACGACATTTTGGATTACTCTTATTTTCTGTCGCAATTGGGCTTAACTTTTTTCGCTTTTTCTGTAATAGTCGTGTCATCCTGTGTTCTGTCAAGTCAATCTTCCTGCTCTCTATCTTCAGGTATTATATATCGCATGGGTTGTAGAGCTTAACTTATATTAATGACCAGCGTGGTCTTCCATATCGTTTCACTATCTGTAATAAGAGACACCCCCTGTCCAGGCATACGGCCACTTTCAGCATTGAGTACTCCAGCACATAGAGTACTAAGGGCCGGCCAGAACACACTGCAATCCCGAGCAAAACACAAAAGACACTACTGCGGTCGACACATCATCCGTCGGGTAAGGTCACGAGAAACCCTTCCACACCGGTACACCTGTCATAATACAAGTGGTGACTGGCTCTCGGCCCATGTACGAGTACGGAGAGTAATTAGAAGTGAGAGCAAGTGTGGCCGTTGTGGTGGGCAAAATTGTGGGGCTAGAAGAGCTGATTTTTTCCACCAGTAGCAACAGGGGAGCAGGGGCCAGCACACACAACACTGTCCCTTGATAAAGTGGCTGCAGATTGCGCAATTCTTATATAGTTACACTATATTTCGCAGTTTTCACCTCTCGAAAAGACACTACAAGTGCTCTAACGAACCTAAGGTCAACCAGGTAATACGGAAGACAGCTACCAGAGCTTCTCTAATTCCTGTCTTTATACACTTAACTGCTCTACCATTCCAGACTTTCAGATACAAGCAGCACCACCACCGCCACACTCTCCAACAAAGGCACGACGAAAACCAGAGGATGGCGAACAGGGGTTATCAACAGCTACTCGCCGGTCCCACAGCAGAGGCATATTCCATTTCGGGACACATTTCCCCTACTTGTAGTAGTCACTACTTGATTAGTCACTACCACTACTCGATTAGTGGGGGCCCTGGTCCACAATTTAACGACAACCCCTTCGACCTATCGGAATTCCTTGGTGTACTACCGGAGCCAGAACTGCGCAATGATCACACTTGCGAAAATCCACAAGTTCCCGTGCAGCCCGCGCTGGAGGAGGTCACGGTATTTTCGGATATTTCTGCTGTTGGGGAGCTGCTGCTCAAACAGTACCCGTACCGGTACTCCACCCAACCGAGTGGCAACGGGAGCAACCACATACAATCGGCAAATTCACAAACCCCTGGTCCCACCAACCCGATAGGGCGCTTCAACGACCGAGATAAAAGTGACAAAGGCTCAAAAGTGACAAAGTAAGTCCCAGATTATAAGAAAAAAAATCCTTCGCAATAGTCTCCTTATCCTTCATTTTTTCCCCTTCTCTTCTTTCCCATCCCAAAAAAAGAAGAAAAGAGAAAAGAAGCCAACAAGAAAGGAAGAAATGACCATGCCAAAAAAACTATTTTTATTGAAGAACCCATTCTAGTTGCAAACACCCTCCCTCGCAGAACCAAAAAAAAAACATACCCGAATATAATTGTGGAAAAATATTCGGCCGCTCAGCAGAACTCAAGCGCCACAAGAACTCATGGCATCAAGAACGTCAGGAGCCCCTTCACTGCCCACATGAGGGCTGTGAGCGGGTGGGCGAAAACGGATTCAAACGGAAGGATAATTTAGTCCAACACCTGCGTGGTGTACACGGAGATCGTATCGGGAAGAAGAGTGGGCGTAGGCCCGCAACCACGAGGATGAGTCCATACTCCAGCGCCTCCAATGCTGGCGCAGGTGCTCCAACGATGGCTACCGGATATGAACAATTTCCGCAGGGTCAGCAAGAAGAGCCTTTCGTTTATATGAATCAACAACCGGTAACGCAAGAAGAATCCGGAAGTCCGTCAGTTCTCAACGCTTGTATGAATCAACAACCGGTAACGCAAGAAGAATCTGGAAGTCCGTCAGTTTCCGAGGAGTTTTGGGAGGGTATTGAATCTTACCTTTGGTAAGGGTAGAAGGGGGGTGGGGTGAAGGGGAAATTTCGAAGGGGGGGTCCTTGTATTTCTTCTCTTCCTTTTTTCCCCCTCTTTTTGTTTTATATCACGGTCTCTTTCTTCGTCCTTTGACTTGATATTTCGCCGCTTTTTTGTCTTTTCTGCGTCGCCTTGTTTTTTCGTCTCTTATCTTCCCGATCACTTTTGTCTTATTTCCCTTTGATCTTTTCCAATTACCTTGTTTTTGGCCCTTGGCGTCTTGTGGCCTTTTTGTCTTTTTCTTGTTTTGCTCTTTTTCGGTGATCGTTGGATTATCGATTTATTTGCTTGCCTGCGCTCAGGAATAGATAAAAGGGACTAGATAGAAAGTTTTCACTATGATACCAGGGATTGAAGTCGCTTTTCCCACTATTATCTTTGAGTCGCCCCAGATTTGTGTGAAATTTGCCTTGAGGGATATCCTTATGAAAAGTGGCGAGGGGAATCTCGAAGCTACGATACGCTGCCTGTAACCCTATTTTGCTCGGTGTGAAAGAAGCGTTCCAGGTCTGGCAGCGGTAGTGATACGTGGAGGAAGGGGTTAAGGACGACACTGCTCTATACGGTGGATTCATCTGATCACAGTCACTAGACACGAATACCGATGAAACGGAATCTCGCCCTGCTAGAGGTCACGGTGCTGTAGGGGGTAGAGAGAAAATCCGATCTATAAATACTTTTATCTAATAACTATATCTCTTCGCACTGGTAAGATGTGGTTAAATCCGTGACTTAAAAGTCGAGGCGTGGCGCTGAATACTATATAGTTTTCAAGAAGTAGGGGTTAGGAGTCGAAGTAATTGCGGCTTTCAAACATACATCGCAGTAATGGGTTACTAAATCATTACCGCTGATATTAGCTCCTGCCTAATCTAGTATTGCGATAACCTAAGCCCCATATCCACCTACTCAGTGCAGACAAGGTGTGCACTGGCTGCTCGAATGAGAGCGTATAAACTATCTACTCCCACCACGCCATATCAATCCGGTTACAGCGAATTCCCTTAAGCACAGGTCAAAAGAAAATATTCCCACCTAGAGGACACCACCAAAATAATCCCCTCTAATAAGCACAACCCCACATAATACTATCTCCTTCAAGAACCCCCAAGAAGAAGAAGAAAAGAGGGGGTTTGGCAGCGGTAGTATCCTGAACTTATTCCTTTCTTAGGCCTAAACAAGGCTATCGAAGCCACCCCACGCGAGAAGCTTCTTTTTTTTATGCAATGTTAAAAATGTGGCGGGGCTAGTCTCGGAGATTTTTGTTTCGTCGTATTAGCCCATTATTAGGCTGTCCCCAGTTCCGGCTTTACGTCTTCTGAAATCGTGTTTGGGCTCTCGAGTGACACTCTGTGACTGCTCATGTCATCCAATTGTCTATGCTTATCTCTAGGCATCGCCTTCTTTCTCTTCCCATTCCTTTCTCAACTCTCCCCTCCCTTCATAAATAACAAACATTCAACCCTCACCTAATATCTGTTCACGCCAGTCTATGTTCTCGCGAATCTCCCGAACCCTATACTCATAGCATCACTCGGTATCGAGCAGTAGTTAGGTCGAAAGTTCTAGTACCACCGCAATTGTATCCTTTAGGTTCCCTCCAATCGTCCTAATCCTCACCCCCAAATTCCCCATTGTTGCCACGCCCACTACCGTACCTTTTCATATCGTAAAAGTCGGATTGAAGCTAAGGGCATCCGAGCTACCCAGAGGGCGAGACCCTAAATCGCCGCACTTAAAAGAAACAGCGAAAGACAATTGTGACGCATAAACTCAACAAAATAAGAGCAAAATACAGCGCCGAATGAGCAACATTCGGAGCGAAGATAATGATAGCGAGCAAGGTAGTTCTATTCTCTGTGTACTTTCTACTTGCTTGCTTAACTGATGGAGATAATAGGTGTATATATGAAAATCAAAACGCTCTTCACAACCTTCCAAGAATCACCACACTGTTCCACTTCCATCCACACATGTCTCTTCATCACCTTGTCTATTTCTCAAAGAAACAAAAGGAAAGAACCATTCTGCATTATCCCTTAAATAAAACAAAACACTCCACAAAAAAACTTCCTTTCATTTCCCATAGCCATCATGCTTTCCATTCTCATATCCGTGCATCAATGAAACATCTTTCACAACCTTCCTACTTTGATGAAACAAAAGAAACTAGCATGCCGAGCATTATTTCCAACACAACTGATGTCTGCCCATACCAAGAAACTAGATATTTCAGCTCAGAATTTGGATTATGTAAATAAAAAAAATAGTTGCCAAATGACTCTATTCCACCTGAATTGGCCCGATACCGACCGTCAAAAGCAGGGTTATCGCTTAGAAATGAGAAGAAAAAATGAAAATACTACAAAACATTACTCCTGGTACCATGCACACATTAGTGCACATAAAAATTCCTTACCCTCTATCCCCTGGCTATCAAAGCTCTCATCCCATACTTGGTATCGATGATCCTCCCCCTAACATCCTTAAGTGCATCATTGAACTCTCTAACTGTCTCATTCAATCTCCAGGGGTCCTGCCAACCACTAACTCTACCTTTAAGCACTGTGAGATCTTGCCCACCAAGACTGACAATAGCCTGACGGTGCACACGATCCGATCATGATGAAGCTTTGCTTAATTATATTCTGCTCGATCACCTCGATCATAGTGAAAGCTTAATCACGATCACAATAGAGCAAAGCATTCATGATCTGATTGATTTGCTCCATCATGGGCACTATTCGATCATGCTTGACTATCATTGAGTGTACTTGTCACAAACGGTGACTAAGCAAGGCAGATTCTCACATGACTAATAGTTATTAGTTATTGGTTTGGAATCTTTCACGCTATGAGATCAGTTAACTCATAGGCTTTTTACATGACGACACAATAGCCTGTCATTGGGTGATTGTTATTGGTTGATATTTGACATGACTCACGTTTGTGGTCATGTGGTTTATGTACTTTGCACATAACTCATAGTTATGAGTTATGGGTTTCACGCATGTGACCCCGTTAGGGCACATGACTTGTTTTATTGGTTTTGATTGGTTGGGAGATATGGCGCAGCTGACTCGGACGAGTCAGCTGATGGATTTCACACTATGACTCGCTATGAGTCATGAGTCGCGTGACGCGAGGGTATGAGTCATGCAGGGCTAGGGTTGAGGGAAGAACCCCTATAGAAGGGCACCCTCAGGGCAGGAGATTTGGGTTCTTCACGCAACCACCTAAGTTCTTTCTTACACTATACTTTCAATACAAAGATCTTTATCTATCACGCTTTCGGGAATCAAGACACGACTATCTTATATGAGCCTAGCGATCGACGTTGCTAGATAGGAGTCAACGGACTTAGCTATCGCAACAACTAGTGGGCTAATAGAAGTAATCGTTAGCGAACTATCGGTTACCTGCTGCAAGTATCACCCGGAGAAGAGAGGATTGTAACATTTGGTTACGTCAATCCAGCAGCACCTAAGAAACAGACAAAACGGAGACCAATAACGAAAACGACATTGACCCCTTAGCAGAGAATCTCGACCTTTCATCACTGGGAGAAGGATTAGAAAGGGCCTTGACGGAAGAGAGGGCACCAAGCCCTACAACACCAGAGCCACCATCACCAAGTGGATCAGAAGAAACAGAAGAACAAGGAAGGACACAACGAAACACGATGGCGGCTATAGCAGCATAAGGAACGGCGACATCCTCGGAAACGACACCGATTCTAAACCAAGAACAAATGAGACAAATCATCGCATCCCTAAGCGGAGGAACCAGGAAACCAAAAGCCAAGGAACCGGAGGTTTACCGAGGAGAGCGACATAAACTCCGAGGCTGGCTAGCCCAGCTCATAGTATACTACAGAACAGTGGGATGGCAGAACAGCCACGACGAGGAAAAAATCCTATATGCCACAAGCCTTCTAAGGGACGATGCAGGAACATGGGTCACACCATACGCAGAGGAATGAATCACCCCAACTTGGGACACATAGGCAGGGTTCAAAGCAGAGCTACAAAGGCAATTTGGCGTAATCGACGCCAAGGGAAAAGCAAGGATCAAGCTAAAAAACATGAAACAAGGCAAGAGATCAGTCACAGAATACTGGAACAAGTTCCGTCTTGTGGCTAGCGAAGCCGAACTGGACGACTCAACAGGAGGAGAGCTACTTGTAGGAGGAATAAACACAGAACTGCAAAACGCCTGGGGAGCAGGCAGCGAAGAATACGAGAACCTCGAAGTCCTAGCACAATGGGCAATCTGGAAGTAAACCAAGCTAGCGACTGTCAGGCATATCCAAGGATCGCCATCAAAGAACGTCCAACCAGAAACGCTCACATCACGAAACCTAGATGGGACATATCGGCCCACAAATAATGGCAATCAGAACTACGGCGACCCCATGGAACTGGATGCTACCAGGAAACGACCAAGATTCAATATCTCAAGAGAAGAATTCCAAAAAAGGATTCGCGAACAACTATGCCTCAAATGCACACAACCTGGACACTTAGCCAGGAACTGCACGAAGAAGGACGGGCCCAGACCATTTAACGCACAAACCAGGAGTTGGCAACCCACGAAGAAACCTGCCCCATGGCAAACTAGACCCAAGATCAGGGAAATCAAGGTTGAACAGGAACCCGAACAGTCGGGAAACGACGAATGTCCCCAGTAAGAGATGGTTTGAGGGACAGACCCGCACGAAAACCCATCATCTTGGAAAACTACTACACGGCACTCAACTATACGGAAACCCTTGAAAACGACAATGACCATATCATGGTCAAAATACAACTATACGACGGAAAGGAGTCAGTCACTATCAACGCCATGATTGACTCAGGAGCAACAGAAGACTTCATCGACTGAGAAGTCTGCAACAAACACAGGATCAAGATAATCAAAGCAAAAAACCCAAGGGAGATTTACCTCGCGGACGGAAAACCATGAGGTCATCCTCGGGATGCCATGGTCAAGAGAACACAATCCAACAACGGATTGGAACGACAAAAGGATCACATTCAAGAGTGAACGATGTACAACTTGGTGTCTCAACAGTTCACCCGTTGCATATGCGATACCCGAAGAAGAAGCCCTGGAAGAAAATCTCATTATGAGATTCTCCAAGGTCCAGGCCAAGAAGGGCCCAATGGCCAATGACCAGAGTGTCAGAGTTAAGAAGCTATCATGCGAGGCTAAGGTACCTACGAAAGGATAAGCCAAGGCGGCAGGACATGACCTGTACGCAATTGAAAGAACTGACGTGCCTGCCAGAAGGCAAGCAATTGTTGGAACAGGGATAGCTATTGGATTACCACAAAACACCTATAGACGAATTGCACCACGAAGCAGTCTAGCAGTCAAACACCGACTCATGACAAATGCAGGAGTGTTAGACTCCGACTACAGAGGTGAGGTAAAGATTGTCCTAGTCAACCTAGGAGACCAACCATACCGAGTGGAAAAGGGAGACTGGACTGCACAACGGATCATCGAAAAGATCGACAACAGGGAACTACAAGAAGTAACCCAGTTGGACGACACAAAGAGAGGAGATCAAGGGTTCGGGAGCTCGATATCACTATGGACCAAGAGGTCAAGGGCCAGAGTGCCAAACCACAGATGGAAATCAACGAGATATTAGCAAGAGCGTTCGGACAGTTCTACCGCAGAGGGGAAACAACCGGCATCCTAAGATGGGATGAAATCAAAGATGAAATTCAGTTGGAAGCTATCAACATTAGCACAGAACTGGCGATAAAAAACAACAAGAACAACGAAGACCAAGACGTTAGGGACATAGTCCCTCAAGAATATCACCACCTGTTGGATGTGTTCGAAAAGGGAGAGAAGACGACTGTACCGCCCCACCGACCAGGCATAAACCTAGCAATCGATCTGGAAGAAGGAAAGACGGTACCCATCAAGAAGATATACGCCCTCAGTTATGACCAATTGGAGGAACTCCACCGATACATCAAACAGAACGAAGATCGAGGATGGATCCGGAGGGTGAAGTCGGGAAGGGCTTCACCAATCATGTTTGTCAAGAAAATGGATGGCAAGCTCAGGCTCCGCGCCGATTATCGAGCGCTCAATGATGTCACCAAGAAAGATCGAGATCTGCTCCCGCTCATTAGCGAAGCACTGGATAGGCTGGGAGGAGCCAAGTACTTGACCAAGCTGGATATCAAGGACACCTACCACAACATTCAAATCAGAGAAGGGGACGAATGGAAAACAACCGTTTCAACAAAATTAGAGACATACAAATACCTAGTCATGCCATTCGGACTATGCAACGCACCGGCGGCGTTCCAACGATGGATCAATGAGGTCCTTATGGAACACATCAACATGTGTTGTATCGTCTATCTGGATGATGTACTCATATATTCAAACACCATACAACAACACCGAAAAGACGTCAGCAACATCGTGAAGGCGATACGAAAATCGGGGATGAAGGTCAAGCTATCCAAATGCGAGTTCCACCAAAGCGAAACAGAATACCTAGGATTTATCATTGGACAAGAAGGGGTCAAGACAGACTCAGTCAAGACACAAGCTCTCTGGGACTGGACAACCCCCAAGAAAATCAAAGAAATTCAATGCTTCCTAGGATTCTGCAACTTCTACCGACGATTCATAGAAGATTTCAGCAGGACAGCCAAACCGCTATACGCAAAAAGAAAAAAAGAATGCATCAGCAACTGGGAATGGGGAGACAAACAACAGCAAGCATTCGACGAGTTAAGGACAAAACTCACCACAGCACCAGTACTAGTCTACTTCGACCCCCTCGCACCGACCAAGATCGAAACAGATGCCTCAAAATACGTCTGCTCCGGTATACTGTCACAACAATGCCAGGAGGGAAAATGGAGACCGGTGTTACAATCCGCTCTCCTCCGGGTAATACTTGCAGCAGGTAACCGATAGTTTTCTAACGATCACTCCTTCTTTGCCCAATAGCTGTTGCGATAGCTAAGTCCGTTGACTCCTATCTAGCAACGTCGATCGCTAGGCTCATATAAGACAGTCGTGTCTTGGTTCTCAAAAGTACGAAAGATAAAGATCTTTGTATTGAAAGTATAGTATGTGAAAGAACTTAGATGGTTGCGTGAAGAACCCAAATCTCATGCCTTTTTTTTCTTTTTTTCTTTTTTTTTATATCATGTGCTTTGTATTAATCAACTACTGGGAACAAAGACTACGTGCAGCGCTAGCTATGGTAAAGAAAGAACTCCATCCCCTATTTTTCTCCAACCCGGCACCAGGGAAAAAGCCATCAACCCAA
>Ga0307507_10002066_pt1 | contig 43503 bp, 18 predicted proteins | sample 7_EM_MG_FD_207223 | JGI IMG/M metagenome (GOLD analysis project Ga0307507, IMG submission 207223) | Populus trichocarpa ectomycorrhiza microbial communities from riparian zone in the Pacific Northwest, United States - 7_EM | ecosystem: Host-associated > Plants > Roots > Unclassified | place... | reverse complement strand
ATTTAAATTATTAAAATTTATTATTAAGTGGTTGTTAAGATATTAAAGTGTGATTTTTCCATTTTTTGGTGTGTTTTTGAAGTGATCAGCTCACCCGTTTGACCAGCTCACCCGTGAAATACGTTAGTAAAAATATAATTAAGACTGCCATAAGGTGATAAGCTCCGCACTACTTGGTCATAGCACAACCCAATAAAAGGAAAGCGAGTGACTAGCAAGATATTAGGCACGGCTGTGCGGGACAATATATATAGGCGAGGTAACTTTGTTACCTAATAGCTGCTTAGGCCTTAATATAGAAATATAGAAATATTTTAAATATTTAAGGCTTTTCGAGCCTTAGTAGGCAATCTTATTTAATTAAAATAATCTACTACAAGGCCTAAAAAGCTGTAACGTTCCCGCCCACACGTCGCCATACGGCCAAAAAGACACAGAGTGCTTGCGAACTTGTCGCAAGCGCGGCGGGATCTAATATATGTACTCTTACAAAAGCTTTAAGTATTTAAATATTTTATACTAAGGGACGAGAACCCTATCTATATTTTGCTATAATTTTAAAAATTTACTTATTTTATACTTACCGCCTTTAACTAAGCTAATAGCGATTTTCTATCCCTAGTATAGACATCCCTAATTAGTTTATTTAATAATTAGAGCTAGTAGAACTCTATATAGCTATATAATACTTTTTCTATAAGACCTCTATATATACCTATAGGTAGGGCTATAAAACTACTATTTTAGATATTACTATAATACTTAAAATACTGTTGGTATCACTCCGGGTAATACTGCAATTGCAATATAGTAGTTCTGGTTCTTGATTTATTCGTGTCTATCTTCTCTACCAAAGGAGAAAGTAAGGGGTAGTAAAAGGTTGGGCTATCTATCGGGCCGTAGGTAGTCAGGTGACCTACGCCACGCCATACGGCCCCTACCACATACGCTCTACGCTATTTATCTAGTAACGTTATTTACAACCTCTACTGGTACCGACACTGGCGACATTTATAAAAAGAAAGAAGGTAAGAAAGTATAAAGAAGTATATATCGGGAACTTGGTTGCTAGGTTAACACATGCTTAGGGCAGGAACCGCGGATGTCTTATTACGGATATCGTTACGGATATTGCGGATATCGCTACGGATATTGCGGATATTAAAGGTGTTACGGGGGTGTCCAAGTATCCATAGTCCTATTTATCGTCGTCAGAATGACAGTCAAGGAAGTCGATATCAACAGTAAGGTTCTCTATGTTAATATCGTCATTGTTATTATTGTAGAAGTAGGTGGCGCTTTTGCCCTTGTTGTCGCTACTCTTATTGCCAACGTCACCACGCCTTGCTGTACTAGGTTCCGTACCACTAGGTTCCATACTACCAGGTTCTATATTACCAGTAAGGCCGTGGATAAAGGCATTATTGTTTATAGATGTAACTATATTCTTAGCAGTTTCAATTAGTATTGGCCCATTTGAAGTTATAAAGTGCTTAACACCATAGTCGTCGTAGAAGAAATTGCCGCTAGTAGTAGTCAAAACTGCTGTTATGTCCTTATCAAAATCATCGTTAATATTATTATCCACAAGGTACTGGTGGATATGTCTCTTAAATCCTTCTCTTGCTTTGTTATATTCTTCTTTAGTATGCCTAGTTAACCAACAGTCTCCTTTCTTACACACAAAGCACGTCCTAGTGTTATTGCTGTAATGATTATTTAATGAACTTGGTTGAGACGTTAATTGGTAGTAGCAACAGTTAGTAAAGAACACGTTAGCAGGCTATTCTATAGGCTGTAAGAACACGTTAGCGGGTTATCCTATAGTACCATTAATCTTCTTATAAGTAATAATTAACGATTGTAGGCTGTTTATAAGGCCGGCGAGTGTAGTAGGCGGGTTAGAGCAAGCTGCCTGGTAAGCAGCGACGTCTTAATAAGCGACAATAAGCTTATTATAGAGGAAATTATTATTGCGGAGGTTAGCGTTAAGACTATACTGTAAGTGACGGAGGTTGTTAAGTAATAGCTATAGGCAGTCCTCTATAGACTTGCCTTCGCTCTTTACCATTACTATCTTAAGAGTTATAGCGTTCCACTTTGTTAGAACTTTACGCTTATATTCTGGTCCTTTAAAGTGGTTGCGTATAGCGTTATAGATACTATTAAAAGTAATATAGGTTGCCTTGTTTCTATAGTAGAAATTAAGAGTAATACCGCATAGTATTATCGGAAAGGCTTTAATCTTTGCCACTTGTGGTATATTAACTCTATTATAAAGGTTGTTAAAAATCGTGAGCTTATAGTTAAAGTTGTTATCTTTTCTACTGTATTTGCTTTCCTCTATATATATTTTTACTAGGGTTGCTAAGTCTCTACCGTAATTAATGGTGGCTTTGGCTTCTGTCGGTTGTGTATTTAGGGTATTCATAGGGGGAGCCGTGTTGTTTATAGGCAAGGGGAGCTCGGCCGTAGGAGCTAGAGTAGTAAACAATATTAAGGGAGTTAATGGACGTGATTTAAGACGATAGTTAATAGCATATAAATTAAAAGGTCCTTTATTCTTAATAAATAGCTTAATTTCTGCATCTAACCATTCCATAGGGTTGTCCTCGTGAGCGACATTGTATAGTGCTTATGGTACTGACTTGCTCTTCTTGTTAAAGACCTATACTCTATTACGTTGGAGTAGTTGTTTAAGTTCTTTAATTGCAGACCTATTAGCGTCTTTGAATGTCTGTATCTTGAAATTCTTAAAGTCCTCTTAGTATAATTCCCATAAGCTTTTATCCTTAAAGTTGCGCTTAGTATACTTATTGATTTTGAAGTTAATATGGTTAGTAATATCTTCTACAGTAGTCTCGTTGGTTAGGGTGATCCTATTGCCCCAGTTTGGACGTTGGATTCCTGTGTCGGATATAATAACTAGCGTAGATCGTGGTATAGGTGGGTGCTGCTAACGCTGCTAGGGGTACTGATGCTTAGTAAAGAGGTTATACTAGGTGTTGATTTGCGTGGTGGACGCGAACCGAACGAAGCCTTAGTAGGAGTCGGTTCTTTGAGTTCCCAGGGGCCTTGGTAGGAAGGGTTCTCCTTAGCAAACGCGACGTAATTAACGGGCCTTGGTAGGAGCAATCGCGTGTTGTTTCTCTTTGTAATAACACCGGACTTCTAATCTGTGATATCACTGATTAGTGTTGGTATTACTCTGGGTGATACTGTAATTGCAATATAGTAGTTCTGGTTCTTGATTTATTTATATCTATCTTCTCTACCAAAGGAGAAAGTAAGGGGTAGTAAAAGGTTAGGCTATCTATCGGGCCGTAGGTAGTTAGGTGACCTACGCTACGCTATACGGCCCCTACCGTATACGCTCTACGCTATTTATCTAGTAATGTTATTTACAACCTCTACTGGTACCGACAAATACTAAAAAGGGTAGCAGTTTTAGCAAGTAGGTATTAATTAAGATTTATAAAATCTATTAAGTAAAAACTAATATAGTAGCCCTGGCACTACCCCTCCTACCTTTTTTTTTATATCTATTTTACTATTAGGTAACTATAACGAAGCCTTATAGGAAATACCACGGTTGACTTACTAATAGGCTAGGTATATAGGTAAATAGGAAGCTAATAATGTAATAAGTATAAATAATAACTAGTGGAGTGGTTGCCTAACAGATTAACTCTAATTATATTTTAAGATTTACTATAAGGAAAGGAACTATCTAGGTAGAGACTATGGTCCTTTAAATATACATCTATACTTTTAAGAAACTCTCCTTATATATAAAGTACGTATTATATATATTATATATATGTTCCGGAAGAGGCATAAATGCATAAAAAGCTATATAGAATATATTTAGATCTGAAAGCGATACAGTTCGACTTTTAGAGCTCTTGCTGCACCCGGCCCAAAAAGACCAAACCAACCAAAAGAACCCTGAAAAACACCCTAATAATCCCCTGAGATGCATACATCACAGGGGAGGCACAGGTGGAACGACGGTGGTACGCAGTTGCGCGCGACCGCCAGACCTATACCTAACAATAGCCCCCCACAACAACAACAAGGACGGGTGAATACCATACTAGAAAGCGGAAATACCCTAATTAAGAAGGCATCTAACAAAATACAAAGCCTATTGGACGCGTCTAGTATCCGGAACTGTGGGGGAGCATCTATTAGCCATTATAAACTAATGCAGCTAGCAGAATGGCTCCAGTCTAGCGAACCTTAGGCGCCCCTCTAGCAAACCCTTAATTAAATCCTCTAACGGCTAAATAAAATTGAAGATAAATAAAACCCCCCCCTATAGGCGAACTGCACCTGGGCTGCTATAGCTGCGCTCCTATAGTATAGGGAACCTACCCCCCTAAAAACAACAACTGGGTATATAATTACAATATAACTAAATACAGAAAAGGTAGAGGAACTTAGGGGACAATTAGAAACAGAAGTTCTTATAGAGATTTGCAAGGAGGTCTATAATGCTATTACAGTCTAACACCTTAGGAGTGGAGACATTAGAGTCACCCTAAAGGACCAATAGGTAAAGGAATAGGCCGTAAGGGTAGGGAACAGGCTAGGAGAGCGTATTGGTATAAAAGTGCTTTATAAAGATTACCCAGTTAAAGTCCTGTCAGTTCCTATAAGCCTTAGGGTAGAAAGGGGACGCTAGGCGGATAATATAGCAATTATATAGGAGATAGTAAAACAAACGGAACGCCTTATACTAGGACTTATAATTACCCGGATCTAATGGCTTTAATAGGAAAATATAAACCAAGCATATAATGAGAATAATGAGAGGATATAAGGGGTGCTAGAGACTTACTAGGGAGACAATAGATAAATACATGGCTCCCTTATCGTCAGCGTATATACACCAGGAATGCAAAAACTCCTTATCTAAAAAGGAACAATTATAAATGGCCTTATATATAATATAAGGCTCTACAACTACAGACTACGCCTGGAATAATGTTATTGCTATATATAATAGGGACACACCCAATCCACATACGCAGTATAGGTATGCTGTGGCTACTATGCAGGCCCCTATAATATAAGACAATATATAAATTAAGACTAAATAAAATGCGTAAACTGTTACTGAAGCATATATAAGGCGTGGGAGAGAGAAGACTGCATTAAATACAGGAGATGGAAGGAAAGGGCTTAACAGCTATAGGAATAACTACACGCTAGGTTATACAAATAGAAACAATAGGTGATAAGCTAGGGGGACGCAGGTGTCTTCCTAGCGTTTCCTACCTTTAATACTAGGGGGCTAAGCCAGCTATCCTAAGCCTTAACGGGCCAAAAGTGATGCTGTGTAATATTACTAGACCGAACAGGGATATAAGGGATATATAGGATATAAGGGAGAGAACGCCCAGTAGAAAGACCCCTATGGACGGCTATAGCAAGTTTAAGGCTAGGATAATTAAGAATTAGATTTAACGCGGTAAATATAATATATACAGCTGGCTTATAAGGGGCATATAGCTAACCGGCGAGAATGGGGGAAGAACTGGAGGCAATAACAGACTTAGATTTAGAAAGGCTAGTAGGAATACAAGATATAGGAATGGAAAGCTCTATACAAAATAAGTAGTAGCCAGGGAGTAAACACAGGAGATAGAAGTTCTAAATATTTTAGAGAAAGTGGAAATGGAAGAAGTGAGGAGTAAAGGAGAGGTAAAGGACCCCTACTAGGGGTCCGCTACTTGACCATTATATAGTATAACTGCGGCAATATGAACCACCATCTAGCAAGGCCCCTACTAGACAGTCTAGACCCAGAGAAACACTATATTCTTACCATATAAGAGCCGTATTACAATACCTATATATAATTAATATACTGCCCCTGAGGATTCTAGCTCCTGTATAAACCAAAAGCAGCTATATGCGTATGCTTTATAATTAGCAAAAATATTAGCCTTGCCTTATGGTTATAGCAGGTAGTTAACCTAGATATTACAGTTATAACTATCCAGACATATAGGGGACTAGTATAAATCATTAATGTCTATAACCCTAGGGTTAAAGGGGTAGCACAGATAGAGAACATTATATTTGTAATAAGCTTGCTAGAAACTAAATATGTAGAGTCTATCCTACTAGAAGACATAAACCTCCACCACCTATAGTAGGGGGGCATCTATATTGCTGCTGATTAATAGGCAGAGTGCCTACTAAGAGCTATAGACAATGGGGGCCTTAAGCTAGCTACCCCCCTAGGTGCAATTATATGGCAATAGGGCACCGCTAAAAGTATAATTAACCTTATAATTATAGACGAAAACCTATACCAGAGACTTAAAAGGTGCTCCCCTAAAGAAGAATAGGCACTTACCTTAGACCATATCCCTATCTAAATACAACTAGATCTGGACATTAAGGCGTAACTAAATGGCAAAAGATATGTAATAAGGAAGCTTAACGTAGATAGCTTCCTTAATATAATTAAACAACAACTCTAAGACCTAGAAGAAATCCACCTAATACCAAATAAGTAAGGCTCATTGGCTACCCCTAAGGAAATTAATTAAAGACTAGAAAGGATCTAGGCAGCAATTAAAAGTGGGCTGGAAGAGCACTGCCCAGTTTCAAAACCGGGCCCCTATATGTAACACGTATAGTCCGCACAGTGCGCGGCCCTTATAGCCGGCCAACGATAAGCAAGGAGGAAATATATAAGCAGCCACAATTCTAAGGATGAGAGACAATATAAAGACATAAGAAACCAGCTAAAGAATACCCTAAGAAAAGAAGTAAGGAATAACTGGAGATAGTTTATAAATAAATATACTACTAACCTGAGTCTCCCCTATAACAAGGGCCTTTGGACCATAGTAAAATGGGTAAAGAAAAAGGTGGGATGCCTAGTAGAAGATCTACACCTACTACCCCTATGAAGAGTAGGTAAACTATAGGCCACAAGCAACAATAATAAGAAGGCAAAGATCCTTATAAAAAGATTTTTCCCTTAACTAGCTCTAGTAGACCTTAGTGACATTACCAGTAAAACACCGGTGACTTACCTAAGGGTTAACAGTGATATAATAACTAAAGAAATGGCCAGAACTATTAGCCGCCTTTTAAATAACACAGTACTAGGACTAGATAGGATCCTAAACAAAGCCCTAAAGACCTATAGACTACTTATAGCACCTTGGCTTGCAGACATAGCTAGAGTATGCTTTACAATAGGCTACTACCCGTAACTTAGAAGATCTATAACAATAGTTATCTTATAAAAAGAAGGTAAAGCAGACTATTTAATCCCAGAAAGTTACCGCCCTATTGCCTTAGAAAACACCCTAAGCAAGATCTTAGAAAAGGTTATAGCGGACTATATAGCAGATATAGCAGAGGAACACGCCCTACTACTATAAAGCTAAATAGGGGCAAGAAAGAATCGCTTAACGCTATTAGCACTTACACTACTTACTGCTACCATTAAAACTGCATGGGCTATGCGAAAGGACTTTATAGTATTAATGCTTAGCCTAGATATTAGCGGCGCCTATAATAATGTACCCTATAAACATCTCCTATATATCCTTAGGGTAAAGGGCTTCCTAGAATAGATCATTTAGTTTGTTTAAGGATTTATAGGCTAGAAAGAAACATTACTGGTCTTTAGCAGATACTAGAGCCCCCCTATTATAGTTGCAATAGGAATACTATAAGGATTACCTCTGTTGCCTATACTCTTCCTCTTCTTTGTAAGCAACCTGCTTAACACCTTTAAGGAAGGGGCGACTTAGGGGATAGGCTTTATTAATAATATAAATCTAATTATATATGGGCTAATAGCCGCAGAGAACTGCAGGATACTAGAGAAAGCCTATAATACCTATATAGAATGGGCAAGACGATATAGAGTCTAATTCTTACTAGAGAAATACCAGCTAATTTATTTTATAAGAAAACGTAACCAATCTGCAGATCTTTAGTATATAATCCATATTTAAGGCTTTGGGGGTTAACCGGTTTAAGGCCTAAGGGTATTAGGAGTATAGGTAGATAGCAAGCTCTAGTGGAGCGCATATACGGCGTAAGCGGCCTATAAGGGCCAAGTATAGTATATCGCCATGTCTAGGATCGTTAATTCTATATAGGGTCCATGCTTTTAGAGGTCACGCCTACTATATATAGTAGTTGTCTAGCTAACCATAACGTATAGATCTAGCATTTGGGCCACTGGAGAAACTAAGAAAGGCCCCCCTAAATCACTCCTTAAACCACTCTAAAAGGTCTAAATAGCCTGCCTTAGGAGTATAATAGGTGGGTATAAGCGAACGGCCACAGCACTGCTTGAGAAGGAAGCCAATATTCCCCCCTTATAACTATATATTGAAGCCGATGCAATACAAAGGGTGTAAAAGGAATGCAACTCTAACGTTATAAAGTATATTAAGATACGCCTAAATAAACTATAGAGGGACCCTAGGGTGCCCTATAGGAGAAGAAACTAACAACCCTAAAGTAAGGAAGATATATTAGGAAAACAGGTAGAGAAAGTGTTATAGACGCTTTAAGTACGATGTTACGACTACTTGGGGAAGAGTCGTAGGAAGCTAGTTAGTTGATATAGGCACGGTCCAGGATAGATCCGGTGGAACTATATGACAAGGAATGGTAAGTAAGTCATATAATATTATACGCGGTATACGGAGTATACGCAGTGTACGTCTATGTATAATACGTATAACACGTACCTTACATACAAAAGAGGATTTCTTAGAAGTACGGTTGTGTATTTAAAGGACCTCAGTCCCTACTATAGATAGTTCTCTCCTTGTAGTAAATCTTAGAATATAATTGGAGTTAATCTGTTAGGCAACCACTCTACTAGTTATTATTACGTTGTTAATTTGTTCTTACCTATATACCTAGCCCAATAACAGGACCTACCGTAGTTACTACTACAAGGTTCCGTTACACATTTACTACTAAAGTTACGGTATTAAACAAGATCAAATAATATACCACCTAGAGCACCAGTCACAACGGCGTCGACAGCAGCCACAACCTTAGGGCTAGGTAATACCAGTATAGACGATAGGGATTCTTAAATGGTTATATAAGGTTAGTTACAGGAAATGGTTAATCACTTATAAGACAATAATAGGATACTTAAAGAACGCATTAATAGAATTAGAGCAGTAAAGATCAAGCTACCTTCAATCAAATGGTTCTTAGGAGAGAAGTTAAAGCTTAAGGGATTTCTTACACAGATGCACTTTAAGGTAGTACAGGAAGGAGCAAAGTTAGCAACATTGTTAGATTAAGTAGCCTATACAGGATTATTCCTAATAGGGAGGGCACTTAAGTAGTTTAAGCCGTATCTTACGGAAATATAGGCCAATAGCATAATAACTACTAACTAAGACGTACGGTACATATTTGCCAGTTAGAACGGGTTTGCGGAACAACTAACGTAGATATTTAGAGACCTAGAGGCTATAACCACAGCGGAACAAAAGCTTTAGAACTTAGTATAACGCACTTTAGCAATTAAGTATATAACACAGTTTTAAACACTAGCTATATAGGTTGAGTGGAATGACAGGGCGCTTATAGTATAGTATAAATAAGGACTTAAGGCTAAAGTCTAGAACGCAATCATCTTAATAGAAGATGCGGATACTCTAAGAGAGTTAATAGATTAGTTAATAAAGATTAATAACAAAATCTACCAAAGGGAATAAGCTAAGAGAGGGTAAGATAGAGTTCTATAGTTATATAAGGCGCAGAGTACGCAACAATAGATATAGAGTTAAAAACCATAGAATAGCGCAGAGCTAATAGACCTAAGTGGTACTAAAGAAACCTAAAGGTAGGAAAAGAAACCATAGAAACCTAGAGGTTAAGGATTAAGTAATTAAAGGACCCAAGAGCAGAGGCCAAACTAGGGATCTTAGCAGCAAAAGATATTTAGGCGGACTCTACAGCAAGAAAAATGGTTTAAAGATAGGGCTTGCATAAATTGCGGAAAACAAGGTCATTTTGCCAGAGACTATAGAGGTGGTTAGAGTAACCACATAGTAAAGGGAACTAGGCTAGCAGACGGCACGTATATATAGAGAGACAATGGTGCACTATAAGGAATAAAAGAGTGTTTAATTAACAGTTTTATATATTATTATAATAACCCATACTAAATTTATAAGGACGCTAAGTACGGCGTAAGCTATTAGCTGTAAGAGCTATTATTATTTAAGTTTAGAGGAACCAACGAACTAGCTTATAGATTAGATATTAAAGATAATAAATTTGATAAAGGCGAAGCATTTACTAATAATAAGGTAATAAAGGCAGCTTCCTAGAAGCATATAGACCTTAGAGAAGTCAAAATAGAAGTAAAGACTAAAACCATTACAGAATAAGGTTTAGTAATAGGTATTATAACACCATTAGATACAATTTCCATCGCTTTATAAGATAATAGAAGTAACGTTTAGAAGAAACTAAGCAAGTAGATAACTACTAGTGCTAGCTTATTACTTAATAAAGGCAAAAAGCTACAGGCTTAAGATTCTTAAGAAGAGATAAGAGAAGCTCAAGATTCTTAAAACGAGATAAGACACACCCAAGGACCTATAATAGATAAAAACCGATGGGAAAGGGCAGTGACTTAGTTTAGTAACAAATAAATAAGTACAGGACGCAAGTTTAAGAACTATAAGTTTGGGGAATAAATAAGAACGTTAGCAATTCTAGGTAAACGCAGTATTCAGCCTAAAGATTAAACAGTCAATACTAGGATTAAAAAGCAAGACAACTATAAAAATCTAGCTGCAAGACACAGAAAACAAGAAACTATAGATAAGTTCAGAACAAGAATCATTATATAGTAAGAGCAAAAGCTAGACAAGAAATCAGCTATGCTAGGTCATATAAGGGATAGAGCACCCGTATAAAGAGTTACTAATAGGCCAAGTGCAGGGACACTTAGGGTAAAGTGGTTAAATAAACTAGAGTAAGAAGAGGATCTAGATATCCCAACCAGGTTTAAAGAAAGATATACTAAAGGATGTCATAATATAGTAATAATAAGGTACTTTCTAATAGATAAACCATACACACTAAACCAGTTGTATGGAAAGTGGTATAGGCAATAACACAGTAACAAATAGGAAGACTTTTATATATAGCTAAATAAAAAAGTTGTCTAAGACCAACTTATTATTAAAAAACGCATAAGTTATATTAAAGGAGCATTAATTATAATGTTAAGGAACCTAGAAGAAGGATCTAGGAACTAGAGAAGTAAGTAATAAATCTTAGTACCCGCAGCAGAGATACTAGTAGTTAGGTTAACCAGGTATAGGTTTAAACTTAAGGATAAAGACAAACCAAAAGTTAACCTAAAATATGCAGCGCATTATACACTATCGTGGATAGCTTGTGTAGATAATATGTGCAATATACATAGAGCACCTAAAGATAAAAACCGGAAGTACCTAGTAAGGATATATTAGGCACTAGAGGAAAAGCGGTTTAGGAATGCCAAGTATATATATAGATAGTACCTAGTAGAAGTATAAGGTTAAGGAGACTTAACACTTTAACTAGGAAGATTCCTTACGGAAGAATACCTAGACGGATAATAGTAGTGGGAGTGCCTAGAGAACACTTATCTATAGCACATAAAGGAAAAGAAATAAACTAAGTATTAGCCAAAGTTAGACTAAGTATAGGTAGGATCTAGCAGCTAATAGTTAGGAAAAGGGGAGGCGTATAGGACTAGAGGGAACCAGTGTTAGAGCCTTAAACCCTTAAAGGAATTTAAGGACGATACCTAAATTTATAAGCTAAGTGGCAAGACCAGCAGTTTAAAGTGTTAGTAGATAGTAGAGTAACTAGGAACTACATATCACCAAAGGCAGTAGAAAGGATAGGGTTACCATACAGACAAAAGGAACACCTATATCTACTTATAACAATTTCAGGAGATCAGATAGCCTATAGAGGAGGTATTATTAATCTCAAAATAGGACCTATTTAGATAACTATTAAAGGGAGACCAGTCAGAATGTCTTTTAATATCCTACTATTAGGATAGGACAAGGCGATACTAGGGATGCCTTAGTTATAGAAGTACAATCTAAAGATCAATTAGGTTATAGGTCAGGTCAATATTAAAGATACTTAATAACGCAAAGTGCGACAGCAGACTAAGTTGGTATAGTACCAAGTCAGAGCGATATATAAAGAAACTAAGCGAGGCTTAAGTTATATACCAAAGAGATACTATAAGTATAGTAAAAAGTTATGGTTACCAGAAAGTAAAAAGCTGTCAAAGCATGCAATATGGGACTATAAGATAGAATTAGAAGAGGGAACAAGTCTAAAGTTCTTTCTAATCTATAAGCTTACTAAAACAGAGTTAGTAGCGCTTAAGGAGTTTATTTAGGAGAACTTACGCAAGGGATATATTAGACTGTTATAGTTATTAGCCAGATATCCAGTACTATTTATCCCAAAGAAAAACAGAAAACTTAGGATGTGTATAGACTATAGACAGTTAAACAGTATCACTAGGAAGGATAGGTATCCTTTACCCTTAATTAGCGAAATCTAAGACAGGATAGGCAACGCAAAGATTTTTATAAAGATAGATCTGAGGTGGGCGTACCACTAGATTAGGATCAAGGAAGGCAACAAATAGAAGGCAGCCTTTAGGTCAAAGGAAGGACTATATAAACCGTTAGTTATATAGTTCGGGCTTATAAACGCACTAGCAATATTCTAGAAGCAAATCAATAGTGTATTAGGAGAACACCTAGATAAATTTATTATAGTATACCTTGATAACGTTATCATCTACTTAAAAAGTAAGGAAGAATATAGAGAACACGTTAAATAGGTCTTAAAGAGACTACAAGAAGAATAGATGCTAGTAGCAATTAAGAAATGCGAGTTCTTCACCAGAAAGACCGATTTCGTTAGATTTATTATTAAACTAGGCCAACTTAGTATAGATCTAAAAAAGATCGAGGCTATAGTGAATTGGCAAGAACTAGAGAACGTTATACAGTTAAGATCGTTCCTAGGGTTTTGCAATTACTATAGGAGGTTTATAGCGCAATAGTTAAAGGATATTAAGCCATTTACGCGGTTAATAAAGAAAGAAGAACTATGGGCATGGGGAAAGGAGCAATAAGAACTGTTTAAGAAAGTCAAAGGATTGTTTACCTAGGAGCCAGTTCTTAAGATCTATCAACCAGGTCTAGAGACGGTTGTAGAAATAGATATATTAGACTTTGCACTAGGGGCGTGCTTTATATAGAAATATTAAGATAGATGGCACCCAGTGGCATACTATAGTTGGAAGATGATACTACTAGAATTGAACTATGACATCTACAATAAAGAGTTGTTAGGTATAGTTGCAGCACTTAAAGAATAGAGAGCATTCTTGCAAGGTATAGAGAAACCATTTATGGTTAAAACGGACTATAAGAACCTTATAGGATTCCTAACAACAAAGGAACTTAACTGAAGACAGGTTAGATAGGCGGAAATGCTTATAGAATACCATTTCGAAATTCAGTATACTAAGGGTACAGACAATGCACGAGCAGACGCTCTAAGCAGAAAGGCTGAGTTATAAAGTAATAAAAAGCTATCAGGAGCTTTATTACGAAAGGATTAAAACAGATTAATTAGGTATAATTATCTAAAGATCGCAGCAACTAAGGAAAGTTAGATCCATGAATTACTAGAGAGTAATTAGATATAGAAAATCTAAGAAGCGTAGGTAGAGGATCCAAACTCAGAGCAATATAAAAATAGAGAAGCAACGTATGTACCTAAGTCTATTATAGAAGAATTTGTTAAGGAATTCCATAAGGGAATAATATAAGGACATAACGGAGCTATAGGCTTAGTGTTAAGACTTTAAGAAGAGTATATTATTTAAGGAATCTAGGGACTAGTAAGATAAGTTATAAAGGAATATTTAGATTGCTAAAGGAACAAACTAATAAGGTATAAGCTGTATAGAGGGCTACAACCTATTAAGACACTAGGAAGACTATAGGAGGTTATATTATAGGACTTTATTATTAAGTTACCAAAGTTAAGAGATCCTATTATAGGACAAGATTATAACGCAATATTAGTGATAGTAGATAAGCTAACAAAGTAGGGATACTTTATAGCATGCACTAAAGAGATATTAGTAGAAGATGTCGCTAGAATCTATATAAAGGAAGTATTTGTAAGATATAGAGCACCAAACAAGATCATATTAGATAGAGATCCAAGATTTATAGTAGTATTTTAGGAAATATTTCTGGCAGAATAAGGAGTTTGCGCAGTAATATCTATAGCATATTATCCGCAGACGGACGGATAAACGGAAAGACTAAACTAGACACTAGAGCAGTATCTAAGGCATTATATTAACCACGCACAGAATAATTGGGTATTATTATTACTAGTTATATAGTTTGTATATAATGCAACACTACAAGAAGGAATAGGGACATTACTATTTAAGGCAAATTACGGATACGAGCTAAGAACATCGTTATCGCCATATTAAGCAAAAAGGACGAGTAGCACAGCTAAGCAAAGAATAGAGACGTTAATGAATCTTTATACAGACCTTAAAGAAACAGCTAAACTAGTATAAGAACGAATGAAAAGGTACTATAATACTAAGAGATCTAAGGGACCAGATCTTAAGGAGGGAGATAAAGTGTAGCTACTATACAAAAATTTCAAGAGTTAATAACTAAGCAAGAAATTGGACTATATTAGACTAGGACCTTTCAAAGTTAAGTAAAGAATTTTATTGGTTACGTACAAATTGAACCTACTAGCCAAAATAAAAATCTACCCTATATAGCATATCGCAATGCTAGAGCCAGCACACGGGAACGTCGAGCTACCAGTCTATAAGGCAGACATGTATAGAGGACAAGAGAAAGACAAATGGTAAGTTTTAAAGATCATTAGTTATAAGGATGTAGATAACGAAACGTAGTATAAAGTAAAGTGGATAGGCTATAGTAAGACTACCTAGGAACCACTAAGCAACCTAAGGAACGCTATAGGAAAGTACAGGAGTATCGGAAGAAAGTAGGTTAGGCAATATTAATAAGGAAGGATCGCCAAAGAACGAGTCACCTAAGGGGGACCCAAGAGGAGCAATTACCGAGCTACTTGGAGTTGTTTCCCTCGCAGGAGAAAAGCCAGTCCTTTTATTACCTAGCTTAGATAAACCCTGTTAGACAAGTTTCCACTCCTTAGAACGAACCTTCTCACGCACTTTCTTAAGACGAAGAAGACGGGCAGAGGCCAATAGACGGGCTTCAAGGGCACGCTATTAAGCAGCTACAGCCTCCTGCTCTGCTTCCCGCGAATAACAAAGCTTATCCAAGGCGCTTAAGAGCTTACTATTAAGTTTTGTAGTGGTAGATTAAACACGAGACCCTATAACAAGTTACTTAGGAAACTCAAAGACTGTTAAAAGTTATAGGACACGCATATTTAGCGTTAGAAACAGAGCGAACATCACAGGACGATTAAACGTTTGCTTTAGTACACTCTAAGTAAGACAAGGGTTATTAAGATAAGGGACTTGCTATTATAATATATACTAACCCCGCTTTCGCATAATAAGAACACAGAAATAATATTATCTCACTAAGCAATAATATGGCAGCCACGGTACGAGCACAACATTGCGCTTATAAAGAAGAAGAAGCTTTAGGTATAATAAATAAGGATATTAACTAGACTAATTAAACGGACATTACACGTCTAGTAGACGACTTGGAGATATTAGGAATCTTTAAGGACAAAGATAAAGAGGAGGGAGATAGTATTACGGACGCTTTAAGTACGATGTTATAACTACTTAGGGAAGAGTCGTAGGAAGCTAGTTAGTTAATATAGGCACAGTCCAGGATGGATCCGGTAGAACTATATAATAAGGAATAGTAAGCGAGTTATATAATGTTATACGCAGTGTACGGAGTATACGCAGTGTACGTTTATATATAACACGTATAACACGTACCTCACGTATAAGAGAGGATTTCTTAAAAGTATAGTTGTGTATTTAAAGGACCTTAGTCCCTACTATAGATAGTTCTCTCCTTGTAGTAAATCTTAGAATACAATTAGAGTTAATCTATTAGGCAACCACTCTACTAGTTATTATTACGTTGTTAATTTGTTCTTACCTATATACCTAGCCCAATAATAGGACCTACTGTAGTTACTACTACAAGGTTCCGTTATAGAAAGCAGAAGAAGAATAGTGCGGCGCTAGGGCCTAGGCCTATATAGAGGAGGAAGGGAGACGCGTAAGAGGCCAGTAAAGATAATAGCAAGGGAGAGAAAGGAGCCAAAGTAGAGCATAAAAGAGTACTGGAAAACCATCTACCGTAATATAATACTGGTTAGACCGACGCTGGAGAGATAAATAGGAGTTAAAGGTATAGAGGTAGACTTAGGTAAGGGGAACCTAAGCCATAGTATAGGTAATACTATAGGGGGTAAATACCTAAGGGCTCTAAGAGGGCCTAATAAAGGCAGAAAATATAATAGCAATACTCTTAAAGACAGGAATAATAGGACTAAAAGATTGGCTTTACTAGGTAGGTGTCCTAGTGGGTAGCCTAAGGTATAAATGTAGCTAGCTAAGATAGATACCAAAACACGTAATACTGTTATGCCCCTTATATACCAGCTAAGAAGTAATGCTCTTAGCAGCTAGTATAGAAAACTATAATACACTGCTTTTAATATAGAAAGGCCTTAAGGCGGCTACCTGGTGGCTTATTGGCCAAAATATACTAGACTAGTTCCAGGTTGTAAAGGAAATAGTAATAGAAAGCAAAGGGGTGAGTAATAGGCGCCCCCTAATAACTCTACAGGAGTAGAGTATAGTATGTAATACTAGCGCGTCCGTAGGTTTGTTACGGCAGCAGTGGTTCCCAAGGAGGTCAAAAAGTAAGGTAGTAGAGCACTATTGGTAACTTATAGGCGACTTGCAAGCGAGCCCTAAAAGGCGGGGAGACGGATTACGGGGTTTTCTCAAATAGAGTTTTCTCCCTATATGTATATAAGGAGTAATCCGCGTGGGCCCAACAGGGATCCGAATTGGACGTTAAGCAATAAATAATAATATATATGTTCTGTCCATACACTATGTACTCTATATATAACATTATATGACCTTAATTACCATTTCTTATTATATAGTTCTACCAGATCTATCCTAAACTATGCCTATATTAACTAACTAGCTTCCTTTAACTCCTCTTTAAGTAGTTATAATACTATACTTAAAGCGTCTATAATACTATCTCCCTCCTCTTTATCTTTATTCTTAAAGATTTCTAATATCTCCAAGTTGTCTACTAGAGGTATAATGTCCGTCTAATTAATTTAGTTAATATTGTTACTTATTATACCTAAGGCTTCTTTATCCTTATAGGCGTAGCGCTATACTTATACCGTTGCTGCCATACTGTCTCTTAGTGAGATAATACTATCTCTATATTCTTGTTATGCGAAAGAGGGGTTAGTTTATATTGCGCTAGTAAGTCCTTTATCTCAGTAACCCTCTTTATATTTAGAGTGCACTAAAGCAAATATTTAATTATCCTATAACATTTGCTTTGTTTTTAATGCTAAGTATACACGTCCTATTACTCTTAATAGTCTTTAAGTACCCTTATTAATTACTGCTAGGGTTTTATGTTTAACTTACTGCTGCAAAACTTGATGGTAAGCTGACTTAGGCTCTGGCTAACCTTAAGCGCTCTTACGATACTAAGCAGAGGGCTTTAGAAGCCCGCATTACTGTGTCCGCTTAACTACTTCGTTTTAAGAAGGTGCGTAAGAAGGTCTATTCTAAGAAGTAGAAACTTGTAGAATAAGGCCTTTAGGAACTTGGCAATAAAAGAACGGATTCTCTTTTAATAGAGAGGGAAATAACTCCAAATACATCAGTAGGTGCTTCTCTTGGGTCCCCCTTAGGTAACTTATTCTTTGGTAACTTCTCCTTATTAATGCTTTCTAACCCTTTTTCTTATAATACTTTTATACCTTTCTTATAGCGTTCTTTAAATTGTCTAGTAGCTCCTAGGTAGTCTTATTATAGCCTATCTACTTTACTTTATACTATATTTTACTATTAATGTCCTTATAACCAATAACTCTTAAAACTTCTTATTTGTCTTCCTCTTATCCTCTATATATATCTACTTTATAGACTAGTGGCTCTACGTTCCCGTGTACTGGTTCTAGCATTATAACATGCTATATAGGGTAAATCTTTATCTTCTCTAGTAGGTTAAGTCTATATATAACTTCTAAAACCTTTACTTTAACTATAAATAGTCCTAGTTTAACATGGTCTAATTTCTTGCTTAGTTATTAACTTTTAAAATTTTTATATAGTAGCTATACTTTATCCCCCTCCTTAAGATCTGGTCCCTTAGATCTCTTAGCATTATAGTACCTTTTTATCCTTATCTATACTAGTTTAGCTATCTCTTTAAGGTAATTATAAAGATTTATTAACGTCTCTATTCTTTCTTTAGCTATACTACTTGTTTTCTTTACTTAATATAGCAATAATAATATTCTTAGCTTATACCCATAATTCGCCTTAAAAGGTAATATGCCTATCCCTTCCTGTGGTATTGTATTGTATATAAACTATATAACTAGTAATAACGATACCTAATTATTTTATACGTGGTTAATATAATGCCTTAGATACTGTTCTAATGTCTAGTTTAGTCTCTTTATTTAACTATCTATTTATAGGTAATATGCTATTAACATTACTACTTAAACCCCTTATTTGGCTAAGAATACCTCCTAGAATGCTGCTATAAATCTTAGATCTCTATTTAATATAACTTTATTCGGTACTCTATACCTTATAAACACTTCCTTAATATAGACTCTAGCTATATTTTCTACGGATATTTCTTCTATATATACTATAAAGTAGCCCCACTTAGTTAACTTATCTACTATTACTAGGATTGCGTTGTAATCCTATCCAGTAATAGAATCTCTTAACTTTAGTAACTTTACGACAAAGTCCTATAATATAACCTTCTATAGTCTTTCTGGTATTTTAACAGGTTATAACTCTCTATACGGCTTATACCTTGTTAGTTTGTTTCTTTAGCAATCTAGATATTTCCTTATAACCTATCTCGCTAGTCCCCATATTCCTTAAATCATATACTCCTCTTAAAGTCTTAATACTAAGCCTATAGCTCTATTATGTCCTTAAGTCATTCCCTTATAAAAGTCCTCTATAAACTCCTTTACTACTGTCCTTGGCACATACATAGCCTCTTAGTACTTATACTGCTCTAAGTCTGGATCCTTACTCTATACTTCTTAGATCTTTTATAACCATATACTCTCTAGTATTTTATAAACTTGTTCTAGTCCTTCTACTATAGCTGCTAGCTTTAGATAATTATACCTAATTAGTCCGTCTTTGTCTTTCCTTAGTATAGCGCCTGACGGTTTTTCTTTATTTTGCAACTCTACCTTTCTGCTAAGTGCGTTAGCTCTTGCGTTTTTTGTACCCTTAGTATACTAAATTTTGAAGTAATATTCTATAAGCATCTGCCATCTAACTTGTCTATAATTGAGTTCTTTTATAGTTAGGAACCCCGTTAGGTTCTTATAGTCCATCTTAACTATAAATAGTTTCTCTATGCCTTGTAAGAACGCTCTTTATTCTTTAAGTGCTATAACTATACCTAACAACTCCTTATTGTAGATGTTATAGTTTAGTTCTAGTAGTGTTATCTTTTAACTGTAATACGCTACTGGATACTATCTGTCTGGATGCTTCTGTAGTAGGTATACTCTTAATACAAAATCTAATACATCTGTTTCCACAACTGTGTCTAGCTTTAGTTAGTAGATTTTAAGGATTGGATCTTAGGTAAACAACTCCTTAAGTTCTCTAAATAGTTTCTTTTGCTTACCGCCCTATATATATAGTTTCTCCTTTTTTATAAGTCTTGTAAATAGTTTAATACTCTTTAACCACTGTGTAATAAACCTCCTGTAGTAGTTGCAAAACCCTAGGAATGATCTTAACTATATAATGTTCTTGTAAGAGTATATATATTAGGTCCCGCCGCGCTTGCGATAAGTTCGCAAGCACTCTTAGTCTTTTTGGCCGTATGGCGACGTGGAGGCGGGACACGTTACAGTTCTCTAGTTCTTACCAACTTACTATAGCTTTAACTTTCTTTGGGTTTATACTAATCTTACCTAGCTTAATAATAAATCTAATAAAATTGGTCTTTCTGGTAAAGAACTCGCATTTCTTAATTGCTACTGGTATCTTTTCTTCTTATAGTCTCTTTAAGACCCACTTAATATATTCTCTATGTTCTTTCTCGCTTATAGAGTAGATAATAATATTATCAAAGTATACTATAATAAACTTATCAAGGTGTTTTCCTAATACACTATTAATTCTCTTTTAAAACGTTGCTAGTACGTTTATAAGCCTAAACTGCATTACTAATAGCTTATATAGTCCTTCCTTTAACCTAAAAGCTACCTTCTACTTATTGCCTTCCTTAATTCTAATCTAATGGTACGCCTATTTTATATCTATCTTTATAAAGATTTGCGCGTTACCTATCCGGTCTTAGATTTCGCTAATTAAGGGTAAAGAATACCTATCCTTTCTAGTAATGCTGTTTAACTATTTATAGTTAATACACATCCTAAGTTTTCCGTTTTTCTTTAGGATGAACAACACTGGATATCCCGCTAATAACTATAATAGTCTAATATATCCCTTTTATAGGTTTTCCTAGACGAATTCCTTAAGCGCTACTAACTCGGTTTTAGTAAGCTTATAGATTAGAAAGAACTTTAGACTTATTCCTGGCTCTAACTCTATTTTATAGTCCTATACTATATACTCTAACAGCCTTTTACTTTCTAGTAACTATAACCTTTTGCCATACTTATGGTATCTTTTTAGTATATAACTTAAGCCTTGCTTAGTTTCTTTATACGTCGCTCTAACTTAGTACTATACTATCTTGGTTTGCTATTATATCCTGCGTTATTATATATCCTTAATATTGACCTAACCTATAACCTAATTAATCCTTAGATTGTATTCTTATAACTAAGGCATTTCTAATATCGCCTTATCTTTTCCTAATAGTAGGATATTAAAAGACACTTTAACTAGTCTCCCTTTAATGGTTAACTAAATTAGTCCTATTTTAAGATTAATAACGCCTTCTCTATAGGCTATTAGATCTTCTAAAATTGTTATTAATAGGTATAAATATTCTTTCTGCCTATGTGGTAACCCTATCCTTTTAACTGCTGCTAGTAATATATGGTTTCTTATCGCTCCACTATCTACTAATATTTTAAACTTCTGGTCTTGTTATTTAACTTATAAATTTAGGTATCAACCTGCAATTCCTTTAAGGGTCTAAGGCTCTACTATTGGCTCCCTCTAGTCCTATAGGCCTCCGATTTTCCTAACTGTTAGTTATCTAACCTTAACTGTACTTAATCCTTCTATAGCTAATACTTAATTTATTTCTTTTCCTCTATATACTATAGATAAGTATTTTCTAGGCACTTCTACTACTGTTGTCTATTTAGGCATTCTTCCGTAAGAAACCTTCCTAGTTAAAGTATTAAGTCTCCTAACTCCTAAACTTCTACTAAGTGCCAACCATGTATGTACTTGGCGTCTTTATACCGTTTTTTATCCGTTATCCAATATATCCTTATTAAATACTTGCAATACTTGTCTTTAGGTGTCCTATGTATGTTATATATATTATCCATATATACTATCCATGCCAATATGTAATGCGCTAGGTGCTTTAGGTTAACTCTTAGCTTATCTTTATTCCTAAGTTTAAACCTCTCCCGCGTTAACCTAAGCATTACTATATTACTTACTAGTACTAATACCTGTATTATCTCTCTTTAGTCTATAGCCTATTCCTCTAGGTTCTTTAATATTATAACTAACGCCCCTTTTATGTAGCTTATCTGCTTCTTAGACATTGCTTAATCTGGTATAACTTTTTTATCTAGCTATATATAAAAATCTTCCCACTTATTGTTTCCTCTTTGCTTATACCACTTTCAATATAGCTCTATAAGTGTATACAATCTATCTATAAGGAAATATCTCTTTATTACTATATTGTTATAACCTTTAGTATGTCGTTCTGCGAACCTAGTTGGAATCCCTAGATCCTCTTTTTATTCTAGTTTATCTAACTACTTAGCTCTTGGCGTTCTTACCCTTAGCCTATTTATAACTTTCCGTACTAGCGCTCTGTCCTTTATATATCCTAGTGTAGCTAATCTCTAGTGTAGCTTTTGTTCTTACTATACAATAATTTATTGCCTAAACTTATCTATGCTTTCTTTTTATTTTCTACATCTTGCAGTTGGATCCTTAAAGTCGTCTTGCTTCTTAATTACTGTATTTACCTGCCGCGGACCTTATTTATTTTTTAAAATCTTGGTTCCCTGGGAATCTTCATCCCATGCTTATTCTTTTGTCTTTGAACTAAGCTACTGCCCTTTCCCATTAGTTGTCGTCTGTTATAGGTTCTTAGGTGTATCTTATCTTGTCTTAAGAATCTTAAGTGTCTCTTATCTCTTCTTAAGATTCTTAAGCCTTTAGATTCTTGCCTTTATTAAGTAGTAAGCTAGCACTAGCAGTTATCTGCTTGCTTAACCTTCTTTAGGTATTACTCCTTCCATCTTATAAAGCAATGGATGCTATATCTAACGGTATTATAATGCCCGTTACTAAACCGCGTTCTATAGTGGTATTAGTCTCTACTTCTATTGCGTCATTAAGGTTTAGGTACTCCTAGTTAGTCTCTTCTACTTCCTTATTGCTATTAATTAATAAGTACTCTAACTCCATTATTATTATTGCTAATCTTTATCTATATATTGCTGTAATATCTTAATCTAGCTTATAAAGTTAATCTTACTTTTTATCTAACTCTTTAGTTCCCTTAAGTCCTCTTAACTCTAGCTTTTGTGGCTAATAGCTTACGCCATACTTAGCGTCCTTATAAATTCGGCATGCGTTATTATAATAAAATATAAAGTGCTTAATTAAACACTCCTTAGTCCCGTATAATATCCCTATATCCGCGTTATTATACTCTAACGACCTAGTGCCTTTTACCACGTAGTTACTCTAACCACCTTTATAGTCTTTGGCGAAATAACCCTATTTTCCGCAATTTATATAAGCTCCTAATTTAAACTATTCTTTTTGCTATAAAGTCTACCTAAATGTCTTCTGCTACTAAAATCCCTGGTTTAGCCTCTGCTCCTTAGTCCTGTAATTGCTTAATCTTTAACCTCTAGGTTTCTATAGTTTCTTACTCCATCTTCTAGATTCTTTGGTACCGCTTAAGTCTATTAACTCTGGCCTACCGTTCTATAATTTTTAACTCTATGTCTATTAATACGTGCTCTGCGCCTTATATAATTATAGAACTTTATCTTACCCTTTTTTAGCTTATTCCCTCTAATAGATCCTATTATTAATCTTTATTAATTAATCTATTAAGTCTTTTAGACTTTCCGCGTCTTCTATTAGAATAATTACGTCCTAGACTTTAGCCTTAAGTCCCTATTTATACTATGCCATAAGCGCCTTATTATTTTACTTAACTTATATTACAAGTGTCTAAAACTATATTGTGTACTTAATTGCTAAACTGCGTTATATAAGGTTCTAAAGTTTTCTCTTTATTATAGTTGTCGCTTCCAGGTCTCTAAATATCTACGTAAGTCTTTCTATAAACCCGTTCTAACTAGGAAACATAAACCGTACTTCTTAATTAGTAGTTATTATTCCGTTTACTTAGATCTTAGTAAGGTAAAGTTTAAACCACTTAAGTGCTCTTCTGGTTAAGAACAATCCTGTATATATAACTTGGTCTATAGGTATTGCCAACTTTACCCCCTCTTATATGACCTTAAAGTGCATTTGCGTAAGGAACCCTTTAAGTTTTAACTTCTCTCCTAAGAATTGTTTAATTAAGGGTAACTTAACCTTAGCTGCTCCGATTCTATTAATTCTTTCTTTAAGTATTTAATTATTGTCTGTTATTTAATTAACCATTTTCTGTAACTAACCTACCATGACAAGCTACGAGCTAGCATTGTCTATATTAGTGTCTCCTCCGGACCCTAAGGTCATAGCTGCCGTAGATGCGGTTATAACTGGTGCTTTTAGTGGCATATTATTTGACTTTATTAATACTATAACCTTAGTAGTAAATGTGTAACAAAGCCTTGTGGGAAATACTACGGTTGACTTGCTAATGGGCTAGGTATATAGGTAAATAGGAAGCCAATAATATAACAAGTACAAATAATAACTGGTAGAGTGGTTGCCTAATAAATTAACTCTAATTATATTTTGAGATTTACTATAAGGAAAGGAACTATCTAGGTAGGGACTGTGGTCCTTTAAATATATATCTATACTCCTAAGAAACTCTCCTTGTACGTAAAGTACGTTTTATACGTGTTATACATACGTTCCGTCCATACACCGCGTACTCTGCGTATAACATTACGTGACCTTGGTTACCATTCCTCGTTATATGGTTCTACCGGATCCATCCTGGACCGTGCCCGTATCAACCAACTAGCTTCCTCCGACTCCTCTCCAAGTAGTCGTAACACCGTACTTAAAGCGTCCGTAACAGTAACAAAGTCGCTTAAGCGTATAAATATTGTTTCGTATAGCTATATCTAGTATTTTACTAGTTATTTACTTACCTTTTATAGGTTTATACGATAGCTAAGTAGTGCGGAGGTTGTTACGTTATATTTACTACTTATAGAAGGTAGAGCTGCCCCTTTTAACCCTCTATCCTTACCCTAGCTAGTACGGCTTTTATAAAGCTTCTTAGGGCGAGCAAGTAGCTTATACCTCTTATTTACTTAATATTACTATAAAGAGAGAACTATTTGTAACAGTTCACCAGCACTACGCTGAGACACAAGATCGTCGCCTAAGAGGCTCCGAGACAGGATCGACCCTACCCTTATATGTCTCGGATACGGTCAAATATTGAGTCATAGACTACGGAGTTCCGGGTCTACTTTTATATATTTAGTTTACTTAATTTCCATAGATTTACAATAAAGTTGCTCATCCAATTCCTACACTGCACTATTACAGTTATGAGCCTGGCTCGCACTCCCAGATCGCACTACCTACTAACTAATCAATTGGATCGCATTACCTGTTGCACCATCTGTTAAGCAGTTAATCTACTACCTTATTCAAGAAGTCACTACTTCTTCCACCTTTGCAAGTGTCTTGAGCTTCTTCAATACCAAACAACCTCCTTCAACCCAGATACACAACCATTCGACAAAATCAACCTACCCCACCACAGCGTAACGACCTCATATGGCATCCAAGTGAGAGCCCAGCCAGCGCAATAACCTGAGCAAGACGCCAGAGCACGAAGCCAGTAAAAGCCAGATGCATAGGCTAGCTTGGATATACTAATGGTGAGAGACAAGGATATTGGGTAGACACAAGGAAGGCACTAGACCGACGGCAGCCAAAAGACCGTCGCAACTAGACAACCGTTCGAACGACCAGCTAGCGAACACCAGAACAATTCGATTAATCAAATCAGACCAAACCAGAGCCTCAAGATCGGCCTGTCGCCAAATTAAATTAAATCAAATTAAGGCCTTCTAGGGAGGCACCAACGATCAAACCAAGCGTACGAACCTAACTAACAAACGAACCAACAAATCAAATCGGAACGTCAAAATAAGGTTTCGCTAAGACGCTAACTGGACCCTTCTTAACCCTTTTAAATCAAAGGCGAACGACTTCCTACAACCAGTTACAACAGACAACTCCTATAGTACCACAAGCTTGTAGGGCAAACTAGACACGAGGCAGGGACCTAAAAGAACCAGACACGAGGCAACAAAGCTAAACACAAGGCAGGGCCTGGGGCCAGACACAAGGCTTATACTAGATGGATAATTACTAAAACAGTATAGAAGGATCTAGCACTACTACAACTTAGCTGGATACTAGATAGACAGTCACTGAATAATACTCAATTAAGAAACCACGTTACCATTAGCAAACGAACACCGTTTAAAAATCAAATATAAAGTTTACTTATAAGCAAAGCACATCAAACGTCTACCTCGGGTTCCACCCCAAGCGTCCTCCTTAGTTACAGCTCAAATGCTACCCCAAGCGTCTCTTTAACTATAGATCAAAAAAGATCTACCCCAAGGATAGGAACCAAACCCAAACATTTAAAAGAAAATAGATAAAATGATCTTATCTATACCTTGGGTCAACCCCATAATCAAATAGATTTAAAAAGAAGAACTAGAAGCAAAGAACACAGAAACAATTAATTTTAATTCCAAAACCCCAGCTCTTAATAATACCAACCTATAGTGCTGCCAAGCACTACTTAAAGTCAAATGTGAAGTTTGCTTATTAGCAAAGCACAAAACATCTACCTCGGGTTCCACCCTGAGCGTCCTCCTCGGTTACAGCTCAAATGTTACCCCGAGCGTCTCCTCGGTTATAGATCAAATGACTACCTCAAGTTCCACCTCAACTACAGATCAAATGACTACCCCGAGCGTCTACCCCGAAACACAGATCAAAAAACGTCTACCTCGAGTTCCACCTCGACTACCTATCAAATACCTACCTCAAGTTCTACCTTGACTACAGATCAAAAAGATCTACCTCAATTACAGATCAAATGACTACCTCGAGCACAGATTAAACGACTGCCTCAAGTGCAGATCAAACACTACACCACACGGACTTCAAGACGATATCTCAGATACAATTGAAGCAATTCCAATCTAGCCTACAACGGCACCAGCCTACATCGGCACCAGTTGCGACAACCGCAACGTTACCAAATACGACAACTATGCCGTTACTAGAAGCCCTACGAGCAACACAGCCAACGGCCTTACTATTACCCTACCCTGTACCATTCCTAATAATGTATCTAAATTTCCTTTTTTGGTACAGTTTTTTTACCTTTATTCATTTTCTACAGTTTTGACTACACCGTCAAATCTGGGGGGGGTGTGTAACAGTTCACCAGCACTACGCTGAGACACAAGATCGTCACCTGAGAGGCTCCAAGACAGGATCGACCCTACCCTTGTATGTCTCGGATACGGTTAAATATTGAGTCATAGACTACGGAGTTCCGGGTCTACTTTCATGTATTTAGTTCACTTGATTTCCATAGATTTACAATAAAGTTGCTCATTCAATTTACCCACACTGCACTGTTACACTATTTATAGTAAGGACTATAGGTCCTTAAATACACAACTATACTCCTAGGAAACCCCTTTGTATATAATGTACGTGTTATACGTATTATAAGAATACGTGAGATACGTTTTGGATAGTTTGCACGTGCAGTTCATATGACTCGCCTACCACTCGTCACATGGTTCTGCTGGGTCCATCATGACCCGTGCTGCCTCTAGTAGCTCGTCCGGTTCTCCTCTGAGTAGCCGTGACATATCCAATATAAGGTCCGTAACAAGGCCCGAAGGCCCTAATGAACCTTTTTAGCTACTAGATGGAATACACTATATACAATTAGGAAATCACGTGAAAAGAACCACGCAAATGTGTACTAAATTGGGAAGGAACGCGTCCTTTTCTGCCGCACTTTCATAAGTTTTGCAACCGAACGAGCCCTAACTAAAACCTCATACTTCTATATATAATCTACCAATTCTGTATCCTCCCAATGTAGTTTTCCGTTGTAAATGCACCACCTGTATCTCAACGCCATACAAGAACTCCATGAACTCCAGACTCCGCAACGATTCAGCTTGTCAACCCCCAGCAATTTAATCATTTCCTCGAGTTAATCGTGATATTAGCGATCCTCAACTAAGGGTATCTGTTCGGCTGCCTTCTAGCCTTGCAGCTATACTCCCATCTCGCCATTGTAGCGGTTATTGCCGTTGTAGTGGGTCTCGCTGTTGAAGTTGTTCCCGGCGTTGTAGCGGGGATCGTTGTTGAAGCCACTCCCGGCGTTAGGGGTGGTTCCGTATGCTGGTGGGGCCATGAGATTCATGCTGTCCTCGCGGATCGCCATCTGCTCTTGCTCCCGGACCAGTCTCATAGGCCCACGTACGAATGCGGAAAGAATATCTGTCATGTTGAGAGCTTCCAAGATTGCCTTGCCACCCATGAAGCCACCGCGGAAGGCAAGTCTGAGCTTGGTGGATTCGTACGGCTTGGAAGAGTATGCATAGAGCATGAGGAGGGTGAAAAGCGGCATCTCCAAACTAAGGGCAAGGGCAGGGATGCCAACGGTAATGTCACGATAGGTGAGGTGATCTGTAGGCTTGATGACCTTTGAGGATACAAGGATGGTGATGAGGAGCTGTAGATTACAAGTCAGCTCATAGTCCTTAGAGATGTGATGGTGGCAATTCGGCTTGCTTACTGTTTGGAAAATATTCACAAAGATAATGCCCTTGAAAGCTAAAAGCTTCATCATAGCTTTATGAGGACCTAGCTGGGCCTTCATCTTTCTGGTGAACTTGATAATAGTCATGACTGCGGCACCGGTGCTAACACCTTTGATTATAGTGATCCAGATGTGAGCGAAATACGGCTTGTTTGATGTAGCGCAGTAGGTGCCAACAGCCATAGAGATCGCAGTTGCAATCCAGAGGATCGCACTGACTGGAACGAATTGGAGGACCAAGTACCAAGTTCTCTGCAATTGCTGTTAGTACTACGTTCTCATGTTCTGAAAGAATTTAGAGCTCGCTATACCTTCAGCCAACTCGGGCTGCTTGTTCCAAAGCGTCCACTCGCAAGCGCGCCTTCGCCGAATAGATCGTCAAAGCCATTCGGGCCGGCCATGACATAGTTGCAAAGCAGCAGAAGAAAGCAGGCGATGGCCATAGCGGACCCAAGGTCAATTGCAGGCAAGAAATATCCCGCACTGCTCTCAAGCCATGTCGCAAGGAAGCAGATGAAGGCAACCCACGGGGTGAGGAAAGCTATGCGAATGATCCTAGAAGGTCAGTGCATGAAATATGGCTATATATTTTCTGCTGCTTACTGGCGTTGCTGCTTTGGTATCGAGTAGTGAGTTGCGTGCCTGAAGATGAGATAGGCGGCTACGCTCAATGTGACAATGCCGGTAGCACCTGAGATGTACATGGCGAAGGTATGAAACGTTGTTTTTCCAAAAATTGGCTGGATCTCTGTGAGGGGTTAGTCGTGTTTTCTTATCTCCGATTTGAAGTATTTCTAGCGTACTGGGCTGTTTTATAATAGGAATGGGACAAGTATGATTTGATGAGCCCGAGCTATGGCTGAAGAGCCCGCGGGCGGTGATGGCGCTCATCATTGCAGTGGGAGACATAGCTATGGAATTAATGGTTTCAGCGGGTTTGAAGGTGTTGTGGTGTAGGTATAGGTGTGTATGCAAGAGGATCAGCGTTGAGGATCTTCGGCAGTTGAGGTGAAGAAAAGGTTGCTGGAGGAATGGTGTCAAGAAAAGCCAAGTTCTGGACAGACACGCCCATATATATGTAGTGAATCCTTCCGCATCAAGGTCATGGTGTGTATGGGCTGGTCATGAACATGGATTTTCCGATGTGTGGTCTCTCCGTTGCGGCACAGGAGCACGGAACTCGTAGCCAATCACGCATGGGTAACTCTTTTGGGCCGCAAGGGTCGCAGGACCAACTACGCGACTACAGGGTTAGCTCAGCATGGAAATCATGTCTGATTAAGAGGTGCCCAGGCAGTCAAGCCTCGAAGCCCACTTTTCCCGTTGTTTGTCCGGCCGGGGAAAGCGAGCGTATGACAGCCCCTGCGTCGTTACGCAACTCATGCGGCTTCAGCTTTTTCCTGCAGCCCTCTGGCGTCGCATACGGCACCACCTCAAGGCTGTGCAAGAGAGGTACGCTAATTCCTGCCGAAACTGTCCTATACTCTCTGTGAAAGACCCTCACACCCCCTAGAATTGACATCGGGCCCCGCAATTTCTACTGCCCGACCCCTTGAAATTTCCATCCACCAGTTGCAAGCACAGCTGTTTTCCCTAAAACCCAATGCGCCAGCCAATCGGCGCCCTACAAAACCGAGTTCATGTCGCCTCCCCACGTGTGCCTCAGCGCTTCAGTGCCTCAATTTGTTGTGCCGCAATTAACATTTCTAAATACAGCCACAACCATGGCATTCGTTGCCTGGAACTAGAATCTGTCATTGTCATTGTAGCATCAGGAATTCCGTCGACGGAGAGAGCAAGTTGCGGGTTTGGTGGATAATCAACCATGACGGACCGGACATTTTAGCTCTGCGGGGTGAACCTAAGAAGTTAAAATATGGACTCCACGGCCTTCCTACCTGTCTATACAACAGGATACTTCCCAAACCTCGCCCACACAAATTAAGCCATCTAAGGCGACGCCAAATCAGCCCCTTCAAGCTTTGCCTCAGTCTTTTACATCAATTCTTAAGGACATCCAATAACAGTCTCTGCAGCTTGAAGATCAGCGACCATCCAAATGGCTTCTGATTACGAAGTTTATGCCTCCCCGGTCCTTTGTTCATGTGTTCAGTTCAGCGTTCTTCCGCAGCTGGTAGGTGGGTGGGTGGTTAGGGCAACATGAAGATCTTTGTGTGACAGATAGCCTCCCTGTCAGCATTTTGAACCACCTTTTACCCAACCGGCTGGAGAGTGCTGGAACCATGTCTACTCTCGTTTTGAATGCAATGCGATTGGCTGAATCTAGAGTTAAACCACAGCCGTGAGGCTGAAGGTGTCGCAAAAATCGGGATCGGGCAGGGGTTGACGTGTTGCCCGATCGGCCGTCTTCCGAGGCCTTTTCAACCAGCCACCGTCGCACTGCCTCAGAACTTCTTGCTTCGTATATCGAAACCTCTACACAGCCTCTATATACACTTTTGTGGAATGCTTGAACTGATGAATTGTTTCTTCTCACTGACAACCAAAACTGTTAAAAGGCGTCAGGTTCATCGACGTCATGGGACCGCAATGAAAAAGCTATCGCACGATCTAGACTAACATCTAACCTCTACCAAAAAGCCCCGAGGAGCTGGCAGGAAGATCTAGAATGGCGATTGAAAACCTCAGCTTCTTCCTTTCTGTATCTCTGCAACTGTCATCAACGTTTACGCATTCCCCGATGCTCCCCGTGCTCCAGGGGCCTGTCCTTCCCTATCGGTGGGTGCTTTTCTCTTATTATTGTCCCTACTAACTGTCTTCTAGCTATGCGCGACGATGACAACCTATCAAAGCCTCTTCGTTCCGTGCCACCCCGCGACACAGCCGCCCACAACCCCCACGCCGACCATGACCTGCATCGTATGCGCCTCCTCGATATCCTTGATATTGACAGTCGTCCCGCCCTGATCTTCGACCTCTCGTCACCTGTCGGTGCAGACGGTCTACTTCAACCAACAAACTGCAGCCCTTATTTGCTAGCATCGGAGGTGCTGCTCAATCTAATCGTCAGAAAAATATATGTAGGCGCTGTAGGAACATTCACAATCAGACCTTATTCTAGATTTAGGCAATGGCTTGTCAAGAAGGGCGAGGATTCGATGAGACAACTAGAGGAAGCTCGTATATGTTTGGAAGTTTTTCTGGTCCGTTACAACGATTGGAAACAGATGGAAGATCGTCAGTGGGTTACAAAGTTTTCTTCCTCCAGCCAAAAATTTCGGCGGGCTTTCTGCAAAGGCGTCTGGCCAGGCAGTACAGCCTTCGGAACATAACATAGAACAAGGAGCGGAATAATGCTGTATGCTTCAAGCAAGATGTAAAACTCCGAACTAGTGGACAGTCGGTCCTTATTAACTGATTCGACGCACAATGCGGTTGATGAACCTATTCGCCACGAACATTACAACTGCACTCTCAGTATCCCGCCGGTGGAGATGTCACAACATGTTCAGTACTTTGGCAATATAGACTGGGCTTGAACTTCTCTTGGCCCCATTGATAGGTGGTTCCCCAGCTCCGCTCAACTGTAAACGTTGTTATGATGCACCCATCCGTTCTGTTTTGAGGGGAGGACGTCGTGATGATCTACAATGAAGCGTATATTCAGATCCTGGGCGTTTTACACCCATGCATGGGATCCAGCGCCCGAGTGCTCTCCGCGACTATCGAGGTCATTTTGAACCCATAATCTAGTACAACAAAGCCACCGGACGCACAATGGCAGAAAACGATTTACCTCTATTTCTCGATAGACATGGCTATTTTGAAGAAATTTTCTTCTCTTTCCAATTTATACTGACATTGGATGAACACGAAAGTGTTGCTGAATACCATGAACCCATTGCCGAAACAACAAAGTATTATTGTTTATTTTCGTCCGTGGAACACGCACGTGACTGACTGTTGATACTATAGAAATAAGTCGCTCGAACGCAGAGTATCAAGCCTGATGGATATCGGTGATGAAACCACGAAAGCGCGAGATCTCGAAACCTATTGGAACCTCGTTCTGGATGCACTAGCGACGAATGATAAAGACATCCCGCTCGCTATTCTGTATTCTGTGGAGCAGCAGGACGCCGTCCCTGAGATCTCGGAATCACTTGAAACATCGCGCGAATGCTTCCTCTAAGGAACTTTGGGGTTGCCACTTGATCACCCTGTAGCGCCCGCACGGTTGGACTTAACGCATGGCTCTTATGGCTTTATACCCTATCTTAGAAATGCAGCGAAATCGAGGGAGCCGACCCGCTGCATATCGATGATACGCCGTTTTCTCAGTATTTTGCCCATCACATTCAGTGGAGGGGCTACGGCGATCCCTGTAAATCGTTAGTTACCTGCCCAATTTTACCGACTAGTGAAATGTTCCAGGATTTCTCATCGTGGGCTTGAATCCGCGTCGACCATACGACGAATACTACCAACTGTTTATACAAGTCATGAATAGGCTCTTTGCGACGTCCTTGGCTTCCGTCGTTCTTTTCAGGGAAAAGATTCGGTACAGGGAAAACATGATTGGTCAAGCGGCTAAGGTTCAAGGGCAACTCTCAGAGCAATTGCTCAGGTCTCAACGAGAAGCTGAACTTACTGAGAAGGAATTCCAGCGATTCGCTGAGCGAGGAGATACAGCGATCTTCATTGCTCATACGACAGGCCAATATACATATCAGATTCAGAGATGGTTCGACATATTCACATCTGCGAAAGGTATCGAAGACATCACAGAGGCTTGGCAACGCAAATGTCTTCGCTACCTTGGCATCCACCGCAGAGACTAGAGGATCCTAAAGACAATTTTAAAGAGCATCATACTTGGATTCTTTGCTCAGCATATCTAGAAAGAGGCTCAAATGATGAAGTTAAGGAGATTGTGGGTTGTGTGACGGGCATATCCCGTCAAAAGTGGACTGAAGGCATTCAGAAGCAACGCACCCACCACGCCTTGGAGAGTAAAAGGCAACTAGAGAATTTCATCGATACCACCTCTCATGAAATGAGAAATCCATTGTCGGTAGTCATGCAGTGTGCGGATGACATTATGACATCGTATTCAGCGTTCACCAAATCATATCCAGAGATTTCGGCGCCTATTCAAACCTGCTGAATCGCGGGCTCGACGCTGCTGAGACTATTGCTCAATGCGCACAGCATATGAAACGCATAGTCGACTACATTCTTACAATCTCAAAACTTGATTCCGGACTTCTTGTTATGGCGCTAGTAGACTCACAACCTAAACCTATTGCCAAGCACTCAGTTAAGATATTCGAGGGCGAAGCAAGAGCCGCCGGAGTGGATATGCGGTTCGTTGTTGAGGATTTATATTGTGAACTTGGTGTAGACTGGGCCAGCCTGGATCCAACCAGGCTGCTCCAAGTGCTCACCAAGCTCATTACCAACGCCATCAAATTCACTAGGTTCGAGCCCAAGCGGTTGATAGCCGTAAGGATAAGCGCCTGTGCAAAGCAGCCAGAGCGCTCTCCGGATGGGATAAAATACTTCTCACTAAAATCGCAGATGAAGACGCTAGGTTACAAGACGATTGGCGTCGCAGTGAAAACATCTTTTTGCAATTTTAAGTGCGCGATACAGGGCGAGGTCTTTCCGAGGATGAAAAGGCATTGCTCTTTTCCAGACTCAGGCAAGGAAGTCCGCGGACACATACACTATGGCGGATCGGGACTTGGGCTTTCCATCTCCACAGAAATGCATGGCGGCGCCGTCGGCTTCGCGTCTGAGCTAAAGAACGGCAATACTTTCTGTTTCTACGTGAAGGCCCGGCGCAGTTAACCATCCCCTACGGAAACGCGGCTTCCAGATTTTTTCCGGACAGGAGGAAGGTAGAAGTCAGCTACTCTAATCGCAGTGGCAAAGTTGAAAAGGTACAGCAACCTTCCTCTACGTGGACATTGCGCAGGCAAGTTCCGGATACGCTTCATGTTCTTGTCGTAGAAGATAATCTTGTCAACCAGCGCGTCCTCGCTAACAGCTTCGTAATTTGGGGTGTGTTGTGTATGTCGCAAATCACAGCGGAGAGGTTCTTGACTTCCTTCAAAAAACTAACCCCTGGAACGACACTAAATCACCTACGGAGGGCCAGGGGCTTTCCGTTATCTTAATGGACTGGGAGATGCCGGTAATGGATGGGCTCGCGGCAGTGAACAGGATCAGACAACTGCAGGGCGATAGCACGTTGAAAGGTCATGTTCCAGCCACTGCTGTAACGGCCAATGTCAAGCAGCAGCAAATCTCGATCGCCATAAATGCTGGCATGGATGATGTAGTGAGCAAGCCGTTTAGTGTGCCGGGGCTGTTGGATAGAATGAAGGCGCTTATAGGCACTTTGCCGCCTTGGATTTTAGTGCGAATACTGAATGTATCAGGAAGCTCATGAATATATTGCTAATGACCTGGCCCAAGTGCTGAAATGGGCGGCAATAGTGACGAATTAATATATTATGGGACGTACCGAGCTGCGCCGTTTAGCGAGTATCTGCTAATTAATGCTCAAGTACCACAATACATCAATACTCTAGGATTTGAGTCTTCTCCGCTTCCGTCAATGCTCACAGAAAATTAAACTCTTCGCCTTCATACTCGACGTTCACATCTTCAACAAACGCCCTTCTCTCCTCTATCAGCTCCTCCCTCACTTTCTTCGCCTCCTCAAGACTGATAGGGAAATCATCCACATCATTAACCATAAACTGCATCAGCTCCATCGGCAGCTCCCCGAGCTTACTCTTCTCTCGAATGACCTCCGCCCTCCAATCCTTTTGCTGCGGCGGCACATTGGCAGTACCGATAGCGCGCAGAAACGGACCGACCAAAAACAGCGCCAGGGTCTTACGATGGCCGGGCCTCGACGAGTCCGCGAGCTGGAACGGCTGCACCTGGTGCTGCAGGACGTAGCGGGCGGCCCTCGCGCGCCAGCACGCGGCCCAGGTCCTGGATCCCCGGCCCGTACTGCTCGATGCCGTAGAGGTACTCGACGCCCTCGTAGTTGTGCTGGTCGGCTTGCTTCTTGTCCATGTCCTCGGTGTTGATTGTCTGGCGGGAGGCGAGGTGGCTGTCGGTGATGTTGACGTTGTCGTAGTAGTAGATTGCGGTGGCACAGATGTGCTCGTTTAGCTGGCCTTCGATGTGCTAGGTTCCGCTGCTGTACGTGGGCTTTTCAGGGATGAGGTGGATTTTGGCAAGCATGACGATGACCTACGGGGCTTGGTTGGAGGGGTGCGGATGGGATTGAAGGTCTACGGGTTAGTATAGAGTGAATACGGACCTGTAGGCCGCTTTCCGCGAACTTTTCGCGTAGGTTGACATTTATGTGGACAGGCCTGGGGAAGTATTCGCCTGCATCAGGTTTGATGAGAATACGGTTGGCGCGGTACTATTACCTTGGCATTAGTATTTGTATTATGACAGACGTGAGATATAATAAAGCTTAGTGAATGGCCGGGAGTAGCAGGGAGGGGATTGGATTGCTAATTAAAAAAAGGAGGAATATGCAAGAGATATTTACAACACTTACCTAATCCTCATCGACACCTTCATCTGAATCTGAATCACTTCCACTCTCTTCTCCATCTCCTCCGCTCGCAAGGGTCTCGTATCTAGTCATGTTCATCTCAATGCGTGATTGGTTTGCATGACAGTAGAGTTCAAACCCTGACCAAAGTGGGATTGATTTAGCTATGAAATTCTCGATGATGGTATACAGCTTCTCGTGATGGACAGGGTGTAAGTTGTTAATGTAGTTAGTGATTTTGACTCTATCACCTTCAGCGAATTGGACTTCGCATGGGAGCCATTAAAACCGCTTGGACCAAAGTTTGACTTGTCTAAGATTAAGCTGTCGGAGATTGGCGTTCAATCTCTGCACTTTTACTTCCTCGTCTTTGAGAATTGGGACGACTTCGCCTTTATTACAGCTCTCTGCACAGTCTCTGAGGCCAACGCTACCGGTTGGGAGCACGCGAGTGCGGCCACAGAGGAGCGGAAATAAAGAGGGATACCCAAGGTCCAGAACTTTCTCATCAAATCCGGGATGCTAGTCTTTAAGTTGATCCGGGACATTTTCGAGAGGTCTAACTGTTGCTTTAAGCTCTTCTTTAGGGTCTTCAGAGATGATCGCGCGTCCGACTTTACCACAGCTACGTCGGCATCCAGCACGGCTACCATGTCTGTAACTTCGTGGGGTTTGGCTTTGGCCCGGAACCCAGCCAGGCACTAGGTCTATAATTAGAGGCACAGCCAATGAGATCTTTATGTGGTAAGATATCCTCACATATTCAAACATCTTCCCTGGCCTGCTTCCGTGATAGTTTCAGTGCGCCATTTAGCAATCTCTTCATCAAAACCCTCCATCTCCATTTAGGCTTGTCGGCGATCTAGTCAACCATCGCCATCATGTTCCTCTCCCTGATTGTCATTGGGTCGCCTGACCAGTCAGAAATGGCATTGGGATATCGCAGGAGGGAGACAGTGTTCACGTGATGTGATCCTTATACTAAAAGTCTGGCATGGTGTTGGCTGGAAGGCCAAAACCTGGCAGCTGAAGGCACTCTGCTTCTTCTAAGGAAGGCATTGTGATAGTGGATAATTGCTGATGTGAAAGAGCTCGTAAAGGCAATTGTTGAAGGATATCTACAAACTCCTGTGACCTAAGGAATGACACCCTTATTTATGGCACTCCACAACATGGATCCAGCCGAAAGCATCCATCGTGATTGATAAACAAAGTCATGAAATTCACGGGAGGCAGTCACTTATGGCTTCTAGTTCAGACGGTTCACGAGGATTGCCCACCAAGGGGCTGGTGTCAGCCAGCTGATTCATCCGCTTCATTCCCACTCTTCATGTATCTTTTTTTAATCGTTTGGTACGAGGGCGTGCAAAGGTGGTGAAGGTTACGGCTTGAAGATAGTCATGAGGGATTATCGCTTTCTTGGCATTCCCCAGGTCTCGGTTGAAACTCCGACATCGCCAACAAAAGTCCCCAGAAATGTATTTCGAAATTGACTCATGTGCCGGGCATACAGCCACCATGCTAGAACATACCATACATTATATGATTTCTTGAATACAGAGTCCCTATGAGCCGATATTTCTTCGATTGACCGTGCGATACCCTGAAACGAGTCCCCGACCCTGCGCTTACAATGGCCGCACCTGGAGCTTCTGGACACCCTACCAAAGTCTCCATCCTGGGGAAAGATGCAATCATCGTTGACTATGGGCTATGGCAGAGCTATATAGCGCATGATCTCCTCATCACAGTGAAGTCCTCAACCTACGTGCTAATAACTGACACAAATATCGGCCCGCTGTACATTCCTACCTTCGAAGAGAGCTTCCAAAATGAAGCTTCGAAGCTGTCCTCCCCCCCGAGGCTCCTCGCATACGAAATCGCACCTGGCGAGAACTCCAAATCACGATCTACGAAGGGTGCGGTAGAGGATTGGCTATTGTCGCAAGGATGTACAAGGGACACAGTCATCATTGCTCTCGGTGGAGGAGTCATTGGCGACATGATTGGGTTTGTGGCTGCTACGTATATGAGGGGTATTCGCTTTGTGCAAGTACCAACCACACTGCTGTCTATGGTGGACTCGTCGATTGGGGGTAAAACCGCTATTGACACGCCGGCGGGAAAGAATTTGGTTGGGGCCTTCTGGCAGCCTGAGAGGATATATATAGATCTACAATTCCTTGAAACTCTCCCTAAAAGAGAGGTAATAAATGGCATGGCGGAGGTTATTAAGGTAGGGAATATAATCATTTATGATAGATCAATACTGAATAGTAGGTAGACCGCGGCCATTTGGGACGAAGAAGAATTTACTGCGCTCGAAGATAACGCAGAAATTATACTTCAGACCATTGAGAAGCAGCCAGCCAAGGGCAGTGGCCGTCTTGAGGCGATCACCTCGATACTCAAGAGAATAGTCCTCGGTTCAGTCCGTGTAAAGGCGCATGTTGTGTCGGCTGACGAAAGGGAAGGCGGACTGCGAAATCTGCTCAACTTTGGTCATTCCATCGGCCACGCAATGGAAGCTATTCTCACGCCACAGATCCTCCATGGCGAATGCGTTGCAATGGGTATGGTTAAGGAAGCAGAGCTAGCAAGATATCTCGGCGTCCTTGAGCCCGCGGCTGTTGCAAGGCTATCAAAATGTATCTCAAGCTACGGCCTCCCCACTTCGCTTGGAGATAAGCAAGTACGAAAACGATCAGCGAATAAGAAGTGCCCCGTCGATGAACTCGTTTCGATCATGGCTGTTGACAAGAAAAACGACGGTCAAAAGAAGAAGATCGTTCTCCTATCAGGAATTGGCCGGACGTACGAGAAGAAGGCTAGTGTTGTGGCAGATCGTGACATCAAATTAGTACTCTCGCCCAGTATCGTCGTTCACCCTGGCATCCCTGCAGACTCGCAGGTTATTTGCACTCCACCTGGGTCGAAGAGTATCTCGAACCGTGTTTTAGTGCTTGCAGCTCTAGGCTCAGGATCATGCCGAATTACTAATCTCCTCCATTCCGATGATACCCAAGTCATGCTTGATGCTGTTGCAAAACTCCAAGGTGCTACATTCTCTTGGGAGGATGATGGTCGCGTTCTAGTGGTTACTGGAAATGGAGGAAAATTAAAAGCAACAGCAGAGGAGCTCTATCTGGGGAATGCTGGTACAGCGTCGCGATTTTTGACCACCGTTGCGACTCTTGCGGAACCGACAGAAGCAACTGGACTCACTGTGTTAACCGGAAATGCTAGAATGAAAGAGCGACCCGTGGGACCTCTGGTTCAGTCACTACGATCAATTGGCGTTGGTATTGATTATATGGAGAAAGAAGGTAGTCTTCCTCTAGGCATCAGAGCCTGCGGAGGATTCGGGTGTGGAGAGGATTCCGAGAATACATTCACCGGAGAGATCAAACTCGCAGCAACTGTTTCCTCTCAATATGTATCATCTCTGTTAATGTGCGCACCGTATGCCAAGAAACCGGTTACTCTCCGTCTGGTTGGTGGAAAACCAATATCCCAGCCATATATTGATATGACGATCGCTATGATGGCCAAGTTCGGCGTACAAATCCAGAAGTCTCAGTCTGAGCCAAACACCTACCACATTCCCAACCAGCCATATACGAGCCCCGCCAAGTATGAAGTTGAGAGTGATGCGAGCTCCGCGACGTACCCTCTTGCCATTGCAGCGATCTCCGGAACAACTTGCACGGTCCCGAACATCGGGTCGAAGTCACTTCAGGGCGACGCCCATTTCGCCGTTGATGTTCTTAGGCCAATGGGTTGTACCGTAGAACAGACAGACGCTTCCACTACCGTTACCGGCCCCCCTCGGGGCTCGTTAGTAGCACTATCTGAAGTGGACATGGAGCCCATGACGGACGCTTTCTTAACGGCTTCAGTTCTAGCAGCGGTCGCGTCTTCCAATGGCTCAACGGCTACCACTCGGATTGTTGGTATTGCCAACCAACGTGTCAAAGAGTGCGACCGGATCGCGGCAATGAAAGATCAACTCGCCAAATTTGGCGTTGTATGTCGAGAGTTAGATGATGGTATTGAAGTCGATGGACGAGACTATCAACTGAAGGCGCCGTCAGAGGGAATATATTGCTACGATGATCACAGAGTGGCAATGAGCTTTGGTGTTCTATCTTTGGTGGCACCACAGCCAGTCATCATTCTCGAGAAAGATTGCACAGGGAAAACGTGGCCTGGCTTCTGGGATAACCTCTCACAGTTATTCAGTGTGAAACTAGAGGGTGTTGAGCCTCCATGGCGAGGAGAGATTGTGAACGGAACAGCTACTCACGAAAGGTCGATATTCATTATCGGGATGAGGGGCGCTGGAAAAACAACCACTGGTGGCTGGGCAGCACGCATCCTAGGTTGGCCACTCCTGGACCTTGATACGGCTTTGGAAGAGCATGTTGGCATGACAATCCCGCAATTGATTAAGGAACGGGGTTGGGAAGGCTTCAGAGATGAAGAATTAAAACTCCTCGCGAGGACAATTAAAGAGCGATCCACTGGACACATTCTTGCCTGTGGAGGCGGAGTAGTTGAGATGCCTGAGGCCCGAAAACTACTTTCGGGCTATCAAAGAGACGGAGGCATCGTGCTATTGGTAACAAGAGACATTTCAAGGGTCATGGAGTTCCTCAACATTGACAAGACTCGACCAGCCTACGTCGAAGACATGATGGGAGTCTGGCTTCGTCGCAAACCTTGGTACGAGGAGTGCAGCAATTTCCACTTCCACAGTCAAACAGTTGATTCTGCTGGTCTAGCCAACACGTCAGAAGATTTTTCCCGCTTCCTCTCGCTGATCTCAGGCAAAGGGTCTGCAGTCAGTTTTATGAAGAGCAAGAAGCAATCTTTCTTTGTTTGCCTTTCCGTGCCTCAGGTCTTCCCCTGGGTCCATCTCTTGCCGGAGATTATCGTTGGGTCAGATGCCGTGGAATTACGTGTTGACCTTCTAGAGGATCCTGCGTCTAGAAATGGAATACCCACCAGTGATTTCGTTGTGGATCAAGTAGCATTGCTACGATCTGCAATCACGATCCCTCTGATATTTACTCTGCGAACAAAAGCTCAGGGTGGAAAGTTTCCTGATGATGCCTATGATGACGCCCTCCAACTCTACAGGACTGCCCTACGGCTAGGATTTGACTTTGTAGACTTGGAAATGACGATGCCTGACCTTATTATCCGTGAAATCGCAGAAAACAGAGGCTTCTCCAATATCATCGCTTCTCATCATGACCCTCATGGCAAGTTGTCGTGGAGCAACGGGTCGTGGATTCCTTTCTACAACAAAGCATTGCAAAACGGCGATGTCATCAAGCTAGTGGGCGTAGCGCGAAACATACAGGATAACTTTGCGCTTGCGGAATTCAAGGCTTGGGCAGAAAGCTCTCACCCTGTGCCGATAATTGCTATAAACATGGGCATCCACGGCAAGCTCAGTAGAATTACCAACAATTTCATGACCCCTGTCGCACACCCTAAACTACCCTCAGCCACGGCTCCGGGCCAGCTCTCCGCAGCAGATATTCGCCGCGGTCTTTCTCTTATCGGAGAGATCGAACCCAAAATGTTTTACATCTTCGGGCATCCCGTTACCCTCTCTCGGTCTCCACCCATGCACAACACTCTCTTCCGCGAGACAGGTCTGCCGCATACCTACAGCATATCCGAGACTGGCGACGTCCATGACGTGAAAGACATAATCCGATCCCCCGACTTCGGGGGCGCCTCAGTCACCATGCCTCTAAAGCAAGATATCCGACCTTTTATGGACAGCCTCGACGCGGAAGTCGATGTTATCGGTGCTATGAATACCATCGTTCCAGAGACCGTGACCGATGCTTCTGGGAAAGAGGTGGTCCGCCTGGTTGGCCGCAACACTGATTGGCAAGGCATGGTTCTAGTGCTCCGCAATGTTGGTGCCCAAGGAAGCGCTGGAGCTCAGAGCGGCCTCGTGATCGGAGGTGGCGGCACTGCGCGTGCGGCCATCTACGCTCTCAATGCGATGCAGTATTCACCGATCTATATCGTAGGACGTTCATCAAAGAAGCTAGAGGCGCTTATCGAGTCGTTCCCGAAGGGTTATGACCTACGCATTATACCGGACGTGCAATCCCTTGGAAAATTGAAGAAGATACCAACCGTGGCTATTGGCACGATTCCCGCGGACCAGCCGATCGAATCCAACATGCGCGAGATCTTGTGCAACCTGTTCGCAAAGGGCTCTGAAAGTGGTTCTTCTAACGAAGATATTGGAGGGATCCTTGGCGGGCAGCGAATATTACTGGAGATGACTTATAAGCCACCGGTCACGGCGCTGATGCAGTTGGCAACAGATGCAGGATGGAAAACGGTGAATGGGTTGGAGGTATTGGTTGGACAGGGCATCTATCAGGTATGCTTGAGAGGCCTCCACGATGATTTTGCCATGACTAGAGGCACTAATTTAGCAACAGTTCCAGCACTGGACGGGCATCACCCCGTTGTATAGTGTGGCTAGGGTGAGTCTCCCCGATCTCAAACTGTCAATTTGCTGCAACTTCTTCCAATAATCATAGCTAATTTGACTGTTCTAAACAGACTGCTATTATGAGTGCATAATCAAGGTGAGAACTATAGATTTCTAAATCTTGTTTGAATACAGGAAAACTAAAATCTTTTTAGTGGATTCCGCATAGACAATTTTTCAACAAACAGGTTGCGCAGATGGCAAAGTTTCAAGGTAGACAAAATCTTATGTCGATCTTTACCTTTTTCTGTAAAACAGTCTCCACCCTTATCACACGTAGATGGCTCCTAACCAAATTGCTGTACTTTTTACAACGCCGTGCCGTCCAGCTTTGACATCAGATCACATGACAAATCTCAATCTCCCAATCTTCACCACCCAATCGCTATTGGCCTTATCTACATACTTCTTCGATTATTCTTACTCATCCCTGACTCTATTGTCCTTAATTACCATTGTCGCTTGGTCTACAGCCCAACACAACCCTTTCTCTCATGATGAGAAATCAGACATCCTCTTTCTCCCAAACCACATCAGCACTTCCAAGAATCCCCATTTACCATCAAGTTTTACACTCTCTTCTATCCTAAGATCCTCAGGTGCTCCCAAGCACCTTCTCAAAAGTGCCAGCCACCCCTGCCCTCACACAAACGTAGAATGACGCACCCTAGTCCACAACCTCGAAGATGAGAACCTGTTGAACGGACAACCAGGTATGAGAACTCTGTCTATTAAAGAGGGCTCTAGAGCCTCTATATATACACCAGATAGGTGACAAATAGGTTGCAAAGAGAATGACGACTACGTCGTCATTCGGTAAT
>Ga0307507_10002065_pt1 | contig 43516 bp, 16 predicted proteins | sample 7_EM_MG_FD_207223 | JGI IMG/M metagenome (GOLD analysis project Ga0307507, IMG submission 207223) | Populus trichocarpa ectomycorrhiza microbial communities from riparian zone in the Pacific Northwest, United States - 7_EM | ecosystem: Host-associated > Plants > Roots > Unclassified | place... | reverse complement strand
GCTATCTACCTCGCGCGTTTATACGGTCAATCGCTGGCTTCCTAAAGGAAGAAAAGGGCTACTTTCTCCCCCGCACATAAGAGGTGCTAGAGGAGGCCCTCTGCTTAAAGATATGGCCTAAGACCGACGTCTGGCTAAAACGTATAGAGACCTACCACCTAGAGAAGGCCGATAATAAGGTTATATGGCTTAACCTTATGGGCTTAGAATTTCTACGCCTCCTCTATATACTTAGGGTAATCCTATTATAGGACTTAGTAATCCTATATAAGTAGTTCCCACTCTACCCCCTATAGAAGGACTTCCTCTTTAGCTATAAGGAGTACCAGAGGTTTACTACGCAGGTAGAAAGCTCACTAGCTAGTGTAGTTACGCCAGACAAGATAATAATACGGAAATACTAGCCTACCTATAAGGCTGTAGCTAAGCTAAGATATAAGGCCGCGATCTTAGAGATAAAGGGGGTTTAATTACGCGTATAGACGATCTTAGAACGCTTTAGCGAGATAGAAAGGTTATTAGCATTATTCGCACCTATATAGATCTAGTAAGGGAAGACGGGTATCTAGATAGGGCCTATAGAGTCCATATATCCGTCTTTAGACGGCCCTGTATTTATACCTATATCTATACCTATACCTATGCCTATACCCGCGTCCGTTCCTAAACGCGTTAACGGCTAAATTCCGTCTTTGGATAAACCCTCTCCCGTATATCCAACCCTTAGAGAGATACTAAGAGGTCCTTAATTATCTACTACTATAGAGCCTACTTAGCCGTCTACTATAATATCTACTATAACGTCTACCATACCCCCATAGTAGCTGCCGTAAGCTTCTACTATACTTTTACCACAGCTGCCGTAAGCTAACGCTTAACCTCTTCTATTTATCCTTAACCTATAGGCGCCGCTAAGGAAATATAAGATGCTTTAGGGTGGTAATTTGGTATTCCAGCTCTGGGCTAAGTGGACTTTAGGGCTAGCAGATAGGCCGTTAATTAAAGCTCTTAATTGCTACTGGGGGGCACGCTAGCGGGTTAATGGCGAGGCTATATTCTATAGCCGTCGCCGTAGGATAATTAAGGATATAAGATAGCGCGTAGAAGACGGTATAGCAAGAGATAAAAGATAGGCTATTAACTAGCTAGAACAGCTACAAGGCTGGCGTTCTTTAGATTGGCTTTATAAGAATATCTAATTACTAGGCGGGGGAGGGAAAAGGAGGAAAAGGCTCTATATTAAGCAGTATATATATATATATAATACTATTTTACTATAGGACTACTGCAGTAACTAAGACGCCTTGATGTAGGACTCTACTAGTAACTAAGACGTCTTAATATAGGACTGCACTGTAGTAACCGAGACGCCTTAATATAGGACTATATACTCTAGTAACTGAGACGCCTTAATATAGAACTATACTCTAGTAACTAAGACGTCTTAATATAGGAATGCACTATAGTAACTAAGACGCCTTAATGTAGGAATAGAGCCTGTTTAGGTGTTGTAAATTTAGAGTAACATTACGCGACCGTCCAGAAGTACCGATTTAATATAAATTATATACCTTTTCGCCCAAAATCGCGTGCGAAAGTACTTGGGGGCGGTCGCTGCGCGACCTTGTGTGGGGTTCGGGCGTGTTATTAGTAGGGGTGGCCCTAACCTTGTATTAACCCGGGTTATAACCGCGCCAAATTAGCCCCCTTGATATGTGATAGGTATTAGAGGTTGGGGTTAGGCTTGGCGTAACCTTAGGTTACATATAACCCCCTAAGGTCCGCGATATATTGTCCAAATATTACCCCCCCCCTTAGGTGGTGGCCCCTACTTTTTAGACGCGTTTTTAAGGCCTAGGTTAGTACTAGGTTAGTATAGAGGTCCTTATTACGCGCCTTCGACCTTATTGTCGCCTTGATAATCCTATTTTCCAACCCTTTACTGTTTTTATGCCCGCGCTAGCTTCTGGCTTACGCGGGGCTTCTAATTTTATATAGAAAGGCCTACTATAATTCTAATTCTATAATATAGAGCCCTCTTCTTCTCCTTCTTTATTGATATTTACGCGTTTGGTAGCTTTATTTACCTATGCCGCGCTTATACGTCTGCCCCTTTACCTCTTATAGATATAGAGTCTCTTAGGAATCTTCTTACCCTATAGTCTATTACGGAAGCCCCCTTAGCTTCCTCCCCCTATAGCCTCTAGAACGAATTCAAGGCCTAAATAGCACGGCTATAGGATATTTATAAGGCCTAGCGCTTAAAGAATACTATAAGAGCATACAAGCCAAAGTAGAAAAAGTAGGAGGACTAGTGTATAAGACTAAAAGGCAATACAGACGGCGCCTAGGTAACGGAAGATAAGCTTTACTTATTTTTAGAGTAGTAAGTTGTTAATTAAGAATTACAGGCCGCTGGCTATTAAAAACGGAAGTTAAAACGGAAAGAGATATAGAAAGATAGCAAGCAGGTAAAGAAGAGGCAGAAAACAACTACAGGAGGGCCGCTAAGGGGAAAGGCAGCCATAGGGGTAGCTGTAGCCGTAGGGGAGGAAGCTATAAAGGAGGAAGAGATATGGGATAAGGAGGCCCTAGATGCCCTATTTAACAAGACCGTCTAATACTTAGTTATAAATAGCTACATCTCCGCTATTACTAAGCTCTATATATAGCAGTCAGAAGGCAAGACCTTATAGCCACTACAGGGGGCAAAGCTCTTAGTAGTACTAGACAGCGTCCGCTGTAATAAGGACCGGATTTAACGCGTTAACTTTATTAATTAAGGCCTATTTACAATTACTAGCGGCTATAACGTTAAAGGGCTTAAAAAGGTAATTACTTAGTACTAGGAGACGGGCTTTAAGATACTAGGTTTAGTTAAGTCTTACCTTTAAACTACAGCTAAGTATTTATTAGGTTTATATATTACGGTCTATATAGAGTATTTACAGCTATTATTTTCTAACCCATTTTTTAGGCCATACTACCATTACCTAGGGTAAGAGTAGATAGGATGTTTAGCTTACTAACCTTATCCTTATTAAATTAGAGAATAAAAGGCCTAAACTAAATAAGCCAGCGCTATATATAATTATGTCAATAATATAGGGGAAGCAAAATTAATACGGTAAGGTTAAGTATATAGGCTATATGCGCAATACTAACCCTATCCTCTACCCTCTCTCTACAATAGCCTTCTACTTCTTTAACTACTAGGGTAAGGATGGCGCCAAGAGCTTCCTATTCTTTTAGCAGCTAAAGGACTACTATAACCTATACATCTTCCCTAGTAGCATTAAAGTACCGCAACGGCCGTTAAGCTATTATACGCAATTTAAATAGAATAAGATATTCTAGGGGGTAGGAATTTACTTAAAGGAGAAGACCTATAGCGCCTATAAGTAGAGCGTCTGGTACGCCGAGCTTAGCGGTGTTAAGGAGACCTAAATTAGATGGGCCAGACGCTAGAATATAGACGCGATAACAGGAGCCTACCTTAGCTATCTACCTCGCGCGTTTATACGGTCAATCGCTGGCTTCCTAAAGGAAGAAAAGGGCTACTTTCTCCCCCGCACATAAGAGGTGCTAGAGGAGGCCCTCTGCTTAAAGATATGGCCTAAGACCGATGTCTGGCTAAAACGTATAGAGACCTACCACCTAGAGAAGGCCGATAATAAGGTTATATGGCTTAACCTTATGGGTGTTACGGACGCTTTAAGTACGATGTTACGACTACTTGGAAAGGAGTCGGCGGAAGCTAGTTGGTTAATACAGGCACGGTCCAGGATGGATCCGGTGGAACTATATAATGAGGAATGGTAACCAAGGTCACGTGGTGTTAAACGTATTGACTGTGTTAAACGGGAGGGACGTTACGTTTAATACAGACAACACGTACCTTATGTACAAGAGAGGATTTCTTAGGAGTATGGTTGTGTATTTAAAGGACCTTAGTTCCTACCGTAGATAGTTCTCTCCTTATAGTGAATCTCAGAATACAATTGGAGTTAATCTGTTAGGCAACCACTCCACTAGTTGTTATTACGTTGTCGACTTGTCGTACCTATATACCTAGCCCATTAATAGAACCCACCGTAGTTCCTGCTATAAGGTTCCGTTATATATTTACTACTAAGGTTATAGTATTGGAACAAACTCGGACAATATACCACCAAGAGCAGCACTAGTCACGACGGCGTTGACGGGAGCTATAACCTCAGGTCTAGGTGATACCAGTATAGACAAGGGGGATTCTTAAGTGGTTACGCGAGGTCAGTTACAGGAAATGGTTAATCACTTATAGGACAATAATAGGATACTTAAAGAACGTATTAATAGAATTAGAGCAGTAAAGATTAAGTTACCTTTAATTAAACGATTTTTAGGAGAGAAGTTGAAGCTCAAGGGATTTCTTACGCAGATGTACTTTAAGGTAGTACAGGAAGGAGTAAAGTTAGCAATATTATTAGATTAAGTAGCCTATGTAGGATTGTTCCTGACGGGGAGGGCACTTAAGTGGTTTAAGCTGTATCTTACGGAAATATAAGCTAATGGCATAACAACTACTAACCAGGATGTACGGTATATATTTGCCAGTTGGAACGGGTTTGCAGAGCGACTAATGCAAATATTTAGAGACCTGGAGGCCATAACTACAGCAGAACGAAAGCTTCAGAACTTAGTACAACGCACTTTAACTATTGAGTATACAATATAGTTTTAAACACTAGCTATATAGGTTGAGTGGAACAACAGGGCGCTTATAGCACAGTATAAATAGGGACTTAAGGCTAAAGTCTAGGACGCAATTATCCTGATAGAAGATGCGGATACTCTAAGGGAGTTAATAGATTAGTTAATAAAGATCGATAATAGGATCTACCAAAGGGAATAAGCTAAAAGAGGGCAAGACAGAGTTCTATAGTTGTATAAGGCGCAGAGTACGCAATAACAGATATAGAGTTAAAAACCATGGAATGGCGCAGAGCTAATAGACCTAAGCGGTACTAAAGAAACCTAAAGGTGGGAAAAGAAACCATGGAAACCTAGAGGTTAAGGATTAAGTAATTAGAGGATTAAGGAGCAGAGGCCAAACCAGGGATCTCAGTAGTAGAAGACGTTTAGGCGGACTCCACAGCAAGAAAGATGGTTTAAAGATAGAGCTTATATGAATTGCGGAAAATAGGGTTATTTCGCTAGAGACTGTAGAGGTGGTTAGAGTAACTATATGGTAAAGGGAACCAGACCAGCAGATAGCACATACGTATAGAGGGATAATGGTGCACTGTAAGGAACTAAAGAGTGTTTAATTAACAGTTTTGCGTATTGTTATAACAACGCATGCCGAATTCATAAGGACGCTAAGTACGGCGTAAGCTATTGGCTATAGGAGCTAGAGTTAAAAGGACTCCAAGGAACTAGAGAGTTAAATAAAGAATAAGATTGACTCTATAAGCTAGATTAAGATGTTACAGCAACGTGCAGACGAAGATTAGTAGTATTGACAATAGAGTTGGAGTACTTATTAATTAACAGCGACGAGGATGAAAAAGAGGCTAACTAGGAGCACTTAAACCTCAAAAACGTAACAGAAGTAGAGACTGAGACCATTACCGAACGAGGTTTAGTAATGGATGTTAGGACACTATTGGATACGATTTCCATTGCTTTATAAGACGATAGGAGTAACGTTTAAAAGAAACTAAGTAAGTAGACAACTGCTAGTGCTAGCTTATTACTTAATAAAGGTAAAAGGCCACAGGCTTAAGATTCTTAAGAAGAGATACGAGAAGCTTAAGACTTTTAAGATGAGATAAGACATACCCAAGAACCCACAACAGACGAAAACCGATGGGGAAGGGTAGCAACTCAGTTTAGTGACAAACGAATAAGTACAGGACGCAAGTTCAAGAACTATAAGTTTAGGGAACGAATAAGAACGTTAGCAATTTTAGGTAAACGTAGTGTTTAGCCTAAAGATTAAAAAGTCGATACTAGGATTAAAAAGCAAGATGACTACAAGGATCTAGCTACAAGACGCAGAAAACAAGAAACTATAGATAAGTTTAGGATAAGAATTATTGCATAGTAAGAGCAAAAGCTAGACAAGAGATTAGCTATGCTAGGTTGTATAAGGGATAGAGCACCCGTATGAAGAGTTACTAATAGGCCGAGTGCAGGGACACCTAGGGCAAAGTGGTTAGATAAACTAGAACAAGAAGAGGATCTAAATATTCCAACTAGGTTTGAAGAAAGACATACCAAAGGATATTATAATATAGCGATAACAAGGTACTTTCTAACGGATAGACTATACATACTAAACCAGTTGTACGGAAAGTGGTATAGGCAACGACACAATAACAAATGGGAAGATTTTTATATATGGCTGGACGAAAAAGTTATCCAAGACCAACCCATTACGGAAAAACGCATAAGTTATATTAAAGGAGCATTAATTATGACGTTAAGAAACCTAGAAGAGAGGTCTAGGGACTGGAGAAGTGAGCAATAAATCTTAGTACCCGCAGCAGAGATACCAGTAGTCAGGTTAACCAGGTATAGGTTTAAACTTAAGGACGAAGACGAACTAAGAGTTAACCTAAAACATATAGCGTATTATACACTATCGTGGATAGCTTGTGTGGATGATATATATAATATATATAGAGTACCTAAGAATAAGAACCGGAAGTACCCATTAAGGATATATTGGGCATTAGAGGAAAAGCGGATTAGAAATGCCAAGTATATGCATGGTTGGCACCCAGTAGAAGTATAAGGTTAAGGAGACTTAACACTTTAACTAGGAAGATTCCTTATAGAAGAATGCCTAGATGGATAACAGTGGTGGGAGTGCCCAGAGAACACTTATCCATGGCATAAAGAGGAAAAGAAATAAACTAAGTATTGGCTAAAGTTGGACTAAGTATAGGTAGGATTGAGCAGCCAATAGTTAGGAAAAGAGGAGGCGCACAGGACCAGAGGGAACTAGTATTAGAGCCTTAGACCCTTAAAGGAATTTAAGAATAATACCTAAATTTAAGAGCTAAGTGGCAAGATTAGCAGTTTAAAGTATTGGTAGATAGTAGAGCAACTAGGAACCATATATCACCAAAAGTAGTGGAGAGAATGGGGTTACTATATAGACAGAAGGAACACCCGTATCTACTTATAACAATTTTAGGAGATTAGATAGCCTATAGAGGAGGTATTATTAATCTTAAAACAGGACCTATTTAGATAACTATCAAAGGGAGACTAGTTAGAATGTCTTTCGATATTCTACCATTGGGACAGGACAAGGCGATACTAGAAATGCCTTAGTTATAGGAGTACAATCTAAAGATTAATTGGGTTATAGGTTAGGTCGATATTAAGGATACACAACAACACAAAGTGCGATAGTAAACCAAGTTGGTATGGTACCAAGTTGGAGCGACATACGAAGAGACTAAGTGAGGCTTAAGTTATATACCAAAGAGATACCACAAGTATGGTAAAAAGTTATGGTTACCAGAAAGTAAGAAGCTGTCTAAATATACAGCTTGGGACTACAAGATAGAGTTAGAAGAGGGAATAAGTCTAAAGTTCTTTCCAATCTATAAGCTTACTAAAATAGAGTTGGTAGCACTTAAGGAGTTTGTCTAGGAGAACTTATAAAAGGGATATATTAGACCGTCATAGTTATTAGCAGGATATCCAGTATTATTCATTCTAAAGAAAAATAGAAAGCTTAGGATGTGTATAGACTATAGATAGTTAAATAGCATTACTAGGAAGGATAGGTATTTTTTACCCTTAATTAGCGAAATCCAAGATAGGATAGGCAACGTAAAGATCTTTACGAAGATAGATCTGAGGTGGGTGTACCACCAGATTAGAATCAAGGAAGGCGACAAATGGAAGGCAGCCTTTAGGTTAAAGGAAGGACTATATAAGCCATTAGTTATGCAATTTGGGCTTATAAACGCACTAGTAACGTTCTAGAAGCGAATTAATAGTATATTAGGAGAACACCTAGATAAATTTATTATAGTATACCTTAACGATATTATCATCTACTTAGAGAGTAAGGAAGAACATAGGGAACACATTAAGTGGGTCTTAAAGAGACTACAAGAAGAAAAGATGCCAGTAGCAATTAAGAAATACAAGTTCTTTACCAGGAAGACCGATTTTGTTAAATTTATTATTGAACTAGGCTAGCTTAGTATAGATCTAAAGAAGATCGAGGCTATAGTAAATTGGTAGGAACCAGAGAACATTACATAGTTAAGATCGTTCCTAGGGTTTTGCAATTACTGTAGAAGGTTCATAGCGCAGTGGTCACAGGATATTAAGCCGTTTACGCGGTTAATAAAGAAGGAAGAACCGTGGATATAGGGAAAGAAATAATAAGAACTATTTAAAAGAATTAAGGAGTTATTTACCTAGGAGCTAGTTCTTAAGATCTATTAACCAGGTTTAGAGACGGTTATAGAAATGGATATATTAGACTTTGTACTAGGAGCGTGCTTCCTATAGAAATATTAAGATGGATGGCACCCAGTGGCGTACTATAGTCGGAAGATGACACTACTAGAGTTAAACTATAATATCTACAACAAAGAGTTGCTAGGTATAGTTACAGCACTTAGGGAATAGAGAGCATTCTTATAAGGCATAAAAAGACCATTTGTAGTAAAAACAGACTATAAGAACCTTATAGGATTCCTAATAACAAAGGAACTCAACCAAAGACAGGTTAGATGGGCGGAAATGCTTATAGAATACTATTTCGAGATTTAGTATACCAAGGGTACAGACAATGCACGAGCAGACGCTCTAAGTAGAAAGGCTAAACTATAGAACAGTGAAAAGCTATTAGGAGCTTTGTTGCGAAAGGATTAAGACGGATTAATTAGGTATAATTATCCAAAGATTATAGCAACCAAGGAAAGTCAGATCTATAAATTACCGGAGAGTGAATAGATACAAAAGATCTAAGAAGCATAGGAAGAGGATCCAGACTCAGAGCAATATATAAACAGAGAAGCAACGTATATGCCTAAGTCTATCGCAGAAGAATTTATTAAGGAATTCCACAAGGGAACGATATAAGGATATAATAGAGCTACAGGCTTAGTGTTAAGACTTTAAGAGGAGTATATTATTTAAGGAATCTGGGGACTAGCAAGATAAGTTATAAAGGAATATTTAGATTGCCAAAGGAACAAACCGACGAGGTATAAGCTGTACGGAGGGCTATAACCTGTTAAGACACCAGGAAGACCATAGGAGGTTATATTATGGGACTTTATTATTAAGTTACTAAAGTTAAAAGATCCTATTACAGGACAAGACTATAACGTGATTTTAGTAATAGTGAATAAGCTAATAAAGTAGGGATACTTTATAGCATGCACTAAAAAGATATTAGTAGAGGATGTCGCTAGAATCTATGTAAAAGAAGTGTTTGTAAGACATAGAGCACTAGATAAGATTATATCGGATAGAGATCTAAGATTTATAGTAGTATTTTGGGAAGTGTTTCTAGCAGAATAAGGGGTTCGCGCAGCAATATCTATAGCGTATTATCCGCAGACGGACGGACAAACGGAAAGACTAAACTAGACACTGGAGCAGTATCTAAGGCATTATATTAATCATGTATAGAATAATTGGGTATTGTTGTTACTAGTTATATAGTTTGCATACAATGTAACACCACAAGAAGGAATGGGGACATTACCATTTAAGGCAAACTACGGGTACGAGCCAAGAACATCGTTATCGCCACGTTAAGCAAAAAAGACGAGTAGCACAGCTAAGCAAAGAATGGAGACGTTAATAAATCTTTATATAGACCTTAAAGAAACAGCTAAACTAGTACAAGAACGGATAAAAAGGTACTATAATGCTAAGAGATCTAAGGGACCAGATCTTAAGGAGGGGGATAAAGTATAGCTACTACACAAAAACTTTAAGAGTTGACGACTAAGTAAGAAGTTGGACTACGTTAGACTAGGACCTTTTAAAGTTAAGTAAAGAATTTTATTAGTTACGTATAAGTTAAACCTACCAGCCAAAATAAAAATCTACCCTATACAGCATGTCGCAATGCTAGAGCTAGTATACGGGAATATTAAGCCACTAGTCTATAAGGCAGATATGTATAGAGGACAAAAAGAGGACGAATGGCAAGTTTTAAAGATTATTAGTTATAAGGACGTAGACGACAAAATATAATATAAAGTAAAGTGGATAGGCTACAGTGAGACTACCTAGGAACTACTAAGCAACCTAGAGAACGCTATAGGAAAGGTATGGGAGTATTAGAAGAAATTAGGTCAGGCAGTATTAACAAGGAAGAATTGCCAAAGAATAAGTTACCTAAGGGGGACCCAAGAGGAGCAATTGCTGAGTTACTTAGAGTTGTTTCCCTTATAGAAGGAGAGCTAGTTCTTTTATTACCTAGCTTAGATAAACCCTATTAAATAAGTTTCCACTCCTTAGAACGGACCTTCTTACGAACACGTTTAAGGCGTTAAAGACAAGCATAAGCTAAACGTTAGGCTTTAAGGACGCGTGCGGACTCTTCTGAGGCACGTTAAACCTTAAGGAGTGCGGAGGCTAGCTTACTATTAAGCTTTATAGCGGTAGATTAAATATGAGACCCTATAATAAGTTACTTAGGGAACTTAAAGACTGTTAAGAGTAATGGGACGCGTATATTTAGTGTTAGAGACAGAGCGAACGTTGTAAGACGATTAAATGTTTGCTCTGGTGCACTTAGAGCAGGAAGAGGGTTGTTGAGACAAAGGACTTGCTAGCGCAATATAAACTAACCCCTCTTTTGCGCACCTAGAGTAGGGAATCGCCATCACTTCACTAAGTAACAGTATGGAGGAAATAGTATGAAGGCGACGCTCAACCCAGGAAAGAGAAGAAGAAGCTTTAGGTATAATAAGTACAGATATTAACCAGATTAATTAAACGGACATTATACCTCTAGTGGACGACTTAGAGATGTTAGGAATCTTTAAGGACGAAGATAAAGAAGAGGGAGATAGTGTTACGGACGCTTTAAGTACAATATTATGACTACTTGGAAAGGAGTCGGCGGAAGCTAGTTGGTTAATATAGGTATAGTCTAGGATGAATCCGGTGGAACTATATAACAAGGAATGGTAACCGAGGTCACGTGGTGTTAAACGTATTAACTGTGTTAAACGGGAGGGATATTACGTTTAATATAGACAACACGTACCTTACGTACAAGAGAGGATTTCTTAGGAGTACGGTTGTGTATTTAAAGGACCTTAGTCCCTACCGTAGATAGTTCTCTCCTTGTAGTGAATCTTAGAATATAATTAGAGTTAATCTATTGGGCAACTACTCCACTAGTTGTTATTACGTTGTCGACTTGTCGTACCTACATACCCAGCCTATTGACAGAACCCACCGTAGTTCCTGCTACAAGGTTCCGTTACAATGGGCTTAAAATTTCTACGCCTCCTCTATATACTTAGGGTAATCCTATTATAGGACTTAGTAATCCTATATAAGTAGTTCCCACTCTACCCCCTATAGAAGGACTCCCTCTTTAGCTATAAGGAGTACCAGAGGTTTACTACGTGGGTAGAAAGCTCACTAGCTAGCGTAATTACGCTAGATAAGATAATAATACGGAAATACTAGCCCATCTATAAGGCCGTAGCTAAGCTAAGACATAAGGCCGCGATCTTAGAGATAAAGGGGGTTTAATTACGCGTATAGACGATCTTAGAACGCTTTAGCGAGATAGAAAGGTTATTAGTATTATTCGCACCTATATAGATCTAGTAAGGGAAGACGGGTATCTAGATAGGGCCTATAGAGTCTATATATCCGTCTTTAGACGGCCCTGTATCTATACCTATATCTATACCTATACCTATGTCTATACCCGCGTCCGTTCCTAAACGCGTTAACGGCTAAATTCCGTCTTTGGATAAACCCTCTCCCATATATCTAACCCTTAGAGAGATACTAAGAGGTCCTTAATTATCTACTACTGTAGAGCCTACTTAGCCGTCTACCATAATATTTACTATAATGTCTACTATACCCCCATAGCAGCTGCCGTAAGCTTTTACTATACCCCTACTATAGCTGCTGTAAGCTAACGCTTAACCTTTTCTATTTATCCTTAACCTATAGGCGCCGCTAAGGAAATATAAGATGCTTTAGGGCAGTAATTTAGTATTCCAGCTCTAGGCTAAGTGGACTTTAGGGCTAGCAGGTAGGCTGTTAATTAAAGCTCTTAATCACTACTAGGGGGCACACTGGTGGGTTAATAGCAAGGCTATATTCTATAGCCATCACCGTAGGATAATTAAGGATATAAAACGGCGCGTAGAAGACGGTATAGCAAGAGATAAAAGATAGGCTATTAACTAGCTAGAATAGCTACAAGGCCGGCGTTCTTTAGATTAGCTTTATAAGAATATCTAACTACTAGACAGGGGAGGGAAAGGGAGAAAAAGGCTCTGTATTAAGTAGTATATATATATATATAATACTATTTTACTATAGGACTACTATAGTAACTAAGACGCCTTAATATAGAACTCTACTAGTAACTAAGACGTCTCAATATAGGACTATACTGTAGTAACCAAGACGCCTTAATATAGGACTATATACTCTAGTAACTAAGACGCCTTAATATAGGACTATACTCTAGTAACTAAGACATCTTAATATAGAACTGCACTATAGTAACTAAGACGCCTTAATGTAGGAATAGAGCCTATTTAGGTGTTATAAATTTAGAGCAACATTACGCGACCGTCCAGAAGTACCGATTTAACATAAATTATATACCTTTTCGCCTAAAATCACGTGCAAAAGTACTTGGGGGCGGTCGCTGCGCGACCTCATATGGGGTTCGGGCGCGTTATTAATAAGGGTGGCCCTAACCTTGTATTAACCCAGGTCGTAACCACGCCAAATTAGCCCCCTTAATATGTGATAGGTATCGGAGGTTGGGGTTAGGCTTGGCGTAACCTTAGGTTACGCATGACCCCCTAAGGTCCGCGATATATCGTCCAAATATTACCCCCCCCCTTAGGTGGTGGCCCCTACTTTTCAGACGCGTTTTTGAGGCCTAGGTTAGTACTAGGTTAGTATAGAGGTCCTTATTACGCGCCTTTAACCTTATTATCGCCTTAATAATCCTATTTTCCAATCCTCTACTGTTTTTGTGCCTGCGCTAGCTTCTAGCTTACACAGGGCTTCTGATTTTATATAGAAAGGCTTACTATAATTTTAATTCTATAATATAGAGCCCTCTTCTTCTCCTTCTCTATTAATATTTACGCGTTTGGTAGCTTTATTTACCTATACTACGCTTATACATCTGCCCCCTTACCTCTTATAAATATAGAGTCTCTTAGGAATCTTCTTACCCTATAGTCTACTATAGAAGCCCCCCTAGCCTCCTCCCCCTATAGCCTCCAGAACGAATTTAAGGCCCAAATAGCATGGCTGTAGGATATTTATAAGGCCTAGCGCTTAAAGAATACTATAAGGGCATACAAGCCAAAGTAGAAAAAGTAGGAGGACTAGTATATAAGACTAGAAGGCAATATAGACAGCGCCCAGGTAACAGAAGATAAGCTTTGCTTATTTTTAGAGCAGTAAGTTATTAATTAAGAATTACGGGCCGCTAGCTATTAAAAACAGAAGTTAAAACGGAAAGAGATATAGAAAGATGGCGAGTGGGTAAAAAAGAGGCAGAAGACAACTATAGGAGGGCCGCTAAGGGGAAAGGCAGCCGTAGGGGTAGCCGTAGCCACAGGGGAGGAAGCTATAAAGGAGGAAGAGATATGGGATAAGAAGGCCCTAGATACCCTATTTAACAAGACCGTCTAATACTTAGTTATAAATAGCTACATCTCCACTATTACTAAGCTCTATATATAGCAGTCAGAAGGCAAGACCTTATAGCCGCTACAGGGGGTAAAGCTCTTGGTAGTACTAAACAGCGTCCGCTATAATAAGGACCAGATTTAACGCGTTAACTTTATTAATTAAGGCCTATTTATAATTACTAGCGGCTACAACGTTAAAGGGCTTAAAAAGGCAATTACTTAGTGCTAGGAGACAGGCTCTAAGATACTAGGTTTAGTTAAGTCTTACCTTTAAACTGCAGCTAAGCATTTATTAGGTTTATATATTACAGTCTATATAGAGTATTTACGGCTACTGTTTTCTAACCCATTTTTTAGGCCATACTACTATTACCTAGGGTAAGAGTAGATGGGACGTTTAGCTTGCTAACCTTGTCCTTATTAAATTAGAGAATAAAGGGCCTAAACTAAACAAGCTAGCGCTATATATAATTATATTAATGACATAGGGGAAGCAGAATTAACACGGCAAGGTTAAGTATATAGGCTATATACACAATATTAACCCTATTCTCTGCCCTCTCTCTACAATAGCCTTCTACTTCTTTAACCGCTGGGGTAAGGACGGCGTTAAGAGCTTCCCATCCTTTCAGTAGCTAGAGGACTACTATAACCTATATATCTTCCCTAGTAGCATTAAAGTACCGCAACGGCCGCTAAGCTATTATACGCAATTTAAATAGAATAAGAAGATATTTTAGGGGGTAGGAATTTACTTAAAGGAGAAGACCTATAGCGCCTATAAGCAGAGCGTCCGGCACACCAAGCTTAGCGGTGTTAAGGAGACCCAAATTAGACGGGCTAGACGCTAGAATATAGACGCAATAATAGGAGCCTACCTTAGCTATCTACCTCGCGCGTTTATACGGTCAATCGCCGGCTTCCTAAAGAAAGGAAAGGGCTACTTTCTCCCCCACACGCGAGAGGTGCCAGAGGAGGCCCTCTACTTAAAGATATAGCCTAAGACCGACGTCTAGCTAAAACGCATAGAGACCTACCACCCAGAGAATGCCGATAATGAGGTTATACGGCTTAACCTTATAGGCTTAGGATTTCTACGCCTCCTTTACGTGCTTAGGGTAATCCTATTACAGGACTTAGTAATCCTATACAAGCAGTTCCCACTCTACCCCCTATAGAAGGACTCCCTCTTCGGCTATAAGGAGTACCAGAGGTTTACCACACGGGTAGAAAGCTCGCTGGCTAGCATAGTTACACTAGACAAGATAATAATACAGAAATACTGGCCCGCCTATAAGGCCGTAGCTAAGCTAAGATATAAAGCCGCGATCTTAGAGATAAAGGGGGTTTAATTACGCGTATAGACGATCTTAGAACGCTTTAGCGAGATAGAAAGGTTATTAGCATCATTTGCACCTATATAGATCTAGTAAGGGAAGACGGGTATCTAGATAGGGCCTATAGAGTCTATATATCCGTCTTTAGACGGCCCTGTATCTGTACCTATATCTATACCCGTACCTGTGCCCGTACCCGCGTCCGTTCCTAAACGCGTTAACAGCTAGATTCCGTCTTTGGATAAACCCTCTCCCGTATATCTAACCCTTAGAGAGATACTAAGAGGTCCTTAATTATCTACTACTGCAGAGCCTACTTAGCCGTCTACCATAACATCTACTATAACGTCTACCATACCCCCACAGCAGCTGCCGTAAGCTTCTACTATACCCCTACCACAGCTGCTATAAGCTAACGCTTAACCTCTCCTATTTATCCTTAACCTATAGGCGCCGCTAAGGAAATATAAGATGCTTTAGGGCGGTAATTCGGTATTCCAGCTCTAGGCTAAGTGGACTTTAGGGCTAGCAGATAGGCCGTTAATTAAAGCTCTTAATCGCTACTGGGGGGCACGCTGGCGGGTTAATGGCGAGGCTATATTCTATAGCCGTCGCCGTAGGATAATTAAGGATATAAGACAGCGCGTAGAAGACGGTATAGCAAGAGACAAGAGATAGGCTATTAACCAGCTAGAATAGCTATAAGGCTGGCGTTCTTTAGATTGGCTTTATAAGAATATCTAACTACTAGGCGGGGGAGGGAAAAGGAGGGAAAGGCTCCATATTAAGCAGTATATATATATATATAATACTATTTTACTATAGGACTACTGCAGTAACTAAGACGCCTTGATATAGGACTCTACTAGTAACTAAGACGTCTCAATATAGAACTGCACTGCAGTAACCGAGACGCCTTAATATAGGACTATATACTCTAGTAACTGAGACGCCTTAATGTAGGACTATACTCTAGTAACCAAGACGTCTTAATATAGGACTGCACTATAGTGACTGAGACGCCTTAATGTAGGAATAGAGCCTGTTTAGGTGTTGTAAATTCAGAGCAACATTACGCGACCGTCCAGAAGTACCGATTTAACACAAATTATGTACCTTTTCGCCCAAAATCGCGTGCGAAAGTACTTGGGGGCGGTCGCTGCGCGACCTCGTGTGGGGTTCGGGCGCGTTATTAGTAGGGGTGGCCCTAACCTTGTATTAACCCGGGTCGTAACCGCGCCAAATTAGCCCCCTTGATATGTGATAGTTATCAAACGAACCCTAACCCCTAACATAGAACGTAGTACGAAGCCAGAAACAACTCCCAAGCATAATGGAGGCTTTTGTCTACACTCGCCTTCCTCCATTTAGGTATGATACGGTTCGTCTCCTCGAAGTTCTTCCAGAACAGCCAGCGCAACCCCTTGAATGTGTAATGCGGGAGGTGCAGTTGTCCGACAATCCAATTTACATGGCACTCTCCTACTGCTGGGGGGATCCGAACGTTAACCGCGCTCTACTGTGCAATGGAAAGACTTTGCCCATTACTAGCAGTTTGTTTGCCACTCTTTGTGGCCTCCGTGACCCCGCCCGGTCGATTATTCTTTGGGTGGACGCCGTGTGCATCAACCAGGGCGATATCGAAGAGCGAAATGCACAGGTTGTGCTTATGGCGCAGATATACGAAAAAGCCGATATGGTGCTCATGTGGCTGGGCGAGGGAGATTTCGATAGCAAGGCAGGCCTTCACCTTGTGGAGCAACTTGCGAAAGCACAGACACAGAGGATGGCCAAGAAGGACACCAGGAATAGGTACCAATTGCAGTGGGTAGGCCTTGACTCTTATGGGTTGCCAATGTCGGACGATCCTGGCTATTCCTCCTTCATCCGTCTTGTACGACGACCTTGGTTCAGCAGAGGCTGGGTGCTGCAGGAAGCAACGCTTGCAAAAGATATCACAGTCTGCTGTGGCAGCTTCCGATTCCAGTATCACGATTTTATGCTTGCTTGGTTATGTTGTGCCGAGTTAGGAATGTTGGACGATGTCTCTGCAATTGATATGACGCGACTATTCCGCGTAGGTTTGATGCGACAAGCTCATGCCAAGGGCCACAAGGAAGAGCTGTTGACACTTCTCTGCCAAACACGGCTTTCTGTAACCAGCGACCCGAGGGATAAGATATACTGTCTGCTTGGTCTGGCATGCGACTCAGGCGCTATGGGCCTTGATATCAGGCCGGACTACAACCTTGATTTTGAGTCAATTTACCGTGACTTAACAGTCAAGATAATCCAGGTCTATTCACATCTTGATGTGCTCTGCGTCCCGAAGCACATGGAAAGCTCTGGGCTCCCCTCCTGGGTACCGGACTGGAGGGCCATGTCTGCAGCTGGCATGATGACATTAACCGGACGTGAGCAAAACTCCGACCGAGTCTGCAAATATCGCGCAGCTGGCGACTCTAAAGCTTCAGTTAAGTTCGCAGGAAACAGAGCAATTCTAGGCCTCTCAGGTTTTTCCGTGGATCAAATTGTGGAATGCGGAGGAGTTGAAACGCCTGAAGAGAGCTCTCATGAGACTTCAACCGTGCGACGGATCTTTAAAGCTTTTGCCACTGGTCTAAACGTCCGGCTGCAGTACATCAACTGGAAATATGTGGCAGGCGTTTACAACCGAGAGAAGTACATAACTGGTGAGGATAAAATAGACGCGTTTTGGCAGACCCTCACGGCTGGATACTATTTCGGACCGGTGAGAGCCTTTGATGAGAAAAAGGCACTCTACAAAAAGTGGGACTCACACCTCCTTACATTTGGGTCCCTTCGTCGTTGGTTGCCAAAGGGGATATTTGTAGCGCTGATTTTCCTGAATTTATGCCTGCAAGGGTTCCGGACGTTCTTCGCTCTTACGGTTTTCCTCCCTCTATATAGTACTGGACCAGGACCATTCACCAACATGATGTCATGTGTACTGTATCGCCGGGTTGTCAGGACGTTTAAAGGCTATATGGCACTTGCGCCCGCATCCACCAGGGAAGGCGACTATGTGGTATTGTTTGAAGGGGGAAGGTTACCTTTGGTTGTAAGGAAAAATGAGGAGTATTGGACAATACTGGGGGATTGTTATGTTCATGGTATAATGAATGGAGAGGCATTTGACAAGGACAAGTGTGACATCATGTGGATCGAGTGAGGAACTATCTAGGCCGGGCAAGGTAGACTTTACCGCTCCCAGAGCCTTATAGTTTAAACGTACAGAAATACAATCGTACATAGAAAGTGTATGGTGCGTAGTCATTAGCGCAGTGAGCATCTGCTGGGGGTTTGGGCTGTCTCTACCATTCTCGCAGTCAGTGTAGATTTAAATAATCCGACGGTCAATATTATTGGCCAATATTTGGTATTGGCCAATATCGCTAAATTACCCAATATCGGCCAATATCGGCCAATAATTCTTGGCATTCCCCACAACCCTAAATTTCTTTTATAATATTTATTATATATACAATAAAATGGCTTCTAATAATGAAATAATAAGTTTTACACTATCTGCTAGTATGGAGAGATTAAAAGACAAAAGGAACCCTAAAATCTGGTGCCATATATAAGATCCATATAATAATAAGCCAAAAAAATACTGGGATAAGCAATATATTTTATATTGTAAATACTATAACGTGGTTTATTACCAAGTCGCGCATACCACCGAGTCGCGTACTTTTCCGACGCGACACCACTTCTAAGACTAATTGCACAACCATAACGGTCCAAATCAATTAAAACTACTCGGAACTATATATATTAGACATTTCCGCTTCGACCTGGTACGTTCGTGCATTATAACTAGGCTTGCCGCAGTTGCTACAGCGCCGCATAGTCGCTGTAACAGGACTAGCCTAGTTATAGTAGGAATGTCTCGGTAAAACACTTAATAGATAAACTTGACGCCTTAATTAACTTCTGCCAAGTTCTGCTAAATTAATTAAATTCTACTAAAGTCCGTCCGCGTGTATATGTGCGCACGCATTGACCAAGACCCCTAACTATTTAATTATAAGATTCTCTGGTTATTCCTTTCTCTTCTTTACGCAACGTCTTGTTCTCTTCAAGAGCTATATACCCTTAGATTTAGATAGAATTTATATTATTCCTTTAAATCTTCCCCGAAGCCTCTTCGCGCCCTTACATTATATTGCGTTAAAAAAAAATAACCACTATTAAAATGGCAAACGAACCTAAATCCTCTTTAATAACTATAAGTATTATATCCCTAGTCAGGGAACAGTTAACTATGATATAATAGTCCTTTACGGATGCCTTAGCTTAGCAGTAGGCTACACTAGAAGCCTAGTATTAGCGATTAATAGAAGCACTCCGCAAAGAACTCTGTAATATCTAAGCATTTATATTAGAGACCCCGACACCGCCTATAAATAAAATTAATATAACTGTATCCAAACCTAGCCCCTTAAACACGAACTTTAAACTAGTAATGGTAACTTAACCCGTATCTATAATAAATTTAATACCTATTATAAAATTTAAAAAGCTCCCTAATCCTCTAATGTTTGATGGAAATTAAAACAACCTATGTCCCTTTGTAACCAAGCTCCGTTTTAAACTCTTAACAAACTATAACTAATACCCCACCGAAGCTAGCAAAATTAGCTATAGAATGTCTTGTTTAAGTAAGGACGCTGCACGAACTATAGATCTATTCTTCCATAATAGCACCTTTGTTAGTTTTGAAATCTTTATCTCCCTACTAGAACGAATGTATGATGACGCCAGCCGTAAACACATAGCTATTACTAAACTTGAAAACCTATAATAACGGAACCGAGAATTTACTAGCTTCTTTTTGGAATTTTTAGGCCTTATTGGCGAACTGGATTGGAATAAAGCCGCTAAAGTTGCTACTCTTTAATAAGCTATTTTGGATGAGATTAGAGCCTAGTTAGTAGGTAGGGAACTACCAAAAGACCTGTCTAAATTTGCTATAATGTGTTAACAAATTGACGAGGACCTTTAATATAATAAATAAACTTGTTCTCTAAAGCCAACCATGCCTTATGTTTAAAACTCTATGAAACCAACATATATCCTAAAACACGATCCCTCTCCAAACCTAAAAAGTCCTATATACGACCCTATGGACCTTAATACCACTCAATTTTATGCACCCTTGGGAACTAATAAACAAAGAACTTAAGCCACAAATAGAGAATGCTTTAAATGTGGTAAAAAAGGATATATTTAAAGGAATTGCCGAACTTACCCTTTTAAAAAAGTCCACTGTAGTTCCTTCTAGTCTTTGAATCGCACCTACTTTTTAAATTGCACTCGTTCTTTAAGCCGTACTTATTCCTTAACCTATATTTATTCCACAAATTATACCTAGTCGTTATAAAGCATCTTACCCTTAGTTAACTCGGAAAACAAATTATCCTAGGGCCAAGTCGCACCTTAGGATAAGAAGTGGAAGAGTATGAGTATCTAGGCTCTTCCAGCGCTGATACACAATATAACTCCCTTAATGTACTTAGCGAAATTTAAATACTTAGAAAATGGAAGGAGGTACAAATTCTTATAGATAGCGGAGCTACTAGCATAGGCTTTATTAATACAAACTACATAAAAACCTAATGCCTGAATTTAAAGAAACTCGATAAGCCCTAAGGCCTATGAGGCTTTGACGGCAAACCCTTAATATATAGCGAATTAACGCACTACGCTCTTGTGAAAATGTGGATAGGTGAATACCTTAAATATGTTTCCTTATTTATAACACCCCTAAAGTAATATAAGATAATACTTGGACATAGATGGCTAAAACAATATAACCCTTTAATTAGCTGGGTTAAAGAAATACTAAAATTCCGTATAACCTACTGCTGAAGTTATTGCTTAAAATACCACCAACCCTATAAACATGCATAAGATTATTTAAATTTAATATAATACGAACTGCCCCTGCCACGGACCCCAAACTAAAATGATACGGCTATAACTACTAATGGTAGTAAAGAATGTGAAGACGTTACGCCGAAACCTCTTGAAATTTATATGATATAAGCCGCACCTTTTGTTTTATTAGCATAAAAACGAGACCATAAAATCTTCACTATAACTATAGAAGATATTAAGAAAGCACTAGAACTAAAGTAATATATTAACCCTTAACCTCTTATGCCTAAAGAGTACCACAATCTAATTAATAAGTTTAAGAAAAGATTCGCAGACCAACTACCCCTATATTAGGATATACACAATTTTAAGATAGAACTTAAACCTAATATAATACCAAAGTTTAGACCGCTATATAGTATATTACGGGAAGAACTGCTTGTAATATAATAATACCTTAATAAGCATCTAGAAAAAGGATTTATTTGCCCTAGTTAATCTCCATTCACCTTACCTATACTATTCATTAAAAAGCTAGGAGGAGGCTTAAGATTCTATATTAATTATTAAGCTTTAAATGTAATTACGATTTAAAACTAATATCTAATCCCCTTAATTTAAGAGACGCTTAACCGTCTGGTAAAAGCATAATATTTTATAAAGCTTAATATAGTTACTACCTTTAATCGAATTCGCGTCCAAGAAGGAGATAAGAAGTACATAGCCTTTTATATATAATGGGGACTCTTTAAATACCTAGTAATACCATTTAGTGTAAAGAACGGTCCTAGTACGTTTTAGCAATACATTAACAATACGCTTCGTGAATTCCTTAATGTATTTATTACCGTGTATATTAATAATATCTTAATCTACTTATCTTCGCTTTTTAAGTATTGAAAACACGTCCGAATGGTCCTTAAACGTTTATAAGATGCGGGTTTATAATGCGATATTAAGAAATGCAAGTTCTATATATCTAAAGTCATGTACCTAGGCCTAATTATATCCCGCAACGGAATTAAAATGGACCCTAAGAAGGTCGCTATTATTATAAACTAGGGAAGCCCTAGTAATATATAAGACATTTAAGGATTTCTAGGATTTATAAATTTCTACTATTGATTTATTAACTACTTCTTAAAAATCGCCTAACCATTAGTAAACTTAATAAGGAAGAATATAAAATTTAAATAAACTACCAGATATAAACAAACTTTTAATAATTTAAAACAACGCTTTATAACCGCCCTAATTCTCGCTCACTTTGACCCTAACCTTAAATATGTTATTAAAACAGACTCGTCTGATTATACCCTAGGGGGAGTGTTATCGCAGTATAATAAGAATGGTAAGCTGTATCTAGTAGCCTTTCTCTCCCAAAAGCTTGCCCCTGCCGAATTGAACTATAAGATATACGATAAGGAACTACTTGCAATTGTTAGATGCTTTAAACAATAGTATTTAGAACTTAAAGGATTGTTGTTTTTAATACGTATATTAACGGACTATAAGAACCTGCAGTATTTTATAACTATAAAGTAATTAATGTAACGCAAAATTTATTAGGCCGAATACCTCTTATAATTTGACTTTAAGATTATATACTAACTGGGTAAACTTAATTAAAAGCTTAACGCATTAATATAATGATTATAAGTGTCAGTATGCTTTAACCTATTACAGACCTGTAATCATTTTGTTACGGGTATGCTCTTAGGTTTGTGGATGTCTATTTCTCTATTCTATATACGAGGCCTCGCGTACTTATAACACGCGAGGAATGCGCACGTAAGGAACGCGTACGCACGTGCTACCCCTACCCCTAATAGGTTACCAACACTGGGCAACCTCTAAAGAGGCCTAAAATATGTCTCCTATCTAGTATAGTCTATTTATAGCATATATGTAATGGCTTATGCCATTCTTATCTAACGCAATAGTCTTTTATCTATATAGTCCGAACCCGCCCCAAATCTGCCCCGAGTTCGTCCTTACGGATTAGTATTAGTCCGTTCAACCCATCTAATAGCCTTTAGCTGGACCATATTCGTGTTAATAAGTTAAGTTAAGGCTAGACAGGGCTTGCCTTTTATTATTATATCTGCTGGGTTCGTGTTGCTATTAATCTATTTAACTTCTATAATTTCTCTTCGCTTGTACGCCTGCTATAAACACATAACGTTAATTATAAGGCGTTTTTCTTGCGTAGTGCCGAGCCGTATGAGATAGTTATAAAGTGACTTTAAGTCTGTATACATTATAAGTGGTAGGTTAATGTTTAAGATCTTATTAACTGTTGACTTAATTACGGCTCCAATATTAAACCTATAAGCTATTCCGTATAGCTCTAATACAAGTACACTTCTTGTAACTCTCTTGCACTTTATTAACAACCAGTGGATAATGTTTGCCTTATTTGTTGCATCTATGAGAACTAGTACATACCTAATTTGCAATAATAAGTCCTTATTATTTATAAAAGATGCGTCCGTAAAGGCTAGCAATTGCAAGGTAGTGACGTCTAACTTAATATACATAAGTCCTCTAGCGGGGTTCTTAATTTGCCAGGCTAGGCGTTGGTTAAGTGCTTTTATGTCATCTTTATTTAGGTTAATCACCTGGGCAGCAATAGATAGGTTAAAAGCAGCTTCCGGCTAGCAGATAGACGCGACGTACGCTCCTCTAGCGCGTTAAGCGACGTACTGGTCCTTTGGCGTAAGTGCCATACGGATAATACCTCGCGAGCTTATAGATATGGCGGGTCTAGAAATGTTAACTATATTAAGGTTCCTGCATTAACGCTCTTGTATTAACGTTAGTCCGTTAGTTATAAGTTATACAATGCCACCGTTAAACTTAAGAGGCTTTTTGGCTGTCAGTTACTCGCGCTCCTTAGCCATAAGTTGGGCCTTGTGTAGTTCGCTCTCTTTACGGTCCGCAAATACTCCGTTAGCAAGTAGTAGCGTGTTGTCCGTCTATAGTCTAACTACTCCGAAATACGTGGAATCGTTGCTGTAGAGCAGGTATAGGTTATACGTTAACTAGTCCATACCTAACTGCTGTAGGTGGTGTGTGTAATACGTCTTAAACTAGTAGTTTCCGGCTTCTAGTACTCTATAAAGGGGCTTAAGCACCCGCAGTATAAACCCTTTATCGATTCCTAGTTTAGTCTGTACTTCTTACGGAGGTCATACGTAGAAATTGCGGTTTAGCTTTATAGCTAATTGCACGTAGGCTTGCGTAATATCGCGTAGGTAGATCCGTATGTCTTAGTCTTACAGCATGGCTCCAATGTATAGGATTAGGCGTTAACTCGCCCGTTGGATAGTAGGCGACTGGGTAAGTACTACGCTCTTTTCTATATTGTTATACGCCTGTACTACTAGTTGTGATTTTTTAAAAGCTGCGTCTGTGCTAGCGTTCTTAACCTTATTAACAAACCGTAAGTTAAACAGATGGGCTATTGCGGGTATGTCTATAAGCTTAACTACCTTAAATACTCCTAGCTTAAGTAGGCCTATAAGTTCTTTCTGGCGTAAAGCTTAAAACTAGGTACTCATGGTATTATTATCTTAGAGGAAGACTAAAATGTCGGCTTAGTTTATAAGGAGGGGGTACTTACATAGGCGTCCTCTACCACGCTTTTATAGTTGTACAGCAGGTTGTCTAACGGGTTGCTTAACGGGTTGCTAGATAGGTTATACGACAAATCCTAGGTTGTTTTCGGGTACGTGTGCCTGCTACTTTTAGGGATCGTCCTGTTAGTTGGGTTATAGGTTATTATTAAGTTCTAGATCTAAAAAGTAAGGCTTTACAACCATTATGCGGAAGGGTGTAGGACTATAGGGCAGTTGTATGGTACACGTCTTGTTTTTAACCGTAAGCAGGTTATACGGTCCCAACCAATATCCTAGTTGGCCTATATTTCCTTCTCTCCAGACAAGTACTTGTGAGTTAGGTAGTAAGTTATAAATAGTATCTATTCTCAGGCCATTTCGCATGCTTAAAGCGTCCGCAACTTGTTGTTTAGTACGTAGCTTGTGGATCTCTTCTATAGCTTTCTTGACTACGGCAGCGCGTTGCGTAACTGTTAGCGAAGGCGCGTCCAAATTAGTTATATAGGGGTAGGCGCCAAATACTAGCAGAGTAGGTACCAGTCCGTTAGGTTCTATAGAGTCGTTAATAGCCTTAAAGGCCATCTAGAGAGCTGCGTCCTTGTTAATATTTAGTATTTCGACCGTAATAATCTAGTATGCTCTCCGTAACGGACTGTGGTAACGTTTAACTATTCCAATCAAGTTATAAGCCTCAACTGGCACGCCCTTAGTTATAATGCCTATTGTAGTAGCATACTCTTTAAATTCCTTGCTAACAAAGTTCTTACCTATATTATAAGTAATAACATCTAGTGGTCCTAAGTACGTGTTAATCCAACACATCCGTACAACATCCCACGTGTGTTTAGCACTAATATTCTATAGCTATCTGCCGGCCTAGAAGCGTGTATATTTATCAACTATATATAGGACTAGGCTCCCATTAATATACATAATGTTAACAATAATGCAGTAGTTAAAATTAACATTGTTATGGAGCGTAAACTTAAACCGGCTAGGTAACTTGCCGTATTTCTGGCAAAAGTAGCAGTAACGGGTAAGGTACTTAAGTGATTTTATATTAACGTTATGTCTAGAACGGTTAAGTACTTTCTATAGTCTCTTAACTAACGGGTGGCCGAAACGTCGGTGTAGATAATGTAATTCCGTATTAGTCAGGTAACAGGGGTTCTGGTTAAAAGAGTTAAGAAGGTAGGTCCATAAAGAGAGGTCCTATAAGAGAAACGGATGGCCGAATCGTCGTATAATAGGTATATTGCCTATAGGAGTCACAAGTACGTTTGTAAGGTTATTATAATATACCTATAAGTTGTCTATGTCTGCTAGGCAGAGCAGGAATAGCGTATTTGCATTAATAACGTAAAAGTTAACCTTGCCTGCTAGAGTTAAGACTCGTACGGACCTAATTAACGATGTAGTCCCAATTCCGAATTATACACTTACTGTGCCTTTTGTTAACATATTAAGCTGTAAAGTTGTATCTTGCTTTTATAATGCCAGGAACTGTCTGTAACCAGCTATAGATCGTTGCGAAGCACCTATGTCAATTATAATACCTATAAACTCGTCCGTCATGTAGCGCGTAGGCTGACTACTATACGCACAGGCGTTTATATCCTCGGGTAGGTCAAGGTTCGCAACGGGCGAGTTAAGGTTTACAGTTATAGTCGTATCTTGGCCCGTAAGGTTATAGCAGAAGGCTCTATTAGCTAGTTCTTAGGCCGTAATTACTGCTTTATTATATAAAAGAGTGCCAAAAGACGTAAAGTAAGAAGAGCTATTCGCGTTATCCTGCTTAGTTTCGGCTTCGTAATTAATAACTAGAGCTATAAAGACTTTATCTAGGTCCTCTAACTCTTCTGGCTCTAGGCCTTCTCCCTCGCACTTAATAAGATATTATTTAAAGTGTTCTTAGAAGCGCTCACCCAATTGTCTATTATATCGCCCTATAAACCTAGCTTTAGACTTGTCCCATTCTTTATCTATATACTTCTACAACCAACAGCCACTTTTACCGCACACGAAGCAGCACTTCTTTTGGTTTGGTTGTGAAGATCGGTTTTCACGCGGATCCTTACAGTTAGAGCCGTTGCGGTCCTAGTAGTTATATTGACGGTCCATAAAGTACACACGCGGTTCTTCCTGATGGTCCGTAGCGTATATATAAGTCTGCTCTTGCTCCTTCTAGTAGGCAATAATAGACGACTGTAGCTTATTAATAAGGTGGCTAAAATCCAAGGAAGGGTCTAAGATTGTAATTCTGCACGCTAGTACGCCCTAGCAAGCTATAACTAGCTTATTATGCAGAAAGTCTGTAATCCGTAAGGCAGGCATAAGTCCGTATTATAAGTTATGGAGCTTCGTAAGCAGTATCTAAAGGCACTGCAGAGTCGTCTTGTCTGTGTTCTCCTAGATAATAGAGAGTAGCGTTATAGCGTTCCATTTGTCTAGGTTTCTGCGGTGGTATTTAGGACCCTTAAAGAAGTTCTATAAGTAGTTACAAATTCCTTTAAAGGATCTTTCGGATAGCCGGTAGTTATAGTACTGGTCCTGGGCTAATCCCTTTAGTATTATAGGAAAGGCAATCTTGTACACGGTAGGTAGCAGTCCAGATCTCGTGCAAATATTATAAAATATTATTAGTTTATAGTTAAAGCTTTCGGCTCCGCTATACTTCTAGTCTTCGGAGTATAGCTTAGCTACGGTTATGATCTACCGTTTGTAGTTTAGGATCTCTATAGGTGGGGTCTAAATTGTAATGGGTGGAATATGGCTTACGGCAGGTGGAATATAGTTCGTAGTGGATAGAGCTGGCAGTGATCGAGGTGTTTGTTATAAGGGTGTTCTGGATAGTTATAAGGGTGTTCCGGATAGTTATACGGGTGTTTAAAAGGGTTCGTACAAACAGAAGACCTGGTTAAGTTGGTTATAAGGGACTCTCTTCTGTAGCTATAACATCTTCATGTCCATAATATGCTTACAGATCTCGCGGATCTTGTTATCTAACCATTTATGCTGTTCTTCCTCCATAGCCGTGTTAAGTAGAGTCCTTGGGATTGTTAGACTCTTTGTGTTTTTGGCTACGTACACTCCTCTACTTTAAAGGGTTCTGCGTAAGTTCTGGGTAATCTTAGTTCCAAGGCTATTAAACTCTTAGATTATAAAGTCCCGAAATTCTTCTTAGAAGAGCTCCCATAGGTCCGTATCTATCGCTTTGGATATCTTATAGTCGTATAACTTTATTCTGGCGTAGTCCTATATCTCTTCTTAGGAAGCTCCCTCTAGCTTAATCCCATTCTCCTACTTCTTTATCTTCGTGCTCCAGTCTTCTGTGGTTAAGGTACTCGCCATTATGTTCTTATACGAGGTAGTGTGTGTAAGGTAAAGGTATTTTTTAGGTAGTAACGTGATTTTTCGGTCCTTTTAACGCGATACATAAGGTGGTTAAATCAACAACTCTTCCTTGTAATGATGTTAGCGAAACTGTAGTCCTTATACAATATAGCGCAAGGTGGTTAAATTAACAACTCTTCCTTGCGGCAGTATTAGGCGGGGTACGGTTCCCTTCTTTAACTAAGGTAGGCGGCGGTGCGAGTTCATACAGAGTCGTAAGTAACCCGTACGAGCCGTAAGCTATTGCGTATCTCCTGATCTGTACGTCTACTAATCAGTGTTGGTATGCTTTAACCTATTGCAGACCTGTAATCATTTTGTTACGGGTATGCTTTTAGGTTTATGGATGTCTATTTCTCTATTCTATGTGCGAGGCCTCGCGTACTTATAACACGCGAGGAATGCGCACGTAAGGAACGCGTATGTACGTGCTACCCCTACCCCTAATAGGTTACCAACAATAAGACCTACCTATAAACGCTTTAGATGAATGGATTATAAATTAATTATGGATTCTATTGCCCCCTAAATATTTTGAGAAACTACGTCCTATATTCCTAGATATGGAACTTAATAGAAACGAATTAGAAATTAATAAATGGGAAATGGAAATTGATAAGCTAATGGAATACAAATACAAGAACAATACATGGATAGTAGATATAATAGAAGCAATTTAAACAGAAAAATAATAGTATAAAGATATTATACTTGCTGAATGCGAAATTTGTAATAATTAACTATACTATTAACAGAATATGGTAGCCCCGAATTCTAAACCTTTGCGATTTAAGATACTTGAATTTATATACAACTCTCCTATAGTGGGATATCCTGGCTGTGCGAAAACGTATAAGATAGTCTAACGAGTATATTACTGGCCTATAATGCACGACTATATGCGAAAATACGTTTAAGTATACAGAACGTGTGTTTATAGAAAGACTTCTTATGTAAAGAAACAAGGAGTACTCTAACCATTATTAATTCTAATGCAAAGATGGCGTGATATCTTAATTGACTTTATGGTAGATTTACCTAGCAGTAATAGATTTACGAATATTATAGTAATAGTTAACCGCCTTATAAAAATACAATATATAATTCCTATGGACTCAATTAATGTTATTTTAGTAGCTAAATGTTTTGTTAAATATGTCTTTAAGCTGCATGGACTCCCTAACTTGATAATATCCAACTATAGAAGCTAGTTTGTTTTAGACTTCTAGCAAGCTCTATATAAACGATTAAGTATATAAACACGACTCTTGACTATATTTTATCTAGAGATAGATAGTTAAACTAAAATTGTAAACGCGATTATAGAACAATACCTATAAATATACTGCTCCTACCTATAAAACGACTGGGAAAAGTGGCTGCCTTTAGCTAAGTTTACTGCAAATAATATAATAAACGAATTAATAGATATAACGCTATTCTATACAACCTACGGACAAGACCCTTAACTTGGATTTAAACCACAACCTAAAATTAATACAATAGGACCTATAATTAAATGGATTTAGTTAATTAATGCGCATAACTTTACTAATTAAATAAAGCAGTTAACGGAACTACTATAAAGTGAATTAACGTACACTTAAATGGTATAGGAATGGTATGCAAATAAAGGACGAGCTCCCGCGTGGGACTTTAAAAAAGGTAATATAGCTTACCTAAATACACGAAATATAAAGACTTAACGGCCCTTAAAGAAACTTAATTGGAAGTTTGCGGGCCCATACTAAATTAAAAAGAAACTAAGCCTATACACCTATAAGCTTAAACTGCTGACTGAGATAAAAATACACCTAATGTTTTACGTAAGCTTACTGCAACCTTTAAAAGGTGAACCTTTAACTCGCGAAGTGCCACCGCCACCTCCCATAATTATTGACAACGGTAACGGTTCTTACTTTATTGACTTAATTAATAATATGCGATAGAAAAAATAATCTAAACGATTTAAACTTCTTATTAAGTGGAAAGGATATAAAATACAAACCTAGGAAATCTATAATTAGATTAAGGCCAACGCGCCTTCCTTGGTAAAAGAATTCTATAAGGACTATCCTTCGCGGCCTACTCTGGCTGGATGGATATAATATAAAGGCAAACGACTGCTACCTAATACGAATATACGAAACTCGAATTTGAAAAGAACTTGAAATAAGTTATAACATTTGTAACGCGATTACGTAATATATAAGATATTAAGGAACTTTAACTAGCAGTTAAAGTTGTCTAATTGGTCAGATCTGTCTTGCCAAGACTACTACCCAACGCGAAAATACGATATGTAATAAAAAAATTATAAACTCTTAACTAAATTGAATTATTTTAAACCTTTGGTTAAAAGGGGGGGTACTGTAACAGGACTAGCCTAGTTATAGTAGGAATGTCTCGGTAAAACACTTAATAGATAAACTTGACGCCTTAATTAACTTCTGCCAAGTTCTGCTAAATTAATTAAATTCTACTAAAGTCCGTCCGCGTGTATATGTGCGCACGCATTGACCAAGACCCCTAACTATTTAATTATAAGATTCTCTGGTTATTCCTTTCTCTTCTTTACGCAACGTCTTGTTCTCTTCAAGAGCTATATACCCTTAGATTTAGATAGAATTTATATTGTTCCTTTAAATCTTCCCCGAAGCCTCTTCGCGCCCTTATAGTCGCCGACCTCTCCCCCTTGCCACCCTAATTTTGATGGGTATCCCGCGCTACCTACTCCTTAACCTTCTTCTAGGCCAAAATATTACGTGCATCCTCTCTAGTTAGTACACCTCCCTAACGGACACATGTTTTTTTAGCCCTCTGGCACTTACTAAGGGCCTTATTGGCCTTCCAAAGGGTGCGGTTTTCCTCTATAATAAGGGTGTTCTAGTAGGCTATTACCTCTATACCCTTTGCCATTTACTTAATAGCCGAAAAAATTAATGTTAGGGAGCTTCCTTAATAACCACTAATCTAATTTTTTACATAGGTTAACTATAAAAGGGCTTTAGTTAAGTTATATAGCGTCTAAAAGACCTAAGGGTTAGCATTAGCTTTAGGGGGGCCCATAGGTATTAGTGTCCGTAACTTAATATCTAGCTTAGAAATAACTGCTTGTGGGTTAAATAGGATAAGACCAGCCCCTTAAAAACCCCTAGTGATATTTACTTTAGTTATAAAAGCCCTATAGGCCTTATAAAACGCTAAAAAGAACTTAGTCTTAGTAATGTTGTTAATGTGGGCTTAGATAAATATATTAATTTAGTGCCTATACGCCCGCTTTAAGGCACTAAAGACCCTAATATTGAGAGGCTAGGTAATATGGGAGGAATAGGGAGGGAGATAAAGGGGAATAATATTATGGTCCTTATAGTAGTTTATAAAATCAATTAACTAGTGGCTCTTATGCCCGTCTAGCATTAGCATCCGATAACTACCCTTTATCCGCGCCTTAGTATACTTATTAAAGTGTTTAATCCAGTCTAGGCCTATCTCGTTATTGGTCCACCTATTAGAAGTTGTCTTAATAGCCCAGTTATCTGGAATACCGCCCTTAGTATACCAATAAGCGAGGTAATAGAGGCCTTAAATGAGCAAAAAAGGGGGTATATTAAAACCATCGCCACTAATACAGGTAATCGCGGTCGTCCATTCCCGGTTGCTAGGTTAAATAGTCTTACTTTTACCACATCAATTAGAACGCGTAACAACCATAAATGGGCAAATTGCGCCCATTATAAAGCCGGTCTTATTAAAGTTGTAGAAATCGCAGTTAAGGACGCCGTACTTACTATGTATATTAGATACCAGGCGGAACTACGCGTTTAACGCGTTAGGATCTTTATAGAGGGCCCTCTAAAAGTTATAGGCACGAGAAAAACGCGTCTTAAGCTCTTCCCATTACTAGATAAAACGGTAGGGCCATTGCTTCCTAACGGGCCCCACGCGACGCGATATAAGAATGCAATTTGCTATTGCCGCTATATCTTTAATTAAGGGCGGAAACCCTTGCGAATCCAGGTATAAAATATATTAAACTATTACCTCTTCCTCGGTCTTAGTTAAAATTTAACTATTAGGCTTTGTCTTAACCCTAGGGAGCCAGCCCTTTATTCTATCACGGAGCGTTACTTTAGGATGTTGTAAAGCTTTACAGCAGTACAGCGGCTTAGTTTTTTAGAGGATTAGATTGCATTAATAGCAAGAGTAACTTATGCTTCTTAGATTTGGACCATTAGTACTAGTTGTGGAAAAAACGCGTGTTAAAGGTAGAGGGTGGTGTCGCGTCGGAAAAGTGCGCGACTCAGTAGTATGCGCGACTCGGTGATAAACCACGTTATAGAAAAACTATATAGCGCAAAGTATATTATAAATTTCCGGAATTATCTTATAAAGAAGTATAAGATTACTATTTCTAAAACTCCGGGTATTGTTTATTAAGGTACTAAAGAAAAGCTTTAAGATTGTCGGAATATAAGGACAGCAGTTACGTGGTTACGTATTATTGTCGTGTCTTTGATTAGTTATCCTTATGGTGACTAATTAGCCCCCTACTTAGGCACTACAATCCTTATAATCCTTTGCTTTAGAAAGAATAAATTAACCATTATTATACTATCTACAAACCGTAGCTACGTGATATTACCTTATGTTACTAACACTAATTAGTGGTTAACTTTACTATTATACCACAGAACAGCTAGGTATTCCACTAAGAAGAGATAAGCCACTGTACTAGTGCTACTCGTGCTAGAGGAAGCTGTCTTTTAAGGTTAAAACTGGTTCTAAACTTTAAATAGAACTCTTCTACGAATCTAAGGATCTAAAGGCTAGAACTGGTCCTAAGCCTTTCCCAGATTACAAATTCTTGCGTCTATTACGCAGAATAACACGCTTTACAAGTCTTCGCGATTTAAGGCTAGAACTGGTCCTAAGCCCTATAATCACAGATTCTTGTCTAAACGCATACTAAACGATAATTAATAATCCCTATACCAATAATACCTCCTCTCCTATAACCCTATAACACTTCCCTTCCTCCAAAAACATGGCTAACGACTAGAGAGACTCCTTACCACTAGGGGTAGCCACATACGCGAAACTCATTAATGAAGATTAGGACGATTTTCCCGTTTTTAATATAATAACCTATATGGCAAAATAAGTTAATGGCTTCCTCCTACACCATATTCTCTTCTACTAAAGTAGACACTACGCCAATATACAACTATGGGAATATTTTAGGGAGGATTTTGTGGGATGGACTGCCAATACTTAGGTACTTGGAAATGTTAATATTATCTAGGATTTTTAAGACTTCCTCTGTAGGAATAGGGTATATATTGCTAAGAACGGTAACCTAATTACTAGTAACATTTAGGCCGTTATTATTAGCACAGAGGAACCAGTATGGACGGAAGCTAAGATTATACGTTAACTACGGAAACCTAAAACTAACCTATATTCTTTAGAAGGCAACTTTAATTCGGAATGGAACCCCTAGAACGCTAATCCTCTATTCCAGCCAACTGGTGAGCCTACACTATTAAAGACACTATAAGAACCTCCATAGGAATCTCCATAGCAACCTCTATAACAATCTCCGCACCAACCTCCGCAAAAGCCTCCGCAAGAGCCTCCGTAGCAGCCTCTACAAGAATCTCCGCAGTAACCTCCGCAGCAGCCTCTACAAGAGCCTCCGCAGCAGCCTCCACAGCAGCCCAGATCTACAAACAGCATCTTTGATTAGTAGCAACAGTCACCCATTCCTCTACAAACATTCAACAAGCTTCGGAAGATTCAGTGTGGAGGATTCTGAGACTCCTGCGGCCCCCAAAGCAGCTACAGAGGTGGCTACCAGCGTGATTCAGACAGGAAGTTCTCGTGGAGGGTACCATAAAGGATAGGTAAAGAGAGAGATATAGGGGGAGCGGTTGGAACGGCACAGTCACGCAGGCAATCTATAAAGAAGAACTGCCAGTATCTGCGGCAGCTATAAACCCGATAACTGTTGCAACTGATATGCCCTGCCTGCAGCTAATTGACTACTTGCTGCTCCGCCTGCAGCCAACCAATATCTACTACTTTTACCTCCAGCTAAACCGACACCTTGCTGCCTTGCTGCCTTCCTACAGCGCCACAAGCATAAAGAAAGAACTGCCAGTGTTAGAATATATGGATAGAAGGCACTACAATCTTTTCCTTTTAATATATTCTTGATTGATTTTATTTTATTCTTAATTAATTTTATTCTAATTGTATAGGTGGGATTTGGTGGATTTCCTAAGCCCACATAATCATGTCAATCTTGTTCAGATATCTACTTTCAGTATATCAACAAAGCCTATATATTGGTGGTTCTACACACAAAGAAAGAACTGCCAGTGTCGGAATATAAGGACAGCAGTTACGTGGTTACGTGTCGTTGTCGTGTCTTTGATTAGTCATCCTTATAGTGACTAATCAGCCCCCTACTTAGGCACTGCGATCCTTATAATCCTTTACTTTAGAAAGAATAAATTAACCATTATCATACTATCTACGAACCGTAGCTATGTGATATCACCTTGTGTTACCAACAAAGATCTATATATATAGCTTTATACGAAATATAATTATATAAAGATTAATTCTCTTATACTTAAAAACGCTCTTAATAAGGAGGCTATTACGGCTACCCTTATTTCCCTTATTACCGTACAAAATCTTCTACTTTAACTTATTAAGTGGCCAGAGTTCTATATATTCTGCCAGGTCCTTAATCTAAAGGTAGAGGGTTTTATTATAATAACTTATATATAAGTAAAGAAGAGGATTAAAGAATTATGGGAATTAATAAAAGACATTATACAAAAAAAGCTTTAGTTAATAATATTAAGTATTTATCTTTTAGTTAATATTTAGACCTCTCTTAATTAGCATCTTCTCCTTAGAGTTTACGCCTACTTTATTAAGCAAAACTTAAAAGAACTCTCTAGAGCTCTCCTTGCTCTTTATATAGTACAATCTTATAGTAAAGAGGATTAGTTCTTAACTCTACTTTCTATACTAAAAGACTATAGGATTATATAAAAGCTTAGTGTAGTTATCTTAGATAATATAGGAATATACTCTTTATTTGTCACGGGACGGGGTCAATAGCAGCTGAACGTATGTATTTAAGGAGTATACAAGACGTTGCGCGATCGATCGTAAGGGTCAAGGGCGTAAGGAGGTAATATACCTACGCGTAGCTGATGTAAGCTGTACGCGAGGTGTACACGAGAGCACGGGGCTCTCCTATAGAGGCCCCTACGGTAGGGTTCCGTGACACTACCCCTCTTATAGAGGCGGAGCTCCGGCGACGCTGTAGTTGCTATGTACATATAGGAGGGACATTTGAGGTATAGAGAGGGAAAAGTAAGGGGGTGTCGCTAAGGGCTTAAAACAACGTTATGTAATAAGGCTTAGCACCTAAGAATCCAACTAATTAGATAACTTTAACCGCTAGTTAAAGTTCCTGGACATCTTATTAATATTCCAGTTACGTAATTGCATTTTGCTATTATATAATGGCAATCTACGGCAATCTAACGGCAACTTGCCCTTATGTGGCAATATACAACGGTTTAACTCTATAAGGGCTCCTATAGAGGATTAGGTATAAAATCTCTGCTTAGGCCCGGTTTCTATAGGTTCGCGTAGTAAAAATCGCTAATTAGGTCCTTTGCATTTTTAAAGTCTTTCTATGGTTGCTATTCTAGCTAATCTATGTTAAATCCTATATAGATAGCTCTGTAGTAGAGCCGCCGTCCTCTACCTTTGCCAAAGTATTTAGAGTTAATAATTTGTTTAACGGTCTATTCCTCGTAGTTCTTGTCTTTGTTCTTGTCTTAGATTAGTACTAGTAGGGGTTTAGGCTAGTAAAGGCGTAGTAGCTATAGGTAAAATACGGGCTATATCCTATAGGTGGCTAGGGTAGGTAGGAGCTTTAGCTTATATATAGCTATAATAGTGTAAGTATGGGAGAATTAAATGAGCGACTTGATTATAAATCTATGGAAATTAGGTGGTATATATATATAAAAGGTATAGACAATAAGGGGTAATTGATTAAGTTATTGACCGAGTCGGTGAGCGAGTTAATATACAGGCGAGTTAGATTGGTATTCTGGTAGTATACGGGTAGTTGGTTATACACCCCCCTAGATTTAATGGTGTAGTTAAAGCTATAGAAAATAAAAATGAAGGCAGAGACTATACCAAAATAGGAAATTTAGACACAATTTAGGAGTAGTAAATGGATAGGGTGATATTTAAGAGTCTTTGTTAAATAAAATCTGATGTTAAATGTCCACTAAATTCAATTGCTTTATCTATACCTCGTACCTTTGATGGGGTAGAATCTTAGTAAGACCGTCGGCAGGTATCTTATCTATAGGGACCCATTGTACGTCGATTTTTTTGTCTTGGACTTTCTGTCTAAGCTAGTGCTAATAGACGTTGATATGTCGTAGCTTAGTGTCAAGCTTTAGTATATCCTGTCTTAGGAGTCGTATAGTCTGCATATTGTTGTATAGTAGGGTAAAATCGCGTTCTAAATTAAGACCGATTGCCTTAAAGAAACGCTGCTACTAGATAATTTTAACAGCGGTAGTAGACAGGGAGAGAAGCTCCGCTTTGGTAGTTAAGCGAGTTACTAATTATTATAGGGTTGCCTTCTAATTGATTAGTCCTCCAAATAGTATAAAAAGGTATCCTTAAGAGCTCCGTCTAGTCTCTTTATAGTCCGTAAATGCTATATTAGATGCTCTATAAAAGGTAACGTCTTCTCCTTTAGGGTTTCTAAAGTAGATATATACTCTAAATACTTCGCCAGAGTATTTAATAGCTGTAGATTTTATTTTAAGGCAATAGGCGATAGCTTGGTTTGAGGTATTAAGGTGCTTTTAATTTGGATTAGTAAGAAATTCTACTAGCTTTAAATGCGTCTTTATAATATTAGGTCTCCTAAATACGGCAAGGTGCGTAAAAGAACTAACCCGTTGCTGGTAGGCTAATGTTCTTTAAGGGTTTGTCTGCTGGTTAGACGGAATTAGTTCTTTAGCAGGAAGTAGTAACTTAGGAAATCTTCCTAGTTGAATATTAAATTAACTGGCTATCTTTTTAATATAGGAGTCTTGGCAGAGCCAGAGCTTTCTACTTGCCCGATCTTGTTTAATTTAAATTCCTAAAAACTATTATAGGTCTCCTAGTGTACGGATCTCGTATTAATGTAGAAGTTTAGCTTTAAATTCTTTAAGTCTTTAAAAGTCCTTTTTAGTAAATAGAACGGCGATATTGTCTATATAAAAGAAGACAATAAGTCGTCTATTAGTGTAAAGGCAGTTCGTACCTAGGATAGGCTTTAATCCAAATTTGGCTAGTATATTTATAAGCTCTTTATACCAAAGTAGTAGTAAGACCTTTAACCTATATAGCGCTATAAGTAGCTTTAGAATATGTCTGTTTTGATTAAAGCCTTTTAGGCAGTAACAGTAGACTGGCTTATCTAGTCTTGTATTCGTAAATACGTTTACAGCGTTATACTATTAAATCTCCAAATTAAATGCGGCTGCTATAGCCATAAGGGCACGGAATATTTGAGTAGCTAGGGTTGCTGCATAGGTCTCTTCCTTAGTAATCTATAGGTCTCTGCGGACGCATAGTTAAGCTTTTAGCTTTTATAGGTAGCCGTTGCTGTCGAACTTATATTTAAAGACCTATTTTAGTGGAAGGATCTGCTTATTATATACTTCTTCTTTTAGTATAGTCTTGAATGTCCCTTAGCGTTTTAGGCTATTATATTCTTTTTCTATAGCCTTTTAAAAGCCGGTAGTTAAAGGGTGCTTTCTTAGCTCTTTAAGGTTCCTTAGTTTAGGAGGAAGATTATCTCTATATAGGGAGGATCTAGTTTAGTTAATATCTTTTACTAGTCCTGTGGCAAAGCCAGCGTAGTAACTAAATAGGGTAGGTATATTGGCTAGTGCTACTGCGTACGCTTAATATTAAATTTATTTAGAACCTTCTAGTAGGATAAAATTGGTAGAAGGATCGGCCGAGACCTTATTAGCTTGTGGAGCTATATTTAATAGTTCTGGTAAACTACTTAGCTAGGTAGAACCTATTTTAATTATATCTAAGATATTGTCTTAAAGTCCTCCCGGTATAGTGTTTGTTTCTAGCAGATCTGGAGATACTATTCTGCTAGGTGTTAGTAGCTGTTTAATATCCTTTATAGGAAGCTCTGCTAAGTCGCTTAATATCCCTTTGTGTGGCAAGTTTTCTTGGACTTTTCGTATATGCACGCCTTATAAGCCAATCTAGAGGCTCTATACTGTATAGAGCTTGGTGTTGAAGCCTCTGGTCAATGCGATTGCTCGGCGGCAAGGGTGCTGGCGCCTCACTAACGCTTGGATATTGCGGTGAACAGCAGCAACGTAGCCAGGAAGCCTATAATCTAGTGTAGTTTGATTAAAAAGCTTTAGTTTTATCGCCGTCTATTTAATCATTAAATTGTCAATAAAATATTATCCTTATGCCGCCTAAAAAACGTCGTGCGTCTTCAGCTCCGAAGCCTCTAAGGCCTCTAAAGCCTCTAAAAGCACCTTAAGCCTGGGAGTCCTATTTACAATCCTTTTAAGCGACGCAGTATACACACGATAGCTTGTTAGTAGTAGTTGTACAGCCTCCAGAGGCTTTAGTAGCTTCAGAAGCTACGCAGCAGGCAGCTGTGCTGACTAAGGATATTAAGGAGGCTGGGCCAAGCAGCTAGATGGAGGATATTGAGGACGAATTAGAAGCTGTTTTTAAGGCCCGCGGCAAGGCTGCTGAGGATAAGGTAGATGAGGTAGATGAGACTAAACTACCAGAGCTATTAGCTGAAGCAATTATAAGAATGGGTCTTCCTCCTGTTCCTACTTTATGGGAGCCTATGGCCGCTGTTCCTAAACTAGATCTTGAAGTTGTTAACCTTCCAGATAAGTTAATATTCGCTACTTGGCGTGCTGGTGAGCCTATTAGCGGCTTTAACGTAGGCGTTGAATCTAATAATCTTTCTGATTAAAATAAGGGTAGTGAGCGCTCTGCTTATTGTACACTAGCAGATTAGATTGGTATGGTGTCTAGTGGGTATAGATCTGGATAGGACCTGCCAATTTAAGTATTTCTACTGTTCTTTAGTATTAGTATATTTAAGAAGCTCGCGGTTAATATAAACCTATATACAGCGTCTTAAAAAGCTGGCGAATATTACCAATTAGGATAATATGCCGGTAAACGATTATAGACGTGGAAGGAGACCTCTGCTAGCAAATTAATGATTTGGGTAGGACTTATTATCTATATAGGCGTCTTTAAAGTTACCTAAGTGTGGGAGCTTTGGGCCATAGATCCTAAATATCCTAAACACTTAATTAGCTTATTTATGGGCCAAAAAAGATGGGAGTAACTTAAGCGCTTCTTCTATGTCTTACTACCTCTATTAGAGGGTGTCAAACGTCAGGTTTTTAAAAAGGTTGAGCCGTTAATAACTCCCTTAGGCGAGGCGTTTAGGAAGTATGTTATACCTAGATCTATAGTTAGCTTTAATAAGATAATAGTGAGGTTTACTAGACGATCTATGGCTATAATTAAATTGCCTGGTAAGCCAGTACCTGAGGGCTTTAAGATATTAAGCCTTTGTTAATATGGGTATTACTATAGCTTTATGTTTACCTTACCTGGCTGCTTCTTTGGACTTCCTTTTTAAATAGACTATTAAGATATTATCCTCTTAAAGACCTCTAAGTGTGTCCTCTACCTTACTTAACAGCTTCCTTTTTAGACTCGCTGATTTTGCCTATTTTTGGATAACTACTTTATGAATATTCCATTGCTCTAGGTGCTTTGACGACTCAGAATTGCTATAGCTGGCACGGCTTAATTAAACTTAAAGGACTATCTAGAGGTGCATAAAAGAGCTAATAAAAGGAAGGAAAGGCTACCGTTTAATTTTATTATAGGAGTAGTTGTCGGCGTAGTTGATTTGGTGCTTTTAATTATATGGCAGGACAAGAATTTAGTACGGTTTTTAACAATAGCTTACTTATGCGGTAATGAGGACGTTGATAAAGTCAATTAGCGTTGGCTATAGGCATATAATTCCTTTCTTAAGAAGCTGGTAGCTAACGTTTGGGGCAATAATTTAATTAAGAAGTTAACGCTTCCTAGGCTCTCTATTGACTACAATAACTGGATGGGCGGTGTTGATATTTATAATTAACTTTAAAGCTACTATACCACCCAGATTACTACTGTGTGCACTTAGCTGCCCTTATTCTTCTAGGCGCTTAATGCGGCTATAATTAACGCCTATATTATTAGTAAAAAGATCTTCTAGATATTAAGGAAGCCCCTCTAAACCCACCGCCGTTTCTGTATACAATTGGCATGGAACCTCGTTATTATAGGCAGTTAGCGGATAGGCCTAAGTAAGTATGATACTAAGCATCTTCTTTATTAAAGCTTACTAAAATATAGGCAATATTAACCTGGTATTGGGCCTAGTTATAAAAATATTAGAATAAATTAAAGAACCACCTATATCACCGCTAAAACCCCACTACCTATAATTTAACTGTGTAAGACGCGAACTTACCGCTCTACTAAAAGCTTTACAAGGAAACAAGGCTATAAGGGCCCACTAAGGTGCTAGATATGTAGATAGAAGGAGGCAAAGAAGCTTATAACAAAGATTAGGTAAATAGTATATAAATATAAGACCTGTAGGCTTCCTTTGTGCCTTCGGTGCTTTAACAACTTTTATTTAGTAGGCAACGACTAGGTGACTATTTTAAGTCCTCTACTTCCTTATCTATCTAATATTGAGACTTTAAAGCTAATTAAGCCTTTGCTGCAGTGTCCTTTTTAACCTCCTTTAAGCCCTCCTCTACTGCCTTTAATCGATTCTCTATATTGAATAACCGCTAATTGAACCGTTTAACCACTTGTAGCACTTAATACACCTCATTTAATATATATAGCACGTCTTCCCTTATAACCTTAAGCTGGTCCTTTACCGGCTTATCCTCATTGACGTTAAGAACGCGTATAAAGTGGATAGGTGGTAGTTTGGGGGAGGACTCTAATGGAGGATTTTCCTATATAATCAGTAGCTGGTTAATAGAGGAAGGGCAAAAACCTATAGTTATGACGTCACATATTACGGCTTTTTGCCCAACTTCCTCAATAAAAAATATATAGGTGTTTTTTGTGGTGGCCTTCTGTAGCATTTGGTCGGCATCGCAATATTGACGCGTTTTGGTGAGGCTTGCTAATAAAATCACGCTAGCTAGGGTGCCTGCAGGATACTAACCCAAGCAAGAGCGCCCAAAGCGCCCAATACGAAAAGTCTCTTTTGCCACACAAAGGGATAGTTATTTAATCTGCATTTGAGGTAGGTCTATATAGAATAGATTTATTTTTAGATTTGTCCTTATAAAGGGGTTCTAGTAGACTAATTGCCTAGATAGTATCTTCTAATACTTCCCTAAGTAGGTAATTGATATTTTAATCCTTGGGGTTATAGAACGAGGTTTTATTAAATATAATATCTCTAGTTTAAATAACTTTGTAAAGGCTTAGAATCCATATTTAATAGATATTTATTAAATTATAGCCAACTAGGTATCTAATTAATGTATAAAAAGCTAGCTTGTCTCCTTTTCTAACTTATATTGGCAAAATATGGTACCCTTTCAATAGCCTCAATAGTTGGTGGTTGACGCAATTGGCGCGTAGTTGAGGTCATTTGGCAACTCGACCGACTAGCCTATATCGTGTTTTTTTAATACGCAGCCTGCGCGCAACCTGCCAGTAATCTACGCATTTAGCAACCATAATTATATTTACCTCTTTTATACTAATAATATATTTTAAATAAATAAAAGCTACTTTAAAGCTATTTATAAGGCTAGTAAAATAAATAATATTATTTTAAATAATTTAATATAATATAGCAATGGTTCTCTTCTACCTATCTACCTATTAACTTACCTACCTACCTACATCGCCTACCTGTCTGCATTGCCTACTTATTTATATCTGCCTACCTATCTATATCTACCTACCTGTTAGTATCTGCCTACCTATCTGTATCTGCTTGCCTGTTTGTATCTACTTACCTGTCTATATTGCCTACTTGTCTGTATTGCCTACCTGTCTGCATCGCCTACCTATTTGCATCTGCCTACCTGTCTATATCTGCCTATCTATCAGCATCTGCCTACCTGTCTGTATCTACTTGCCTATCTATATCTACTTACCTGTCTGCATTGCCTACCTATCTGCATTGCCTACCTATCTGCATCGCCTACCTGTTTATATCTGCCTACCTGTCTATATCTGCCTACCCGTTAGCATCTGCCTACCTATCTGCATCTGCTTGCCTATCTGTATCTGCTTACCTATCTGCATTGCCTACCTGTCTGTATTGCCTACCTGTCTGTATTGCCTACCTATTTATATCTGCCTACCTATCTATATCTGCCTACCCGTTAGTATCTGCCTACCTGTCTGCATCTGCTTGCCTATCTGCATCTGCTTACCTATCTATATTTACTTACCTATCTATATCTACCTACCCGTTAGCATCTCCCTATTTGTGCCTACCTGTCTGTGCTACCTTAATTCGATCAATTAATTGAATTGTTTATAGTGCTTACTGGCTAGTCGTTGTCGTCTAGCTCTGGCAACAGTTGTCTAGTTTTGGCGACGGTCATCTGGTTCTGGTAACGGTCGTCTGGTTCTAGCGACGGTCGTCTAGTTCTGGCGACGGTCGTTTGGTTCTAGCGACGGTCGTCTAGTTCTGGCGACGGTTGTCTAGCTCTGGCGACGGTCGTCTGGTTCTAGCGACGGTCGTCTAGCTCTGGCGACAGTCGTCTGGTTCTGGCGACGGTCGTCTAGCTCTGGCGACGGTCGTCTGGTTTTGGCGACAGTCGTCTGACTCTGGAGACGGTCGTCTAGTTCTGGCGACGGTCGTCTAGCTCTAGCGACGGTCATCTAGTTCTGGCGACGGTCGTCTGGTTCTAGCGACAGTTGTCTAACTCTGGCGATAGTCGTCTGGCTCTGGCGACGGTTGTCTGGTTCTGGTAACGGTTGTCTGGTTCTAGCGATAGTTATCTAGTTCTAGCAACGGTCCTCTGCTGGCTGCCGTTCTAGTGCCTCCCTAGGTAGGGAGGATGTAAGGAAGGAAAGAAAGGTAAAAAATAAGGCGGCTACATAGGCAGAGACACGTGTAGACGCTATCGGGAATATAGCGGGGACCCGATGCAGAGCTTCGCGCAGAGCCTTGTGCAGAGCCTCT
>Ga0307507_10002064_pt1 | contig 43521 bp, 20 predicted proteins | sample 7_EM_MG_FD_207223 | JGI IMG/M metagenome (GOLD analysis project Ga0307507, IMG submission 207223) | Populus trichocarpa ectomycorrhiza microbial communities from riparian zone in the Pacific Northwest, United States - 7_EM | ecosystem: Host-associated > Plants > Roots > Unclassified | place... | reverse complement strand
TTATAGATATTAATAATTTGTACTAGTCCCCTATATATCTAGATAGTTATAACTATAATATCTAGGTTAACTGCCTGCTATAACTATAAGGCAAGGCTGATATTTTTACTAATTATAAAGTATACGCGTATAGCTGCTTTTGGTTTATACAGGAGCTAAAATCCTCAGGGGCAGTATATCAATTATATATAGGTATTATAATACGGCTCTTATATGGCAAGAATATAGTGTTTCTCTAGGTCTAGACTGTCTAGTAGGGGCCTTACTAGACGGTGGTTCGTATTGCCACAGTTATACTATATAATAGTCAAGTAGCGGACCCCTGGTAGGGGTCCTTTACCTCTCCTTCGCTCTTTGCTTTTTCCATTTCTACTTTCTCTAAAATATTTAGAACTTCTATCTCCTATATTTACTCCCTGGCCACTACTTATTTTGTATAGAGCTTTTTATTCCTGTGTTTTATATTCCTACTAGCCTTTCTAAATCTAAGTCTGTTATTGCCTCTAGTTCTTCCCCCGTTCTCGCTAGTTAGCTATATGCCCCTTATAAACCAGCTATATATATTATATTTACCGCGTTAAATCTAATTCTTAATTATCCCGGCCTTAAACTTGCTATAGCCGTCTATGGGGTTTTTTTTACTGGGCGTTCTCTTCCTTGTGTCCTATATATCCCTTATATCCCTATTCAGTCTGGTAATGTCGCGCGGCGTCGCTTTTGGCCTGTTAAGGCTTGGGATAGCTAGCTTAGCCCCCTAGTATTAAAGGTAGAAAATGCTAGGAAGACACCTGCGTCCCCTTAGCTTATCGCCTATTGTTTCCATTTATATAACCTAGCGTGCAGTTGTTCCTATAGCTATTAAGCCCTTTCCTTCCGTCTCCTATATTCAATGCAGTCTTCTCTCTCCTACGCCTTATGTGTGCTTTGGTAACAGTTCGCGCATTTTATTTGGTCTTAATTTGTATATTATCTTATATTATAGGGGCCTGCATAGTGGCCGCAGCACACCTGTGCTGCGTATATGGATTAGGTGTGTCCCTATTATACACAGCGATAATATCGTTCTAGGTATAGTCTGTGGTTATAGAGCCTTGTGTTATATATAAGGCCATTTATAATTATTCCTTTTTGGATAAGGAGTTTTTGCATTCCTAGTATATATACGCTAACAATAAGGGAGCTATATATTTGTCTATTATCTCCCTAGCAAGTCTCTAGCGCCCCTTATATCCTCTTATTATTCTTATTATATGCTTAGTTTGTATTTTCCTATTAAAGCTATTGGATCTAGGTAATTACAAGTCCTAGTATAAGGCGTTCTATTTGTTTTACTATCTCCTATATAGTTGCTGTATTGTCCGCCTAGCGTCCCCTTTCTACCCTAAGGCTTATAGGAACTGATAGGACTTTAATTAGGTAATCTTTATAAAGCACTTTTATGCTAATACGCTCTCCTAGCCTATCCCCTACCCTTATGGCCCATTCCTTTGCCTATTGGTCCTTTAGGGTAACTCTAATATCTCTACTCCTAAGGTGTCGGACTGTAACGGCATTATAGATCTCCTTATAAATCTTTATAAGAACTTCTATTTCTAATTATCCCCTAAGTTCCTCTACCTTTTCTATATTTGGTTGTATTGTGATTATATACCCGGTTATTGTCTTTAGGGGGGTAGGTTCCCTATACTATAAAAGCGCAGCTACGGCGGCCTAGGTGCGGTTCGCCTATAGGGGGGGTTTTTATTTATCTTTAATTTTATTTAGCCGTTAGAGGATTTAATTAAGGGTTTACTAAAGGGGCGCCTAAGGTTTGCTAGACTAGAGCCATTCTACTAGCTGTATTAGTTTGTAATAGCTAACAAATACTCCCCTATAGTTCTAGAAACTAGACGCGTCTAATAGGCTTTATATTTTATTAGATGCCTTCTTAATTAGGGTATTTCCGCTTTCTAGTGTAGTATTCGCCCGTCCTTGTTGTTATTGTGGGGGGCTATTATTGGGTATAGGTCTGGCGGTCGCGCGCAACTGCGTACCACTGTCGTTCCACCTATGCCTTCTCTGTGATGCATGCATCTTAGGGGATTATTAGGGTGTTTTTTAGGGTTCTTTTGGTTGGTTTGGTTTTTTTGGGCCGGGTGCAGTAAGAGCTCCTTTTTTTTCTCTAAAGAAAGTTAAAGTAATAGTTAGTTGCCTTGCCGCTAAGATATATAATATTAATAATAATACAGAAGTTAAAGTTGTAGTTATCTTTAAGAGTGAACTTAAATTGGCTAGGGGACTTCTAGTTTATTTAGCAGTAATAGCAGTACTTTATAAAATGCTTAATTGTCTTAGCCTTAACTTTATAACCTGCTCGCTAAAGAACCCTAAGTAATCTATAAACTAATAGGTGACCGAAGCGACGGTATAGTTAACATAACTCTGACTTAGTTAAATAGCTTTAAGCAACGCTCCTTTCTAGCTATTAAAGGAGCAACCAAGGGTGACCCTACTTGTGTATAACGGGCACCTGATTATCTCCCTAAATAAGTATATTCTTAAGGTTATTGAGCTTAACACCTAACTTATCTATATCTTAGATGTAGAATAGAAACGGGGTGTTGGCGGGAATAATATGGAAAGTAATATATCCTAATAGAGTTTGGACCTTGATTGTGCTAAGAGAGATTATAGTACCCTTACTAAAGCAAATTGTATATTGGCCTGCTGTTAATTGGTTAATCTAAACAGAGCTATTAAGCTGCTAAAGAGCTCGAACTTAAGGTTCTCCTGCTATAGATACTCCTGCGGCTCTAGTATCTAGCATAATACCATAGAAGACGTTCGCTAAGTATCTGTTGTTAAAGGAGAACGTAGAACTTTCTTTTGGCTTATTAAAGATATCTAACTTTGTAACAGAATGGAGCGTAGATTAGTCGTTAAGGATAGCAACGGTTTATATGCCATTTACCTTACTATACTTGGTAAAGTATTGGTTGGGAGAGTAGTCCTTAATTTCTATATCTATAAGGAGCTGTTTGGCCTTATTAACCTTACCCTTAAGATCTTCTTCGCCTTTATATTAAACCAGGAAGCTTTAGAAGTAGGCTATAGTAATCTTATAATTTCTAACATTTTGTGCGCTTTGGCGAAACTTATTATATGCCTCCTTTTATCTGTTAAAAGGGTGCCTAGTTAACTAGCAATTTGGCTTCTTATAAACATAGCATTTCTTCTATTAATTGTTTTAAAATAAACCTCTATAAGGACCTCTATAATTGCTTTATAGTTGACATTAATTGTACCCTCTGCTATATCTTCTACCCCGGCCACTATATGTTCGATCAGTCTAGTTATAATTATGTTAGTTAGTTGGGTCGATTAAAGTAGGTTAGGGTTAGGCGTTAAATTGCTATACTTTTTAAGAGCGCAGAGTAGTGCTAATAAAGGATCTTAATTAAGCATATACTCCTTTATAAGTATTTGCAGGATTAAAGAGGGTAAGGTTGTATTCTTTAATACCTTGGTATACGCTAATGACTTAATCGCGTAGGCTAAAGTCCTCTTAATATAATTTGGATAAACTATGCTGAATTATCTAAAGTTAATTAAAGAGCTTTTAAAGATAGTTAAGTTGAGAGGTATCTAGGTTTATAGCAATAATTCTTAGAAAGGTAGTCTCTCTCCACTCTAATATATACTGCTGCTTATTCTCTTCTGTTTTGAAGTGGCATCTTATCTTATATATTATTCGGTTAAAATCGTATCCTTTTCCTGCTAAATGATTATAATAGAAGGTACTAGCGCGGCCCTTAAGTATAATGGAATAAGCGTTATAATATTGGTTAGGTTCCAGTCCAACCTTCTAGTAATAGTTATAAAAAATACGCAGCTTTAAATTAAGGATATTATATAGTTCCCTACTAAACCTCTTCTTTTGGTCTAAATAGAGTTTTGTAAGCTCTGTAAGTATTTTTAAGGTGCCTCTAAGCAGTGTTAGGCCACGTTGAAATTGCATTAGAGATTAAAGTAGGGATTGCTTTATAGGCTGCAGTAGAGATGCAGAGCTTAATAGAATATAGTGTGGTACCTAATCTTCCTATAGTAAAATTTAAAGTTTATTAAATCGCGAAGCAAGGGGGTCTTGCGCTTGCTCTTAAGGGGCAGTAGTTAAAGTTGCGGGTTAAATTAGTAGAAGCGATAGATATAGCACGTAAGAACTCGTGCTTGGAATAATAGAATTAGAACGTATCTCTATTAGTATATTATTTAGATTCTATTATAAGTTAAGCTTCTTTATATTGCGTAGTTAGTGCTTAATCTCTTATAGAGTCCATTTGTGCTCTTCTTTTATGTTAATAACTTGCTTCTAAATATTATCTCTAATAGTGTCTCTATCTATAGGGACAAATACTCCGTTCTCTTAAAGGAAGTTACGGAAGTCTTATATAATATTCTTCTTTGCGAGGGCCTATGTTTCCTTTATCTATCCAACAAAGTCCTCCTTTATGCAATACCATAGCATAGTATTGTTGTATTCGCTGTCTGTGTATTATGCTATACAGTATAGTAAGAATCCGTTTAGGTCCTATTGCTTGGCGTTTATAGGGTCAATGTCTTTGTCCTATATCTCTAGGTTAATATCGTTCTTATACTTCTTTAGGTAGGTTAACGCCATAATAGGAGTAGAATTGACGGGGTATTGTACGTTAAAGGTAGGTAGGATTTTTGGCTTTATAGGATCTTATAGGTTTGCTGTTAAAAGGTAGGCAATTTAAGGCGTAGTTAACGCGTTTCGGATGTTAACTTAGGACCCTAGGTTTAGTAACACTTCTGACCTAAAGTACTCGACTAAATCTTCGTAAACGTGATTGTTCTGCGTAATGGACGCAACTTGGTATCTCCTAGTACTTAATAACACTTCTATTACTGGTTTTCCGCAAGCCTAAGGTAGCACAGTATCACCGGGAACCCCTGTATGAGACTGTCTCTTCTGTCGATAACCTAGCTGCTCTGTGGTTAACTGTGTGTTCAACTACTAATCAGTGTTGGTCACACAGGGTGACTTACCAATAACGGCTACTCGAGTAGGTTATAGTGATGTTGGTTGAAAGCTTTTTAATGATTATAGGGGAGGGCGAGGAGCTTAAGGCTCCTCGCTACGCTAGTGCCGCGGCAACACGTGACAACCACGTGCCTTATTCCCGACAATAAGAGAGAGCTATATTATTAAGAGTAAGGTATTTATATTAAGCTCTAGCTAATTAAGGCTAAAGTTAATACTTAGTACGCAGGCGTTTATAATGTTAAATTTAACGTTATAAAAGTTAAGGTTACAGCCTAGTAGTAGAAGATTAATACCTAGCTTGTATTATAGGCGAAGCATACTAATAGAAGTGGCGCTATTAAGGCTCTTACTATTAACCTCTTAATTATATATACCCTAGCTGTAAATTAACTAGCGGCCTCTTGCTCTAGGGTTAGCTCTTATCTATTAATGCTTAATTAACTCTATAGTAAAGTTTTAACGCTTTTATAGATTTTAGAGCGGAGCTTAACGCCTTATATGTCTCCTACTAGTGACGCTATAGGATTATAGGTTAAGCTTACTAGATATTAGTGTTATAAGAAGCGCTGCCTAAATATTAATTAGTGCTATATTCTTAGCCAGATAAACATTAAATTAATAAATAAGGACTTAAGAGAATGGGTAACTGGTATCTAGTAAGGTATTATAAATATTTAGAATCTACCTTATAGGCTTGCTATACGGCTTACTAAAAGAGCAGTAAAGGGAGGAAATAATAGTAGAAGAGTACGCCAATTAGCCTCTAGTAAGAGCTCTACTACTAATACTCCAGGCGTTATTAACCACTTTTACATTAGTTCTATAAGCCTAGTACTAAATTAATAAACTTCTATACCAGTAAGCCAACTAATATTATTATCCTTACCTATATTACCAATACGCCGCCTATATGGTATTAACCGTGCGAAGGATTTAGAGGAGTTCTTTATATATTAAAAGTAGAGTGTATCTAATAATCTTAACTAGAAGGCTAACTTTAAGGCGGTATATAAAATTATCTACAATTTAAGATAGGACTTAGAGCTCCTATATAATAAATCTAATAGTGCTAATCCTATTAAGGAGCTTATAAAGGCTAGTATTAAATTAGGTATTATTATTATTATTATTATTCATTGCTTAACGTCCGATTCGGATCCCTATTGGGCCCACGCGGACTACTCCTTATATACATGTGGGGAGAAAACTCTATTTGAGAAAACCCCGTGATCCATCTCCCCGCCTTTTGGGACTCGCCTGCGGAAATTAGGCATTATAAGGCGGCTATAAAAGTATTTAAAGAAGTAGGTAAATAAGCGTTATATATAGCTTAAAGGAAGTTTCTAAGATATAGATAATTAGTAGAATATAGAGTATCTCTGTTACTGCTAGCGCCTCTATAGTAATAAAGATACCCTATATATAAGAGATTAAAGCCCTTAGTATATTTATAAGTGTTATATACAATTAAAAAAACGCCACTAAAAATTAATCTTCCCTATACTAAAAACCTTAATAATTATACCTACTATATTGGAAATGTCCTTTTGCGCTCTTGCTCTTACTACCAACCTTATCTATATACTAAAGAAGAAAGGCTTTAAAGCTATAGTTAAAGCTTTTAGGGTGCTCTGCCTAAGAGAACTACTCCTACTAAATAAAAGCTTTTAGCTCTCTAAAAAACTCTTTAATTAGATTTAAATTAGGTAAGTATATAGGCAAATATATAAGCTTAATGCTAAAGGCGTTAAAGAGAGCCTACATCCTCTCTAAGTAATAGAAGCTAGTGTTATCTATAATAACTACTAATTGCTTAGTAGGAAAGCGATTACACTATAGTAGAAGAGTATTTGCCACCTAGAACTTAAAGCCTTTACTATTTATTAAGCCTTTATATACTAAAGCTACTAGTATACCATTAATTGTATATGCAGGCAGTATATTAAGCCTTGTTTTACCCTAATTATATAGCATATAAGAAACTGGTGTAATACTATAAGGAGCCCAGCCGGTTTTCTGTATACCCGTCTTTAAATTTATACCTAACTTATCTATAAACACTAGTTAATTGGCGATATACTATAATATAATGGCGAAATATATGTTGTGATTATAAGCGCTGTGCTTAAGGGCCACCTAGTAATACTACTTTATGTAAGCTACTCTCTAAGCTATATAACTAGAGGATCTAATTAGCTTACCTACTTTCTTATCCAGCCAGCTAAATAGAGCTTTTAAAATATTATATAGCGGCTTACTATAATGTTAAATATATTATAGATTAACCACTCCATCTTATTACTAAAGAGAGTTAGCTTTTCCTCTAGCTGTATTAGTACCACCATAATTATCTAATTACTTATTATAAACTAGCCACCTTTACCGTTTAAAGGCGCCTGAGTTAATCTAAATATCCACAAGTTCCTTTTAATTAACATAATTAAACGAACTGTACAACTAGCAACGAGGGCATACTCTGCTTGGGTTACTCCAAGTTAAAGAAGATCCTTAATTAGGGCGTGTTAATATGGGCCCATTCGCGGAGCCATATTGCGAATATGGTACGGGTGGAAACCTCACGGTATTTAACAAAGATCACGACACTAGAGAAAAGCTGATCGCGAATAGCTTCAAGTCCTTCAAAAGCAAGGTTCTTACAGCCAAGCATAGGCGCTCGCTACAGTTACTATGTACAGTTGGTGGCAACCAAGTCGTGCACAGAGCTGTACTAAGGTACGATTTTTCCAATTTTTGGTGAGTTTTGAGGTTCGCGACTCGCTTGTGGAGCACGTTAATTATATATAGAAATCGTATGGAGCTGCATCGGGTGTATATACCCGCTATTACGCACGGTTTTTAATAAGGTGGGCCATTTGACCCGTTTATGTTATCCCCTTGTAAGGGTTATATAACGCTAGCAGGGGTTTATAAAGCTATGCTATTTAGGTACTAGGGAATTTGCTGTCTCGATTGCTGATAGCCTGAAGTGCCTCGTATTGATGCATGCCTGCTTCTTAAAATAGCGCACTTTAGATCTCATCCTCCAGCCACACATCTCCGTCTACTCAGGATATCCCTCCCTTCGACCCCTTGGATTTGCGCCTCAAATTTTTTCGCAATATTCGAAGTTTTTAATTCCCGCTCCCAGATACTTCTTCAAAGTCAGTTGGCTCTTCGAAGGGATCACGATCTTGAATCAAGCATTTTCAGAAAGCTTACTTTCATCTTAATGCGCATCAAGTGAATGTTTCCAAGCCCAAGAATGGTAGTTAGCACCTTGACTATGCGGACCACCTTCCCCATCAGATATCGCACGCATTTAAAAATTGACATGGAGGTGGCTGGCAGCCTTGGGGGGTGGAACCTCGGGCTCGTATCACCAGCGCTGCCCAGAAGGTCTAGACTCAGAGGAAGCACTGAGGCTGAAGCCTGCAGGAAAAGTACTTCGATGCTTCACACTCCAAAGCTTTGCAACCTGTCCGCAAGAAGATTCCTTGGAAGTCGTCTTTTCAGCGTCAAATTAGAAGTACACCTCATTTCTTCATCAACACTATGCCTTTGCAACGCCCAGCGGCATCGAATATGCCAGGGTCAGCACCAGCAGCTACCCCGGAAATTCCGCCATTCGCTGACTGCCCGCGCTCTCAGTATGCTACAGGCCATCAAGATTGGTATATGATTTCAGGGCCACAGCAATTTCCCAACTTCGACATATGTCCAACTTGCTTCGACACATCTATCAAACCAACCGCGTATGCCCGCTTCTTCTCGCGATCGCCGCCGAAGCCAGAAACCATGGCGACCCAATGCGATTTCAGCAATCTGTGGGTACGCATCGCCTGGGTGTGGCTATTCTCTCAGTCTGCTTCAGACGCATCCCTTCTTGGCATGATTACTGCTATCCAAGTTCCAGAAGGTCCGTGTCCAAATAGCCAGGCCGAGAAGGCAGGCGAGAAACCGACGGCAACGCGTCAATGGTTTTGTCTTTCCAATCCTAGGACTGGTGCACTGATAGAAGATCTCACTATTTGCTCCCACTGCATTGCTCATATTGAGACCATTCTCCCTCCTATGCGTGGCGTTTTCGGCGCCGCGGCAGGCGGCGCCTCGTGTCCAGCGACCTGCGATTTAATGGTCCCTAACAGCCAGAGATCGCTGAGCTACATCAACCAGATCGTCGAAGTTGCCGAAAAGACGCTGAAAACAGGCTACCTTGACCTTACGCCCGCAGCCGAGTACATAGAGAAATACGCCTTGCTGCCCGAATGTCCTAAGAACAACACGGTCAAGAACGTGGGATGCTACTCGATGCCGTCCTCGGTGCCCGAATTCACTGTCTGCCAAGAATGCTACAACGAAGTCATCCTTTCCGAAGTGCAAAAGGAGGCTCCGCTCGCGAGGCAAGTTAGCACCGCGCCGTCTATTCCGCCTGACGGTTTCTCGTGCCAGCTGTACTCCCCACGCACACGTCAATTTTGGCAGGACTCGCTAACAACCGGAGATGCGGGCTTGTTACGCCAGAAGGTTACGGAGCGAAAGCAGAAGCAGATGGAGCTCACGCGAAAGGCGGATCAGTTGACACTGACTTACCACCAGCAGAAAATGCAGGCGAAACATCATAATGAAATGATGTTGATAGAGACAAGGACTGCGATGCATAGTGCCCGGACCTGGCAGGCTACGACGGGTGTTATTCGTCCTGTAAGTCTTCACACTCTAGTTGATTGTCTCGAGATATGTAGTTAGATTGACTTATTGATTTTCGCATGGCATGACAGACCGATTTCACGGCAGTGAACGCATCGAGGAATCAAAGATCGCAGATGGAAGTACAGGCTGCAGTGACGCTCAGCCAGATCCAGATGATCGAGAATGAGTGGAAGAATTTTTGGGAATAGGTAGGAGACCGTTTTAGAGAATTTGGGTACTCGGCATAGACACAACTAAATGGGTTTGGCACATAGTGCCAGAGGATTGGTCAATCATCTTACCTGTAGTATTTCAGCAAGTCCTGATGATATCTCTTGTCCTCTCATAGATATATTATGATTTTAGCAACTGCCGGTCCATTTCTGCAGAGCTTTTGTTCCTATTTACGAGCCAGCTTGTATTTTCCGGTTTTAAATTTTTAACGTTAGATTTACATGCATATTTATTGGGGTCGATACGCTAGCCAATTACATGGCTCAAGTTATGAAGACACGTTCGATGAATTTCTCATAGCCATGCATTCACCTAGGTGGTAATTTAGACTCGTCCGCGAGGGTAGACTCTTGATAATTTCTTGTTGAACTCGCTGCTCGCGCCTTCAATCGTATACCTCCCTCGAGTAAGGAGCTCGCAGCACTCTAGACATGCTTTCTAACAACCTCAAGTCTTCATTAAAGAGCGGAAAACACATGAACATCTCAATTAGATATTGGTTGTCCCGTAAAAAGTAGAAACTCTGGGTGAACTAATGTTATTTCTAGGTACATATTAACGTCATTGAAATGACGTATGATTATATAAACATACTTCTACCGGTTTATTTTATCCCTTAACCCGTTAGAGTCCTACGCTAAGGCCACTTAAGTTCACGATTAGATTTCATTAGGTATCTTTCGCTAATCTAGATACTTTAATTGGCCGGTAATCATTGGACGAATTTCAACGGGTTAAGGGATAGTCTACGATCCTACAATCAAGTTCTCCTCACCTTCCACCTCCTCTTCTACCTCCCTCTCTCCCATCTCTCCTTCCTCGGTCACCCCCTTCCATCCAGTCCCGGCTTGAATAAACGCCATGACCACCGATAGCCCCATAACTGCTAAAAACAGTGCCCTAATACCCGCCACATACGCACCAACTGCCACCACCCTCTCCTTGCCTTCTAATCCACTCACAAGCGCCGGACTCCCCATCAATCTCCTCACCAAATCCTCCCGATGTTTCAGCCCCGCCTTCGCAAACCCGTCTTCCAGCTCCCTACTCAAGATCCGCATGAACAATCCACCCCCAATCGCGCTGCCAAAGCTTCCCGCAAAACCACGGAACGTCGCGAGCAGCGAAAGCGCGATCGGATGCACCGCGCCCGGCGTCAAATGCAGCATATGCACGAGCGTATAGTTCAGCGCGGCGCCCGTCAGCAGGCCGTTGAAGAATACCGTCGCCACGTAGCCTGCCGTGGGCGCCGTGGGCAGGCTCGTCAGCGCCAGCACGAGCAGCGTGACGGGGACCAGCGCCATGGATGCCAGGCTGGGCGCGTAGAAGCTGCCTGCGCGCCGGATGTGGATTGCGCCGGCCAGGATGCCGCCGAGCCCGAAGCCGAGGTTCGTGGGGATGAGGATGCTGCCTGCGACCGCGGGGGGCCAGGCGCGCACAGCGAGTGCGTACACCGGCGTGTAGAAGAGGACGGACCAGCGGGCCATCATGAAGCCGACGGTGGCGAGGCAGGTTAGGAGGGTCCCGCGGGAGTGCAGGATGGTGACGGGGATGATGGGGTATTTGGCTATGCGTGTTTCGTTGATGATGAAGAGGGGGAAGAGAAGGAGAGATAGAATGATAGGGGTGGGCATTATGTGTCTACCTGAAAGGCCGAGTAGGAAGAGGAGTATTGTCGAGGTCTGCCGGGTGTTAGATTGACATTTAATGAGGCATCGAAACGGCATGATTTTAGGTGGGTCGATATATAGATTGGCTCAGGCAGGTAGTGCACAGATTGAAGAATTTCTGGCTTGAAAGTGCACTTACAAGGCTCACGGCTCCGAAATAGTCGATACTGGCGAGCTTCTGCCGCAGCGAGAAGCCAGCAAACTCGCTATTGCTTGTAAGGTATTTCTTTGGGATACCGAACAATACGCAAAGGCCTGCTATCATGCTTATTGGAGCTTGGATGCCGAAAAGGATTTTCTATTACAATGATTAGCTTATCATCTACTTCTTGGTTAAACGGATTTCATAGGGAAGCAAAATGAGACGAAATATTTTGTGCTCGTCCACAAATTCTAGGAGATGAAGATAATGGCGACATACCCAACCAAACTTAGGCTCTAAGGCTCCAGCAATAACAGCACCTAATGAAACACCAACCGTCAAGCTGGAGTTGATGAGTCCAATATACAAGCCCCTCCGTTTGGCACCAGCCAGTTGAACAGCGATAATTGTGGCTACTATCATAATACCAGCGGCGCCAGTGCCAGTCACAGCACGGCCAAGTAAAAACACTGCCAAGGAGGGTGATATAGATGTAATTATACATCCGAGACAAACTATTACCGTAGACACGAACATGCATAGACGGGGCGAGAAGAGCTGGCATAATCGGCCTGATAAAGGTGCGATGCTAGATATTGCAATCAAATAGGAGGAAGTAAGCCAGCTTGCTTCCTCAAATGCATCCAAGTCTGCCGCAATTGCTGATTGTGTCGTTGTCAGGATTGACATATTGGCAGCTGCCAAAGCGTAAGCGGCATCCATTCAGATTCGACCAAATATAAAAGGTCTGAATGTAATTTTTTTTTTGGAAAACGACGCCTCTTTGGCAAAAGCAGAAATATTCAGTAGTAACAAAGTGAAGATTATTTCGCCCTGAGACGTACCTTGAAGGAAAATGAGTAATCCTATCGATACTACAACCAAAGTGCCTCTCAAGGCTGAAATCGTCGGTGCTGGACCATTCTGCTGCGTTGCTTCTAGATTCGCTAGAGCCCCAGAAGGCTTTGATGCAGAGGATATACTGGCAGTGGGTGATTGCGGCAGGAGAGGAGACCGCTCCGGGTTGGTACTGCTGGGCTCCGCCATGAGCCGGTGGTAAAATGGTTTCCGAGCACTGCTTAGGTATTATCTGGTGTATAATAACGAATTGGCTCTTTGAGAGTAGAGTGGAGGAAGATAGTATTTCTTAAGTATCATGATGCTTGAGCTGCGAAGTAGTTCGTTGTTGATGATGCTTAGAAATCGGAGATTGTACACGGACCAAACCTAGTCCGAATCTTTTGAAAAGCCAGCGAGGCTAGGGCGGTTTCAACACCTCAAATTTCAATCTTTGGATAGATCAAACTGGCTTCCTTCACTGTCTCTGCCGCAGTCTCAGGTATGCTAGCCTGGAAAGATTGAGAAGGGTTTAGCTGGGATTAAGAAGTTATATGGACGTGTTCGAATGTAGAAAGAGATGGCGCAGGGATGTGGTGGATGCGTAATAAAGAACAGGCACGCTGAAGCACTCCGATACCTTTTTGCGAGTAAAACGCCAGCTGAAGAGGTAAATTGAGAATCGTTTGACCTTAGCATGTGACAGCTTAGTATCGAAGGGAATTAGCTAGAGACGATAACCACGAGTTCTTGTTCTGTTTATGGGTAAGTTTATGTGCAGTTTAATCGCCTCTTATCCTTGGCGTGCCTCTTTGGTGGAGCTCCATGTTTGCCGAGCTAGACAAAAGGTGTCATCTTCCAGCGATATATTCGCATCGCTACATCTTTCTATCCTGAGTAATCGCATACATGTCGACCTCATAGCAAATGTCGAAATGAAGCCCACTTCTTCGACTGACTGGATAGTCGAGCTTAAGCCATTATGAAGCAATCATCCCTGCGGCTCGTGTCGCTCTTTTTCGGTATGTCTACTTACGCATTTATCAAGAGAGGCGATACTAATGCGCCGGCACATAACAGTGGTTTTATATATCTTCGTTGCTGTGACATCTGCCCAAAATCAAGCATATGAGCGTTCAGTGAGAGGGGACGGAAAACAGAAGCCTCTAGGACATCACTCGATATTAGACGATGGCTGGGGAAGCAAACCGCGCAATGATGGTGAGCGAATTATACACATTATCACAGTTTATATTGACAAAATATTTACCTTCTTCATAGGTGCCTCCGCTGTCCAAGAAGCCACAGCCATCCTCCGTAAGATTCGACCTTCAACATACCACCTTTCTCGATTCAGCAAGCCCACGGGAGTATTTGGGACTACTGCATATTATGCCAAAGAACTCTTCTTCCTCCTTTTCATGAACGGTCCTCCGCAACAGAATCTTGTCACTTCGAAACCACAGTCGAAGAAACTTAGCCCCCCCTTGTCTCAAGCTGTTAAGCTGCTGGAAGATGCGGCTGCTCAAAAGAACCCAGACGCGATATTCATGCTCGCTGAAATGAACTTTTACGGTAACTTCACTCATCCACGAAACTATTCTGAGGCCTTCCGAAGATACCACGAGCTCGCTACATTGAATGGGAACAGCTCCGCCCAGAGCATGGTTGGGTTTATGTATGCGACCGGTATTGGAGGTGCTGTGAAACAAGATCAGGCGAAAGCAATGTTATATCACACATTGGCTGCGGAAGAAGGCGATATTCGGTCAGAAATGACAGTCGCGTATAGGCATCATACTGGAATCGCAACGCCAAGGAATTGTGAAGAAGCTGTCTTCCATTATAAAAAGGTCGCGGACAAGGCTATCGAGTATATGAGGTCAGGGCCTCCTGGTGGATATTCCATGGTCAAGGATTCGTATAGAATTGCGGATGATGAGGGGGGTGTCTATGGAGAGGGAGCAAGCGTTAGCAGCGCCGGACCCAACGCCAAACAAGGAGGGCCAAACTCAGATGTCCATGCGTCCTTCGATGATGTCCTGGAATATCTCGATTTAATGGCAAGAAAAGGCGATCCAAAAGCCACGTACAACCTTGCAAAACTCCACTACGACGGCTCCAGAGCGTTCAAAAGAGACCTCGCTTCCGCAAAAAAGCGGTTCCTTGAGCTGGCCCGAATGTATTGGACTAGGGACGGGAAAACCAAATCCGATGTACCGCTTGGCACAGAAAAGCTCGCTTCGAAAGCAGCGGGTTATCTTGGACGCATGTTCCTTCGTGGCGAGGGAATGGAGCAAAGTTTCTCAATCGCGCAGACATGGTTCAAACGCGGTATTGCGAACGGAGATGCCCTATCTCAATATTCTATGGGCTTGATGTATCTTCATGGGCTAGGGGTGCCAAAAGATCCTGTCAAAGCCGCAGATTACTTCGCCCCAGCAGCAGACCAGGATCTTGCTGTCGCGCAGGTCAGACTTGGGGCTCTGTTTCTTGACCAAGGAGATGTCCCAACAGCTATGAGATATTTCGATCTCGCAGCTCGCAACGGCCACATTGAAGCATACTATTACCTCGCTGAGCTCAGCAATCAAGGCGTTGGCCGCGACAAATCTTGTGGTATCGCAGCTGCGTACTACAAGATTGTTGCAGAAAAAGCAGAAATCATTCTTTCGTCATTTCAAGAAGCAAACGAGGCTTATGAAAACGGTAATCTTGAGACTGCGCTCATCGACTACATGATGGCCGCTGAGCAAGGCTTTGAAATCGGGCAAGCAAACGTTGCTTACCTTCTTGACCAAGTCAAGCCACGCTTTACTTTGAGTTCGTTCATTCCATTCGTGAAGCAAAAGGTATCTCTGGTTGGAGACGCCGCACCTGCACTCATTTACTGGACCCGCTCCGCTAAACAATCGAATATCGACTCCATGGTCAAAATGGGCGACTATTATCTCAAAGGCCTTGGCACGCCTCCTGACCAGGAAAAGGCCGCTGCATGTTATCTTGCTGCAGCAGAGACGCTGCAAAGTGCTCAGGCTATGTGGAATCTAGGCTGGATGCACGAGAATGGGATTGGCATTGAGCAGGATTTCCATCTTGCCAAAAGATTCTACGATCAAGCTCTTGAAACCAACCCTCGAGAGGCATACCTTCCCGTGCTGTTATCACTCTACAAGCTACGCTTGCGAAGTTGGTGGAACACTGTCACCAATGGGCGTGTTAATTCCATTCAAGATGATCGACGTAAGTCATCTTACTTTTCCGCATTGTTCTCTACCTCCATCCATGTATCTCTTCATTCTGCCTTCTCATTATCCCATTCCCCATCTCAATCGACCCTACATCTCTTCACTAAGCTTCAGACTAACCACTGCTCCAACAGCACCCAAAAAGGACTGGTCTTTCGCCGAATGGATCCACGCCTTCCTAGAAGCCGATGCGGCCGCATGGGAAAACATGGAGGTCGACGACTACGACGGCACGCATACCGGCCACGACGGCCACATGCCCGGCGCCGATGACGACTACTATGAGGACATTGACTCCGACATTCTTGAAAGCCTCATCATCCTCTCGCTCACCGCTGCTCTAGCCTTCCTGGTTTACTACCGCGCACGGCGGCAGCGGAGGGCAGAGCAGCAGCGACAGCAAGGACAAGGGCAAGGGCAAGTGCAAGAGGGACAGCAGCAGCAGGGACAGCAGGAGGACCGAGGCGTTTTTCCCCAGGCGAATGATCCGGAGTTTTTGAATTGGCAGGTCGGTGGTGTAGGACACTAAACTATTCTTCTTGTGACTATGGCTATCTTTTTGAGCGGTATTAGTAGGGGAAAAGCTTGGGGGTGGGAGAGGGTCATGAGAGCAGCATTGGAAGGTGTTTTGGGCCCCGTTTTGATGTTTGTTGAAGGGATTAAGGCGTCCCGCTTGTGTATGTATGTTGTATGGTGTAACATGAGGTTCTGAATTGTTCAACTTCCAAATCACGTGTTCATAATCACCTGCTGCTGAAACTCTCGCAGAGGCTAAAATTGCAGTGCTTTGCATTGCATAACGTGTTCTACCACTCAGCCGGACACACCATAGAATCAACTTTTTAACAAAAAAGGTTAGCGATAACGTGGGTCACCGGGTTATGACAGACCACCTAGTTATGACGGGAACACCAAAATACTGCCAAATGCCGATTTGCAGTGGAGACTGCTTTTCCCAGTTAGGAAGGCGGTCAGATTTCCGTCATAACTAGGTGGTCCGTCATAACCCGGTGACCCACGTTATTCGCTTGCGGATATACGTATGTCCGCTAATTGATTCTAAGGTCTGAGCTTGCTGAGGTAAGTCTGAGCGTGTTCCGCAACGTTTATTAAGTAAGAAACCCGACTTTTTTTACGACTTTCCCTATATTTACAGTTGAATTTCTCAACCACAACAACTTAAAATACTACTAAAAGTTCATCGATTAGAGAGACAACCTAATATTTTATGAATATTTGGTTTAAATCAGCCTGCAACCCCCCAGAGTTAAAATCATTTTCATTAAAAAAAAATTTCCGTTATTAAGAACCCCGACTTAGTGGATATTGCAACAGACATCGCAACAGGCGCATATATAAAGCCCAAAAATCAATCAATTATAAAGCTGGTTCTATAGATTAATTTCGTTGAAAAAGGTAACTGCTCTAACGTAGGTGATAGGGTTATGACGGTCGGCATAGTTACGACGGTTCCTAACAAATTTCGTCTATGCGCATGTTTGTTATTCCAAACCGTCATAACTATGCCGACCGTCATAACCCTATCACCTACGTTACATACAAAACAAGTTGGATCGCCTAAGAAACCTTGCGAAAGTCCCTCAGACCATAGGAGTCCGGCCCACTCCGTGCACGGTCCCACTCAATGCACACCAAAATCAAAAAACACCAAAAATTCAACTCTATTGTATACAATCAAAATGGACCCAATTGACGCCGCTCTTGCTGCATTAGAGCTGCAAGATCCTCCTAATTACACTCGGACAGCTAAAGAATTCAATGTCATTCGTTCTACGCTTTCGCGGCGTCATCGGCAGATTACTCGCGCTAGAGAGGATGCGACGGAAATGAAATCTCTTCTATTAATACAGCAGGAGAAGACTCTTCTTAGGTACATTAATCTTCTTACCAAACGTGGCCTACCTCCTACACCTTAAATGGTGTGAAATTTCGCCTTTAAGATCTCAAGAATAACGCCTAGAAAGAACTGGGTTTTGCGGTTTATTAAGCGCCATAAGGATAAGATAAAATCAAGCTATTTAACCCCGGCTAATATAGCCCGTAAAAGGGCTGATAATCTATATTAGTATAAGCTCTTTTACGAGTTATTAAAGGAGAAAATTGAGAAGTATAGGATTAAGGTGCATAATATATACAATATGGATAAAAAGGGCTTTTTTATTGGCGTACTTAATAAGAGCAAGAGAATCTACTCTAAATTAAAAGCAGTTTGAGGTAAGCTTCTCGGCGCTAGTTAAGACGGTAATAGAGAGTGGATTATAGTAATTGCAAGCCTCTACGCTGACGGAACAAGCCTCCCTCCAGGCCTAATTTATTAAGCTATTTCTGGCAACCTCCAGGACTCCTAGCTTTAAGATTTTAACCCTAAATAACACCGGGTCTTCTTTTCATCTACCGCAATAGGTTAGACGAACAACAAGATAGGATTCTTATGGCTCACTACCCTCTTTAATGTAGAAACGAGGAAAAAGACTAGAGGCGGAAGATCTTGGAGGCTCTTAATATTAGATGGGCACGGATCTTATATTAATATAAACTTCCTCAACTGGTGTCATAAGCACAGGATATTAGTAGCTATATTTCCGCCTTATTTAACCCACCGACTATAACCTCTTAACGTCAGTCTCTTCTCTCCTCTCAGCACTTATTACAGCCAAGAACTTAATAATCTTATCTACAAGAGTCAGGGCCTCTCCTCCATCACAAAACGCGATTTCTTCCGTCTATTTTATGCTGCCTATGACAGGTCCTTTACTAGGAATAATATACTTAGTGGGTGGGCAAATACTGGGCTTAATCCGCTTAATCCAGAGGTTGTTCTTGGCGCTATTGAGATCCAACGAACGCAAGGCAAAATAGCCTCTTGGCCTTCATCAAGGGACTCAAATACCTCAGCCCTCTCAGCAAGCGACTGGAGGAAGGTGCGTAGGCTTCTACGAGACGTGGTTAATAAGGTTACAGAGCCGCAGGCCAAAAGGCTTAAAAATATAGTTCTTAAGCTTACCACTAATATTGCTCTCCTCCGCTCCGAAAATAAGGGCCTCCGAAAGGCGTTTGGTAATAAAAAGAAGAAAAGAGCTCATAGTAAGCCTCTCTTTAATAAACTATGTGTAGAAACTGACTGCAAGGCTATGTTCTTTAGCCCCTTAAAGATTAAGCGAGCAAAAGAGCTTTAAGAGGAGCGCAAACAACTACAACACCAAGAGGAGGTACGCCGACAGGATAAGAAGATTCAGAAGCAACTTGCAAAGGAAGAACGACAACTTGCGATAGCATAGAGAAAGCAGGATAGAATACAAGCCAAGGTTCAACAAGAGAAGGAAGCTGCTAAAAAACGCCGCCAGAGAGATAAGGCTACATACGCCCGCGCAGCAAATCTACAGCTTCAAAATGACCTCAAGCTAACGAGAGGAGGTAGACGGAAGAAATAAGCTACTAGGCAATCTCTTATTGTTATTTTAAAGGTCGCAATTAAGGAGGTAGATAGAGTGGTTATATCTAGGGCTTCTCGCACTTAACGCTAAATTCAACGACTTCCTACGGTCGGAAAATTTCATACAATAGCTCATTCAAATGAGGAGACTTAGTAGATTACTACATAAAAAATCTAGACTATTTTATTAATTGTATGTGATTCTACAGCCTCAAATCGAGGCTTGGTAATATTTGATTTTGGTGTGCATTGAGTGGGACCGTGCACGGAGTGGGCCGGACTCCTAGAATCAACTTTTTGACAAAAAAGGTTAGCGATATCCGCTTGCGGATATACGTATGTCCGCTAATTGATTCTATGGTCTGAGCTTGCTGAGGTAAGCTGGTATACAATTCGTATTTAGTTGTCTTGTTCCCAGACCTTCTTGCCAAGGCTTACCTTGCCAAGCCGCTATCCGCTTTTGGCAAGACCTTCGTTAGAAGGTCTAGTACACGGTTTGGATTTTTGTTAGTCCCTCGCGGGGTATTTAGGCCTATATACACCTACTTTAAGCCAAATTGTCTTAACTTCTATAGCTCCCTAAGCTATTCCTAATGGCCAGAATTACCAAATTAAACCTAGCGAAGAAGACTACGTTACCCGATTTGCCCGATTCCAATTCGTTATCTTATCATCGCGCCCGACGCCCCCAAGTCGTAGCAGCTGTACCTCTCCCATAACCACCGCTGCCCTCTTTCTACCGCAGCTAGAGTACCTAAACCGATGAGCCAGCCTTAAATAACAATTAAGAACTATAAGTCTTTTATTTAGAACGTAAAAGAGTTAATTTAATATTGGAATAGCTGTATAAGCACCATTAGGGCATTATAACTTTTATTAAGTATTATATAACCGCTTCCAGCCCTTCTAATTATAATATACCAAAGTAACGTGTAAATAGGCTATAGAAGGCAATATTTAAAGAGCTAGAAGTTAAGGAACAGCTTATGGTGTATGGTAATCGCTAGCTAGGAAGGCTCTATTAAAAACATCTATGTAAGTAGATAGAGCAAGAGTTAGAGGATCTTATACGCCCAAGAGAAGAAAACGGAGTTATTATTCCTGGTAGGCTTGGACAATTTAACGCTAAAGAACTAGTTAAAAAGCTTGAGCTTAATACGATTACTGCCAATATATAGCGCCTTGCTCTAACGCCATGGAGCTTCCTTATAGCTTTAGTTTAGCAAAGGCCATATGCCAATTCTTATAATATCACGCCTTACTATAATAAGCTCTTTATGGTGTACGCAATCCTAGCAAATATATAAGCCCCTTAAGCTAGCTACTAGTTCTATACTGCTTTAGGGGTTTATTTACACAATATAGGTGTTAAATAAAGGTGTATTATACTTCTTTATAAGTTAGGAGTTATAATATTATATACCAGTCTTACCAAAATACGAAAGGAGCTGGAGGAAGTTGGTAGGGTATATGCTTCCATATTTAAGGGTTTAGATAAGACGCCTCCGTCACTATAAGCAAAGGGCATAGTTGAGGTATCTTAGCTATAGATTGCGCACTTAAGGCGTCTTAGCCATTACTAGTGTAATAAATAGTAACTTTCTTATAGCGCATAATTAAGGTAACTGCTTTAAAGAACCGGAACCAGCTAATGGTTATATATAATAACTTTAACTAGAATAAAAGAGTTTAATATAAGACTATATTAAATACTAATAAGCACCTCTCTGCTACTACTTTTAAGCTTATACTTAACCCTAAGTTTCTATATAACGGTCTTTATACTTCTATACTTAAACCTATAGAACAGCTTACTTATAGCGTGATCTTTAATTATCCTGGTAACTAGGCAGACAGCTATATAGAATAGTGCCAGTTATATTGGATTGCTAACGCCATTGCGTATACAATACTAAAAGTTAAAGAGCTTGATATTGCTGCAGACTTTTGGCCTAGTATGCCTATTATAGATTGTCTCCCTCTATAAAAGCTACGCCACTTTATATTAGGTCCAATTTTAGAGAATAAGGGTACTCTAGAGGGCATATATGGTGTTCTTAGGAATATATTTAGTGGTAATAACGGTAAATGCGGGTTTTAAGAGGGCTAGCTAGGGTATAAGGATATATCCTTTAATAATGGTGAATTAGTCTTAATTAATAGTGATTAGAAGACTATAGGCCTCCTCTAATCTATATAGTAAGAGCGCTATCTTGAAAAGCGTTACTATAAACGGCTAAAATGGTTTCTTCCTGTGGCTGAATTATTCTATTAGTAAACTAACTATATAGATATAATATACGACATTTACCACAGACCATCCAACTACTTTAAATTGTTGGATTATAGTAAGGTCTACCTTGGCGTGCATTAGGGTTATAGGACGCCATTCCACTATAAAGAGGAGGTTGTAATTAAGTCCTTTAACGCCTAAATTACTGCCTACTTCCTTAGTCTTTTTTCTTAAAATATTAAGGACTAGGGTAATAAGGGGGTTAATAATTAGATTACCAGATAAGATATTAGAAGAGGTAATAAAATGGTAGTAGTAAGAGTAAGATTCCTTACTACCTTATAGCGCATTTAAGAGGAGTTTTTCTCGCCCAGCTAATAGTTCTATAGTAATAAACTAGTTAATAAGGTATTTTAAAACTATGTTTGATTTATATAAGATATAGAGGTCTACCTTATATTAAAGTTTGCTATTAAGTACGCTAATATTGGGCTTATTAAATGGGTAATTGTTTGCTACTGTCTTCTCTTTACTAGCAGTGTAAAGAGTTAATATATATAGTTGGCTTTATACCTTACTAGATTGCTTATAACTAAAGCCGCGGATTAAGTCCTCTAAAGATTATTACTTACTAGTATATTGGTTAATTATAGAGGCTAGTAAGATAGTTGGTTTAAGATAGATTAACTTAATAAATATTACAATCTTGTTCTTAAGCTTCTTTTTTAAAGCCGATAGTAAACTAGTTTAGATATAACTAAGTTATTTACTTAAGTATTACTTACTGCTAGTTACTGCCTAAAGCTGCAGTATGCTATAGAGAACGTGTTTGGCTAGTTTAATAGCATATATTACACACCAGCCCGCGAAGCCCTACTGCACGCGTCCACGTCGCCGCGGGTGGAAACATCATCTGGAATCCTATTCCTCTTAATGGCCAAGTGCAGAGGCGATAGTAGAGAGCCGTCGCAGCGCGTGCAGCGCTGTCGTTCGACTCTGTAGTAATGAGCCCGCGACGCGTATAACGCATCGCCCTTAACAACACCAGGAGCCTTACTGCCTCTGCTTAGAGCTCTTGTTCTACCATCTAGGGAGGCCTATTAAGGGAAACTGGGATACAAAAACCGCCCGATATACAACTACCTGGCTCGCAGCTAGGCCCGAAACTGGCCTTATCTAGCTAGTTAACATGGACGCGTCCTAGGCATATAACAGGATACCCTTAGGCTTGCACTAGCTCTAAAATCGCAAAGGGAATGCAATAAGGGTATAGGGATCCTCCTTTTATAAGAACTTGTTAAGGTTAATATATTATAGATACTTTATACGAAACTTATTAAGGCCCTAAGGCCACCGCAAAGAACTTATTAAGGCCCTACCTAGAGAACTTATTAAGGCCCCTCTATAAGGGCCTATCTGGTATCCAGTACACTTAGGTAACTTAAAAGAGGGTCTTAATAGGCATGGTACACGCAACCTGGTTAACGGCAACGTAATAGCAACATGATGGCAACTAGACGGCTTAATAAGGTAGAAACACGGGTAAAGCTCTAGGCAGCGGAAATATAGGCCAGCTTTAACGGCCCTATGGCATTTAACTTATAGTTGACTTATAGGTAACTTATAGGAGGGTCTTAATAGGCGTGGTGCATATAACCTAATGCGTATATATATAAGGCAACTTATAGGAGGGTTTTAATAGGCGTGGTGTATATAACCTAATGTATATATATGGGGGAGGCTATAGGGGAAATATAGGCTAGTTAGACAAGGACTTAATAGTTAGAGATATAGGCTAGCTTATAAAAGGGGGGGACATAAGCTTAGTTAGTAGGAGAGGGGGAAGTAGGTTATCTAAAGTAGGACCTAGTATCTCTATGGCCCCTCTCCTATAAGACACGGTTGGCCTGTTATAAGGAGACTCTTATAGGTAACGCGAAATGGGGACTAGCAGCAGTATAGGGTGTTACGCCCCTATATTACTACTAGCCTCCCACGGGGCGTAGTGCGTAGTAGCCACTGCTGGCTCTAAGAACCTTACCCCTTAGCTAGGCCCTAACCCTTAGTGCACCTGGTAGGCAGGTAGGATTACGTCCTAGCCAGAGAGACTACTACGTGGCTTAAGAGAATGGATGTGCGTGTTAGTATACTAACAGATAGTACTGTTTGCCTCTAGGGCGGTACGCTAGTGAGGTATGCTTAAGAAGTAAACAGAAGTTACTTAGGTAGGGGAGGCTTTTAGTCTAGGCCTTAACTATAAAAGGTACCTAAGGCTTCCATATTATAGGATACAGCCATAACGCCCTTATAGGATTACGCCAGTAGGTATATAAAAAGGGAGTTGCGACCCCTAAAAGCGGCAGCTTATGCCTATACTAGCGGAAATAATAAAGAAAGGCGTAAAACTAGAGGCTATAGAAGGCTCCTAAGCCGTGTAAAAGTATACCAACTCTAGGAGGAGATTTTTATATAGACCGCTAGGGGGCGGTCTAGTACTTAGGTTAAGCCCATTATAAAATACCCAAAAGAATGGTAAAACCCCCCATTAATTAGTAGTGGCAGCCAACTGCTTATAGAAAGCCCCCTAGGCCTTTAGGCCTAGGTAACTAGGACTAAATACTAGAAAACTGGGGTAGAGGCCTAGATAAGCAGGCATGTTAAACTCTACTATATAATTACCTGCCTATACGAACCAAAAGCAGCCATACGCGTATGCTTTATAATTAGCAAGGCTATTAGCCTGTCCTTATAGTTATAGCAGGCAATCAACCTAGATATTACAGTTATAACAATCCAGATATATAGGGGACCGCTATAAATTATTAATGTGTATAACCCTAGAGTCAAAGGCGTCCCATAAACAGAGAATATTATATTAGTAATAAGCTTACTGGAAACCAAAGGCATAGAGTCTATTCTATTAGGAGACATAAACCTCCACTATCTACAGTAGGGAGGTATCTATATTGCTGCTAACTAATAGGCAGAGTGCCTATTAAGAGCTATAGACATCTAGGGCCTTAAGCTAGCTACCCCCCTAGGAGCAATTATATAGCAACAAGGCACCGCCAGAAGTATAATTAACCTTATATTTATAGACGAAGGCCTATACTAGAGACTTAAAAGGTGCAACCCTAAAGAAGAATAGGCACTCACCTTAGACTATATCCCTATCCAGATATAACTAGATCTGGATATTAAGGCGCAATTAAATAGTAAAAGATACGCAATAAGGAAGCTTAAGACAGACAGTTTCCTTAGTATAGTTAAATAACAACTTTAAGACCTAGAAGAAATCTACCTAATACTAAACAAGCGAGGCTTATTAGCCACCCCTAAAGAAATTAACTAAAGACTAGAAAGGATCTAGGTAGCAATTAAAAATAGGCTAAAAGAGCACTGCCTAGTCTTAAAGCTGGGCCCCTATACGCGATATACGTGGTCCGTATAATACGCGGTTCTTATTACTAGCCAATAATAAGTAAGAAGGAAATACACAAGCAGCCACAACCCTAAAGATAAGAGATAATATAAAGACACAAAAAACCAGTTAAAGAATACCCTAAAAAAAGAAGTAAGGAACAACTGGAGATGGTTTATAAATAAGCATACTTCTAACCTAAGCCTCCCCCATAACAAGGGCCTTTAGGCCATAGCAAAATAGTTATAAAAAAAAAAGGCAGGGCGCTTAGTAGAAGACCTATACCTACCACCCCTACAAAGAGCAGGGGAAATATAGGCCACTAACAATAGTAATAAGAAGGTAAAGATCCTTATAGAAAGGTTCTTCCCCTAACCAGCTCTAGCAGACCTTAGTAACATTATAGGTAAAACACCGGAGACTTACCTATAGGTTGACAGCAATATAATAACAGAGGAAATAGCCAGAACTATTAGCCGCCTTTTAAACAATACAGCACTAGGACCAGATGGAATTCTAAATAAGGCCTTAAAAACCTGTAGACTACTTATAGCACCTTAGCTTGTAGATATAGCCAAAGCATGCTTTACTATAGGCTACTACCTGCAACTCGGAAGATCCATAACGACGGTTATCCTATAAAAAGAAGGCAAAGTAGATTACTTAATCCCAGAAAGCTACCGCCCTATTACCTTAGAAAACACCCTTAGCAAAATCTTAGAAAGGGTAATAGCGGACCATATAGTAGATACGGCTAAGGAACACGCCCTATTACTATAAAGTTAAATAGGGGCAAGAAAGAACCGCTTAATACTATTAGCACTTACGCTACTCGCTACCACTATTAAGTCTACATGGGTGATGTAAAGGGACTTTATAGTATCAATACTTAGCTTAGATGTTAGTGGTACCTATAATAACATACCCCACGAGCGCCTTCTATACATCCTTAGGGCAAAGGGCTTTCTAGAATAGATTATACAATTTATTTAAGGGTTTATAGGCTAGAAAGAAACATTACTAGTCTTTAGCAGATACTAGAGCCCCCCCATTACAGTTATAATAGGAATACTATAAGGATTACCCCTCTCGCCCATACTCTTCCTTTTCTTTGTAAGCAACCTACTTAACTTCTTTAAAGAAGGGGCAACCTAGGGGATAGGCTTCGTTAATAACATAAACCTAATTATATACGGCCTAATAGCCGCAGAGAATTGCAGAACACTAGAGAAAGCCTATAACACCTATATAGAATAGGCAAGACGATACAGAGTCCAATTCTTACTAGAGAAATACCAGCTAATCTACTTTATAAGAAAACGCAACTAATCTACAGATCTCCAGCATGCAATTTATATTTAAGGCTTTAGGGGTTAACCAGTTCAAGGCCTAAGGGTATTAGAAGTATGGGTAGACAGCAAGCTCCAGTAGAGTGTATATACATTATAAGCGGTCCGTAAGGGCCAAGCACAGTATATTATAATATCTAGGATTATTAATTCTATATAGGGTCTATACTTCCAGAGGTCACGCCTATTATATATAGCAGTTGTCCGGCTAACTATAACGTATAGATCCAGTATTTGGGCCATAGAAGAATCTAAGAAAGGCCCCCCTAAATCACTCCTTAAACTACTCCAAAAGGTCCAAACAGCTTGTCTCCGGAGCATAATAGGCGGGTATAAGCGAATGGCCACAGCACTGCTTAAAAAGGAAGCTAATATCCCCCCTCTATAATTATATATTAAAGCCGCTGCAATATAAAGGGTGTAAAGGGAGCGCAACTCTAATGTTATAAAGTATATTAAGACACGCCTAAATAAACTATAGAGTAACCCTAGGGTACCCCACAGGAGAACAAACCAATAACCCCAAAGTAGGGAAGATATATTAGAGAAATAGGTAAAGAAAGCAGAAGAAGAATAGTACCGTATTAGGGCCTAGGCCCATATAAAGGAGGAAGGGAGACGCGTAAGAGATTAGCAAAGATAATAGCAAGAGAGAGAAAGGAGCCAAAGTAGAGCATAAAAGAGCACCGGAAAACCATCTACCGTAATATAATACTGGTTGGACTAACACTGGAGAGGTATATGGGAGTTAAAGGTACAGAGGCTATCTTAGGTAAGAGGAACCTAAGCTATAGTATAGTTAACGCTATAGGGGGTAAACACCTAAGGGCTTTAAGAAGGCCTAACAAAGGCGGAAAACATAATAGCAACACTCTTAAGAACAGGGATAATAGGACTAAAAGATTAGCTCTACTAGGTAGGTATCCTAGTAGGTAGCCTAAGATGTAAATATAGCTGGCTAAGACAGACACCAAAATACGTAATACTGTTATGCCCCCTATGCACCAACTAAGAAGCAATGCTCTTAGTAGCTGGCACAGAGAACTATAATATACTACTCTTAATATAAAAAGGTCTCAAGGCGGTTACCCAGTGGCTTATTAGCCAAAATATACTAGACCAGTTCCGGGTTACAAAGAAAATAGTAATAGAAGGCAAAGGGGCAAGTACTAGGCGCCCCTTAATAACTCTACAGTAGTAGAGTTAAGTTTACGATACTAGCGCGTCCGTAGGCTTATTACGGCAGCAGTAGTTCCTAAGAAGGTCATAAAGTAAGGTAGTAGAGCACTATAGGTAACTCGCAGGCGCCCTATATGCAAGTCCCAAAAGGCGGGGAGATAAATCACGGGGTTTTCTCATTTTCTCAAATAGAGTTTTCTCCCCATATGTAAATAAGGAGTAGTCTGCGTGGGCCCAATAGGGATCCGAATCGGACGTTAAGTAATAAATAATTATTATTATATTACACACTAGCTGACGCAGCTACTAATATATATTATCTTACGCTTAAGCTGTTAACTACTATTATAAGGCGGTCTAGCGGATAAAAGAGTTACCTTAGCTGTAAGGATATTATTAATATTGGAACTTAGAGGCTCTTTAGGGGTTTAAAGGAAGGACAGCCTATAAAGCTACCTTTTAAATTAACCTTATTATAATTAGAACCTTCTAGAGCTAAAAAGTAAAGAATCATAAAGCAACTAGCTTATTACAACTCGCTTATTAATAGCTTTAATGCAAAGCTATAAGGGCGTATTACTATAGTAGAAGGCCTTAACAATATTAACGCAGATAAGCCTAAGATAACACCAATTAATACCTTACTTAATAGAGCTGCACTTAATACCTAATTTTATAGATTTCCTATCTAGTTCTAATATTCTGTTTAATTAGTAAGTTAACTATCTACTTATAAGGTATAACACTAATTAATATATAACTATTTAACTTTTCTATTATGGCGGAGCCTCTGTTTTAGTTACTTAGGGAAGGTATTATATTTTACTGGGGACTAGAGCAGCTATAAGCAATAGTGGCTTTAAAGACAGCTATTACTATAGCGCTAGCGCTAATCTAAATTAACTATTTGCCTAGGGCAGGAGAAATTATATTAATGGTAGACTTAAGCGGTACTAAATAGGGAGCAACGTTAAACTAACTTAATAAAGAAGATAGACGCCACCTATATAGGTTTAAGAGCGGAATATAGTTAAAGGGAGAATGGAAGTATAACTCTGGAAAGCTTAGGTATAGAGCTCTACTTTATATACTTAAGAAGTTTTAAGTCTGGCTATATAAAGCGCAATTTATAGTTAAAATATATACTAATACCCTAGTGGCCTAGCTTAATAGGTTAGTAATAGATCTACTAGGATTACCAATAACCTATTAGTTAGTATAGATTTAGCTATAAGTTTTTAATGTGTAATATATACCTAGAAAGAAAAACAGTATAGTAAATAGTTTATCCCAGTAACCCACGTAAGAAGGAGAACTAAAGGATAAGCCTAAGGAAGACCTAGAAGATTTTATAGATTAGAAGCTTAGGTGTATTACATATACAATAAATTTAATAATACTGCAAAACAAAGATCTAAACATTAGCCTACTTAATAACACATACTCTAAAGAATACTAGAAGATTGCGTAATAGCTATTAACGCTTTAAAGACCTTAAGAAATAACCGCGAAGGAGTTTAAAAGTTTTAAGCGTAAGGCAATTAAATTTAAGATTAAGAATCAGCTCCTGTTTAGATAAATAAGTAAGAATATATTATTGCGAAGAGTAGTGGATGGTAAGGAATACCAAAAGAAAGTAGTGTAAGAGATGTATAATAAGAACGGGTACTAAGGGAAGGAAGGAACGTTATAAAGGTATTAGTACAATATTAGTAGCCTAGACTCTATAAAACGGTTAAGAAACATATAAAAGAGTATTTTAAGTGCTAGAAGTACTTACCTAGGTAAGAGGAGGAGGCCTTATATTTAACCTAGATAGTTACCCTTTAGGAACAGGTCTTAATAGATATTGTATATATACTAACAGTTAAATTAGGGAAGCAGTATCTAGTGGTAGCTAGAGAGTACCTTTTAGGCTAGCTATAAGTAAGAGCTTTAATAAATATAACATCTAAAGCGGTAGCAAAATTCCTATAGGAAGAGGTTATCTGTAAATAGGGGGTGTTTGGATAACTCTCTATTAATAGAGGACTAGAGAATAAGGATATAGTAACTACTCTTACAAAAGCATATGGAATTTATTAAGTAGTTATATTAGCCTACTATCCATAAGAATAAGGCCTAATTAAGAGAGGACATTAACCTCTAATAGTAGCGTTAGTAAAGTATGGAGGTAACTAGGTGCAGAATCTAATAAAAGCGCTTTAGGCTAACTAAATAATGGTTAAGGGGATAATAGGAATAACGCTAGTGTAAATACTCTATGGACAAGAATAGGTGCTCCCAATTAACCTTTACCTCCTTATATAGTAGACACTTCTATAAAATAAGGTAAGGATAATAGAGGAACTAATTGTTTTAAGAATAAAACAGTTTAAATAATAAGAAATAAATAATAAAGAAGCTTGGGAGAGGGTGTGCTGCTATTATCTAGCTAATAAAAAATACTTTAATAAGACAAAGAATACTTTAATGAGATAAAGAATATCTGTAAAAGTAAGCTTGAGCCTGGAGAGCTTGTGCTAGTATAGAATGCGAAGAAAGCAAAGGATATATTGTAATGGCAAAAGCTGTAGCCAAAATAGTAGGGCCCCTTCTAGATTAAAAGGTTGTTAGAAAAAGGGTTCTATAAAATTAAGGACCTTAATAGCACTAAAATAGGAGGCACCCTATATAGGAATTGGTTGAAACGGTTTTGTATATAAGATCCTGAGGGGATTAGACTAGAAGACTGTATAAATAAAAGCAACTATAATATAGAAGAAGTCTTTGTAGAAGAAGAAACACTTAAAGAGGGGGCTGTAGCATAAGTAGAGAAATTAATAACCGAACTACCGTTATAATAGATATGGGTGTAGAAGCGAGCATAAGAACTAGATAAAGTCTTGCGAAGGAGGAGGTTAATGTAAGAGGTAGTAATAACTAAGCTATTAATATTTAATAGGAGTGAGTATAAACGCTTCGACTAGGGGATAGTTAAATTCTTAGGTAGGGGAGGGGGACTTACTCTGTATCCTATAAAAAGTAAAGTTAGGCTAAACTTTAGTACAGCATAAAGTAATATTAGCTATTGGGAAAGGTGTTTTCTAGGAAGGATTAGCTAGGTTCTTGTCTATAAAGCCCTTTTACCCTCTTATTTAAGCAACTTAATTATCACTACTTATAAAAGAGTTTCTTTACACCTATCCTTTATATGTGTCCCTTCCTTCTAACTATACTATAATCTTACTGTGTCTTAAGGATTACATAACCCTACTAAAAAGGCAGTCTTCTATAAAGATTATTCTATAAATAGGCTGTTACTTAGGACACCTATTATTATAAGCAGCAACTTGTTTACTTTCTTCTCTCTACCTCTATAACAAATATGTAAAGCAACCGCAAGGATTAGAGTCTTCTACTATACTCCTACCTCATTCTACTGCTATAAGGAATTAGGAAAAGAGTTTAGCTCTTTAAAGCTAGTTTTAAATCCTCTATCTTGATAACTACTCTTATAAGAAATAACTGTATATATAGTCTTCTTCCTTCTACCTTTGTTACCAATAACTATCTCTTATAAGTATTTTATATTTTTAGGTTCTACAATTTTTGAATTAATATTTTCGTTTCCTTTTAAGTTAAGAGAAGAGCTACTTTACTTTAAGAAGTCTTGGTTAAGTATACTAAAGGTTAAAGTTAAGCATTATCTAAGTCTTGTTTATTCTTTTAAAAAATTATTAATGTTAATGTTATTATTATATAAAAGTCTTAGCAAGGAAAATCTAACTAATTAGATAACTTTAACTGGCGGTTAAAGTTCCTTAACATCTTAAGATTTCATGTAACAACTATTTTAATTTACCTTTTTAGCAAATACTACAAGATCTTTATTTTGACTTCCTATTATTCTATTTTATTTAATTATATATGCCTGTTTATCTTTCTTCGCGTTAAGAAGGCACTATTATTACTCTTCTCTTAAATTGCCCGTTGCGTACGCGGAATTTTACTGCAAAAATGCCTACAACTATAGAACTCCGCTTAAAAGGAAAGCCGCCGCCTCTGCCTCCTACGCCTCTACCTCCCACTATTTGGTTAATGGCCCTTACATACTAAGAAAAGGTGTAGATAATGGAGGTTATCCTTAAAGCTGCCTAAAGCCACCTAGTTAATCAGCGCGTAAATATCTATTATAGTTTAATATAGGTTATTTTAAACCAGGAGCATAATGTAGTTAAGGCTGTAAAAAATGCTATAATTAAGATTAAAAAGGATGGAGAGCTTAAAGGAAACTTAAAAAGTAAAGAGTGGGAAAATACCTTTGTAGATATTAGGAAGCTTTCTAAGATTACTTATAAGATTAATAAGATTAAGATGGTGCGGGATATAGTTAAGAAGGAGTAGGGAGAAGAGCTTTTAGAAGGTCCCTACAAGCTCTTCTATATATATTACGCACTAAAAAGCATTTGTATCCTTATTAATTAAGCTAAAAAGAGCAAGATTGCCAGAGAGGATGCGTTAAAGATGGTTAATAATGTAATGCTAAACTACCTGGAACTTTTAAAGGCTGGGATTTTAAGGACTCTGTACCCAACACCCTTGGATTTCCTTAATACTTATAAATTTGGACTAGAAGTTAATGAGGAGCTAGTTAAGAAATAGAGGCTTACCTATTATCTAAGCTAGGGTTATAAGCTTTTAGTACTAGCCTTAACTGTTAAAGCTAAAGGAGAGGGATCTATATTAGAGCCAGTTACTCTGGGACCTCTATTAATACCTTTTAAAGAGGTTAAAGGCTTAAATGTAAAGATGCTATATAATACGTTTCTATTTAGAGGCAAGGTTCCTAAAGCTAATAGAGAGGACTCTAAATCTAATGAATCTACGTCTTTAGAGGATGTTTTTGTTGCTAGCTTCTTGCAGAAACGCAAGGCCTAGAAAGCTTTTAAGAAATCTTCTAGAAAGAAGCTAAAAATAGGACCTACGGAATCTTTAGCTTTTAGTAAAGCTAACAGACAAAAGGGAAAGGTAGCTATAATTGCTAAAGTTAATAGAGAGGTGATTGTTAGGAAACTACGGCCAAAATAAAAAATAAAATGCTTATGCCATTTTAAAACACCAGTTAAATTAATAAAGGCTTTTAATTTAAAGAAAGAACTAGAAGGCGGTGTCTCTTCTATCTTATAATAGTTTATTATAGCCTAGCAAGGAAATGGGATAGAAGTCCGCGTGTTATACTGGATATATCTTTAGAAAATAGTAGGATTGCTAGGACTAGATACCAGTGCTTCTTCTATAAATTTATATTTGTGAATTTACTTAGTCTCTAAGAACTACAATGCTATTAATATTCTCTGGACAGCTAAAAGCTCTTATTTTTAGTTTAAAAGGGATAGTTGTCCTAAGCATATAAACAATAGTCTTAAGATTTACGCTTATTCTACTATACAACCTAGTAATTATTAAGTGGATTATATAGGGTTAAGGAAGCTTATATTAGGCTTAAAAGGGGAAATAGAATGGGACTTGCTTAGAATCCACTAGGCTAATTTATTTAAATAGTGGAAAGATGCCAGAATTCTAGACATTTTTAAAGAGGAGTTTAATATGTATGTGTATTATTTATATAAGACCGCTGGAGAGGAAAATAGCAGTATCCTTTAGACTATATGCCATTTTCTACTATAGTAGGTAGTTTGGATAGATCTAGAGCACTACCAGTATATAGTGGCTTTACGCGCTAATAGGGCTACTCGTTTTATTGTATATTTAAGCTATACACTCTAGTTCCTTAGTGGCCATCTCCCTAAAAAGCGGAACTTGGAAATTAACCTTCTCCAAGTGTATAAAGGAGGGCCAAATTCTAGAGAAAGCTAGCTTTATTCTTATGTCTCCTTAATTAATAAGGGGAGTTAGTCTTGTGTAAAGTTCCTACCTAGTATACATTAGTATATACTAGAATAGGTAGGCTTGTTTTAAGAACGTAGGGAACTTAATAGTAGAGGGCGTATTAAGAATATGGAAACTGCCTAGACTAAAGCTAATGCTAAAAAGTTTAAGCTTAACTAGATGCCTATTGCGTTAAGGACTAATAAAGTGCGGTTTATAAAAGCTACTATTGCATAAGGAGCCCTTTAAGCAACATCAAGTTGCTTAATTGTTATACTAGACTTAATTGCAATCCTACCAAATACTAAGAGATTGGAGATTCCTAGGCTTAAGAGCTAGTAGGCCGTTATATAGATAAATCTAGACGCTTTTCCCCTGGTTTTAACTCCTACTGGTAAACCTATTTTTGATGCTCCTCTATATAAGTTTCTAGCCTATATATAGCTGTAGGCAAAGAGCGCTCTTTTAAATGCTTTAGTTGGGAGACTTTTATAGGACGACCCTTAAGTAAGAAGAAAGCAACAGTTAATCCTAGATCCTTTATTAAATAATAAATATAAAGTATTTTGGGAAAGACATAGGACTTATATTACTAAGGCTGTTTATAAAAGCTTTGGAGAGCTAGAGGAATTTAAGTAGGAGGTATTTGGGGTAAAGTCTTACTTTTTGGTAAAAGAATAAGGGCGTGAGCGTCCTATAGATGACCTAGAATATTCTAAAGACTTGGTTTTGGATCTAGAATACGAAAATAACCTAACTGATATAACTTCTAGTGCTCTTTTACTAACTGATTATGGTTCTAAAGGCTATTCTAAAGGCGAGGCTGGGGTTGTTACGCCTTAGGGCGCTAGGACTGCTGCGCTAAACCTTAGTTTTGATATCTTTAATAATAAGGTAGTGCTTATGGAAATTAACCGGGAGCTAAAGGATATAAGTAAGCTTAAAGAAGATGGCTTCTAAAATGCTACTTTTAAATATTCACCGGCATTTATTAATGCTCTAGAGAATGCTAATAAGCTAGCAGTATTATACCACCTAACGCCTTTACTAATTTTAAAAAAGGGTACTGCTTTAGAAGAATAGATAATTAATTCCAGTATTCTTTAACCTCCTATGTGGAAGATAATACAAGCAGAAATAAATACTATCCGTAAAAAGGTGTCTTTAAAACTCTAGGTTGGTGTTATTAATATATAGGATAATATAAATATAGAGCTTAAGGCAGAAGGTGTAGATAATATAGATAAAAATAGAGGTAATAATTAAGGAAGGGGTGTAGGTAGCTTTAGAGGAGTTAAAGCAGTACTAGGTGTTAGGTTATTTTTTTTTCTATCCTTAAGTATTTTTTACCTACTAAATAGGGTCTATAAGGAAATGTTAGGGGACAACGTTTTAGGTAGGGGTAGTAATGTGGTGGTATAGAACTCTCCTTAGTTATTTTAGTTTATTTCTTATTATATATAGGGGGCTTGGGGTTATATATATTACAGAAAGAACCTAGGCTTTAACCTTATTCTAAAAAAAATCTAACTTACCCTTTAGTTATTCTTCTACCTCCCTAGTATAACTTATCTAGTCCTATTTCTCTTATAATGCTTAATTAAGTATTATCTTTTAGTGTTAGGCTTTACCCTTCCACACTAGCTCTCTATTATTTACTGCTATAATTAAATTAGTGTCTATATATTACCTTCCCTTTTAAAAAGCAGCTAGATTTAATTAACCTATAGCTTTACCTATAAGCTTATTAAAATATCAGATACTTAGTTTAACTTTAATAATATTCTTAATAAGATTCTTAAATCTACTTCTTTTCCTTAGCTTTCACTATAGCCCCTACTGCTTCCTCTACTACCTCTATAGCGGCCTCTGTAATAGCCTCTGTAACTACTATCCTCTGCGCTGGCATTATCTGGCCGCTTATCTCACCCCTTACGCTCTTACTAAGTAGCCAGCTCTAGAGATATATAGGATATTCCTTCTTAGACAAGGGGAATTTTAAACATAGCGGGCCTGCTAGCGGGCTTAGGTATATTATATTATATTAACACTAGCGTTTTACTATTAATTATGCTTCTAGAGCTACTGCTACTATTACTACTACCACTATTACTCCTCTCTCTGGCCCTGCGCTAACTCTTACTGCTACTACTACTAGCCTCCTCTCCCCTATATAGCATTAACTTAACTTAATAAATGCTACTGCTGTTAACGCCGCTGCTAGACAGTTTAGTTATTAGGGCTAGGCTTTGTAGAATAGCCTAGAGTCTTGCTATTATAAGGGGCTTACGCCCGTATAATAAATGGTCTATATAGCGAGCTGGCCCCGGCGGCTTATACCCAGTATGCTGCGCGGGGGTTAGTATATAGTATATTATTTAGCCTTTTATACTAATACAAGTCTTAGGCATGCGTATAGTAAGTGCCACTTAGCTAACTAAGTGTGCGCCTTGCCTATATGGGCTCCTAAGCCTTACCTAAGCTGTGCTAACTATAGAAAAGTTAGGGTAGATAAAGCAGTAGGTGGTAAGATAGGCGGGAAGAAAGGTAGAAGTGGTAGAAGGGGTGGAGCCTCTAGTATTGTTGCTGCTTCTATATAGATATCTTAAATTTAGAGCTCTGCTCACCTACTATATATTTTTATATTTTTATATAATATAGTTAAAGGGGGAATAGAAGTATAACTCTGGAAAGCTTAAATATAGGGCTTTACTCTATGTGCTTAAGAAGTTTTAAGTCTGGCTGTATAGAGTATAATTTACAGTTAAAACAGATGTCAATACCCTGGTATCTTAGTTTAATAGGTTAGCAATAGATCTACCTAGATTACTAATAACTTATTGGTTAGCGTGGATTTAGTTATAGGACTTTAATATGTAATATGCACCTAAAAAGAAGAATAGTATAGTAGATAGCTTGTCCTAGCAACCCGCGCAAGAAGAAAAGCTAAAAAAATAAGCCTAAGAAGGACCTAGAAGACTTTATAGATTTGGAATTTAGGCATATTGTATATATAATAAACTGGACAGTGCTGTAAAATAAGGATCTAAATGTTAGCCTGCTTGATGATATATACTCTAAAGAATACTAGAAGATTATATAATAGTTATTAACACTTTAAAGACCTTAAGAAATGAATATAAAAGAGTTTAAAAGCTTTAAATGCAAGGCAGTTAAATTTAAGATTAAGGAGCAACTCCTATTTAGAAGAATGTACTATTATAAAGAGTAGATGGTAAGGAATACTAGAAGGAAGTAGTGCGATAGATATATAATGAGAATGGATACTATAGGAAGGAAGGAATATATATAAAGGTATTACTATAATATTAGTGGCCCGGACTTTATAAAATAGTTAAGAAATATATGGGAGAATGTCCTAAGTGCTAGAAGAATTCACCTAAGTAAGAGGAGGAAGCCTTATATCTAACTTAGATAGCTGCCCTTTAGGAGTAGGCCTTAATAGATATTATCTATACGCTAAAGGCTAAATTAGGAAAGTAGTATCTGGTAGTAGCTAGAGGCAAGAGCTCTAACAAATGCAATATCTAAAGTAGTAGCGAAATTTCTGTGGGAAGAGGTTATCTAAGATAGGGAGTGTTTAGACAACTCTTTGTTAATGGAGGACTAGAGAATAAGGATGTGGTTGCCATTCTCGCAGAAATATATAGGATTTATTAAGTAGTTGTATTAGCCTACTATCTATAAGGACAAGGCCTAGTTAAGAGAGAATATTAGCCTTTAGTAGTAGTGTTAGTAAAGTACAAAGGTAACTAGGTATAGAATCTGATAAAAGCGCTTTAGGCTAACTAAATAATGGTTAAGGCAATAACGGGAATAACACTGGCTTAAATGCTCTGTGGACAAGAATATATACCCCTAATTAAGCTCTGCCTTTCTATATAGCAGACACTCCTATAAAATAAGGTGAAGATAATGGAAGAGTTAATTATTTTAAGAATGAAATAGTTTAAGTAATAAGAGATAAATAATAAAGAAGCTTAGGAGAGAGTGTGCCGCTATTATTTAGCTAATAAAGAATACCTATAAGGGCAAGCTTAAGTCTGGAGGGCTTGTGCTAGTATAGGATATAAAGAAGGTAAAAGATATATTGTAATGGCAAAAGCTGCAGCTAAAATAGTAGGGTCCCTTTTGGATTAAAATGGTATTAGAAAAAGGGTTTTATAAACTTAATGGTACTGAAATAGGAGGCACTCTATATGGGAATAGGTTGAAACGGTTTCTTATATAAAATCTTAAGGAAGTTAGACTAGAAGGCCGTATAAATAAAAGCAACGTAATATAGAAGAGGTCCCCATAGAAGAAGAGGTACCTAAGGAGGAGGCTATAGTGTAGGTAGAGAAAAGGTAATCTCTAGGAAGAATTAGCTGAGTTCTTATCTATAAAAGTCCTCCTGCCCTCTTGTTTAAGCAACTTAATTGCTACTACTTATTAAAAGAGTTCCTTTAAGCTTTCTAAAAGACAAATAGCCAGTTTCCTGCTACACCAGTATGGTGCTGTACTACTCTATTAGTATAAGGATTGTATAAGCTAAGCCTAATTAAGAAGGAAAGAAGTAAGAAAGGAAGCCTTTATAAACGGTAATTAACTGAGATTACGTCATAGTTATAGTTAGTTCTACCTGTCCTTTATATCTGTTCCTCCCTTCTAATTATATTATAATCTTATTACGTTTTAAGGATTATAGCTCTATTAAGAGACGGTCTTTTATAAAGATCCTTTTGTAGGCAAGCTGTTACTTAGGATACCTATTACTATAAGCAGTAACTCTTTCTCTTTCTTCTCTTTATCTCTATAATGAACGTGTAAAGCAACTATAAGTAAGGCTTATCTAGGGAACACTTAGTACTATAATGGCTAATACTCTTAGAGACTAAGAGTCTTCTACTGTACTCCTACCTTACCTTACTGCTATAAGCAATTAGGAAAAGAGTTTACTTCTTTAAAGCTAGTTCTAAATCCTTAGTCTTGATAACTACTTTTATAGAGAATAACTTTATATATGGTCTTCTTCCTTTTATCCTTATTACTAGTAACTATCTCTTATAAGTATTTTACATTTTTATGCTCTGCAATTTTTAATTTAGCATTTTTAATTACTTTTAAGTTAAGAGAAGAGCTACTTACTTTAAGAAACCTTGGTTAAGTATATTAGAGGTTAAAGTTAAGCATTATTTAATTCTTGGTTACTCTTTTAAAAAATTTAGTACTAACTAATGTTATTATTATGGAAAAGTCTTAGTAAGGGAAATCTAACTAATTAGATAACTTTGACCGCCGGTTAAAGTTCCTTAATATATTAACAATTTATGTAATAGTCTTTTTTAATTTACCTTTTTCTGGAAAATATTACAAGGCCTTTGTTTTAATTTCTTGTTATCTTATCTTATTTAGTTATACGCGCCTATTTACTTTTCTCTTACGTTAAGAAGACACTGTTGTGACTCTTGTCTTAAAATACTACCTATACGCCCGTTACGTACACGAAATATTACTATAAAAATATCTGGAACTATGGAACTCCGCTTAAAAGGAAAGCCGCCGCCTCTGCCTCCTATACCTCTGCCTTCTACGCCTCTGCCTCCTACTATCTGGTTAATGGCCCTTATATACCAAGGAAAGGCGTAGATAATAAAGGTCATTTTTAGGGCCGCCTAAAGCTACCTAGTTGATTAATGTGTAAATATCTATTATGGTTTGATATAGGCTATTATAAACCAGGAATATAATGTAGTTAAGGCTATAAAAAATGCGATGGTTAAGATTAAGAAGGATAATAAGCTTAAGGGAAATTTAGGAAATAAAGATTAGGAAAACGCCTTTATGGATATTAGAAAGCTCTTTAAGATTACCTATAAGATTAATAAGATCAAGGTGGTGTGAAATATAATTAAGAAGGAGTAGGGAGAGGAACTTTTAGAAGGTCCCTATAAGCTTTTCTATATGTATTATATACTAAAAAGCATCTATATCTTCACTAATTAGGTAAAAAGAAGTTAGATCTCTAGGAAGGATGTGTTAGAAATAATTAACAATGTAATGCTGAGCCACCTAGAACTCTTAAAGGCTAGGATCTTAAGGACCCTATACCTAACACCCTTAGACTTTCTTACTGCCTATAAATTTGGATTGGTAGTTAATAAGGAGTTAATTAAGAAATAGAAGCTTTTTTATTATCTAAGCCAGGGCCATAAGCTTTTAGTGCTAGCCTTAACTATTAAAACTGAAGAGGAATCTATACTAGAGCCAGTTACTCTAGCACCTCTACTGTTACCTTTTAAGGAGGTTAAAGGCTTAAATGTAAAGATACTGTGTACTTTGTTTCTGTTTAGAGGCAAGGTACCTAAAGCGTAAGGAGAAGACTCTGAATTTAATAAATCTATATCTTTAGAGGACAACCTTGTCGCTAGCTCCCTATAGAAATATAGGGCTAGGAAAGCTTCTAAGAAATCCCTAAGAAAGAAGCTGAAGATAGGACCTATAGAACCTCTGGCTTTTAATAGAGCTAATAGGCGGAAGGGAAAAGCAATAATAATTACTAAAGAAGAGGTAATTGTTGGAAAAGCACGGCTAAAGTGGAAAATAAAATGCTTATATTATTCTAGAACGCCAGCTGAATTAATTAAGGCCCTTAATTCCAAGAAAGAGCTAAAAAAAAATAGTATCTTTTCTATCTTTTACTAATTTATTATAGCCTAGTAGGGAAATGGAATAGAAGTCCACGCGTTATACTAGATGCATCTTTAGAAAATGGTAAGGTTGTTAGGATTAGATGCCAGCGTTTCTTCTACTAATTTATATTTATAAATCTACTTAGTCTCTAAAAACTATAATACTATTAACATTCTCCGGATGGCTAAAAGCTTCTATTTCTAGTTTAAAAAGAATAGTTGCCTAGAGCATATAAACAATAACCTTAGAATTTACGCTTATTCTGCTGTATAGCTTAGTAATTATCTAGTAGACCGTGTGGGATTAAGAAAGCTTATATTGGGCTTAAAAGGGGAACTTAAATAGGACCTACTTGGAATCCACTATGCCGATTTATTTAAGTGGTGAGAAGATATTGGAATTCTAGGCATTTTTAAGGAAGAGTTTAATATGTATGCGTACTATTTACAAAAGACTACTAGGGAAGAGAAAGATAGTATCCTCTAGACTATATATCATTCCTTGCTATAATAGGTGGTTTATATAGATCTGGAGCACTATAGACACACCGTAGCTTTATATACTAATAATGCTACTTATTTTATTGTATATCTAAGCTACGCGCTCTAGTTTCTTAATAGCTATCTTCCTAAAAAACAGAACTTGGAAATTAATCTTCTCTAGGTATGTAAAGGAGGGCTAAATTCTAGAGATAGCTGGCTTTATTCTTATGTTTCCTTAGTTAAGGAGGGGAGTTAGTTTTATATAGAACTCCTACCTAGAATATATTGGTATATACTAGAATGGGTAGATTTGCTTTAAGAGTATAGAGAACTTAATAGTAGGGGGCGTATTAAGAATATGGAGACGGCCTGGACTAAGGCTAATGCTAAGAAGTTTAAGCTTAACTAGATGCCTATTATATTAAAAACTGGAGAAGTACGGTTTAAAAAAGCTACTATTATATAAGAAGCATCTTAAGCAATATTAAGCCGCTTAATTATTACTTTAGACTTAATTATAATCCTGCCAAACACTAGGAAATTAGAAATCCCTAGGCTTAAGAGCTAGTAGGAGGTTGTATAGATAAATCTAACTAGTCTTCCCTTAATATTAACTCCTACTGGCAAACCTATTACTGGTATTCCTCTATGTAAATTCCCGGCCTATATATATTATTCATTGCTTAACGTCCGATTCGGATCCCTATTGGGCCCACGCGGACTACTCCTTATGTACATATGGGGAGAAAACTCTATCTGAGAAAACCCCATAATCCATCTCCCCGCCTTTTGGGACTCGCCTATAGGGCGCCTACAAGGCACCTGCGAGTCACCTATGGTGCTCTACTACCTTACTTTTTGACCTCCTTGGGAACCACTGCTGCCGTAACAAGCCTACGGACACACTAGTATTACAAATTTTACTCTACTACTGTAGAGTCATTAGGGGGCGCCTGTTGCTCGCCCCTTTACCTTCTGTTACCATTTCCCTTACAATCCGAAACTGGTCTAGCACGTTTTGGCTAATAAGCCATTAGGTAACCGCCTTAAGACCTTTTTATATTAAAAGTAGTATATTATAGTTCTCTGTGCCAGCTACTAAGAGTATTACTTCTTAGTTAGTGTGTAGGGGACATAATAGTATTATATGTTTTAGTGTCTATCTTGGCTAGCCATATTCGCATCTTAGGCTACCTACTAGGACACCTACCTAGTAGAGCCAATCTTTTAGTCCTATTACCCCTGTTCTTAGGAGTGTTGCTATTATATTTTCTGCCTTTGTTAGGCCTTATTGGAGCTTTTAAGTGTTTACCCCCTATAGGGTTAACCATGCTATAGCTTAGGTTTCTCTTGCTTAAGTCAGCCTTTGTACCTTTAACTCCTATACACCTCTCTAGCGTTGGTCTAGCCAGTGTTATATTGCGGTAGATGGTTTTCTAGCATTCTTTATACTCTGCTTTAGCTCCTTTCTTTTTCTTACTATTGTCTTTACTAGCCTTTTATATATCTCCCTTCCTCCTCTATATAAGCCTGGGCCCTAACGTAGTACTATTCTTCTTCTACTTTCTTTACCTATTTCTCTAATATATCTTCCCTACTTTAGGGTTAATGGTTTGTTCTCCTATAGGGCACCCTAGGGTCCCTCTATAGTTTATTTAGGCGTATCTTAATGTACTTTATAACATTAGAGTTATATTTATTTTGCGCCCTTTATATTATAGCGGCTTTAATATATAGCTATAGAGGGGGAATATTAGCTTCCTTCTTAAGTAGTGCTGTAGCTGTTTGCTTATACCCGCCTATTATGCTCTATAGGTAGGCTATTTAGACCTTTTAGAGTGGCTTAAGGAGTGACTTAAGGGGGCCTTTTTTAGTTTCTCCAGTAGCCTAGATGCTGGATCTATATATTATGGTTGGCCGGACAACTGCTATATATAGTAGGCGTGACCTCTAGAAGCATAGACCCTATATAGAATTAACGATTCTAGATAATATAATGTACTATGCTTAGCCCTTATAAGCCGCTTACGCCGTATATACGCTCCACCAGAGCTTACTGTCTACCTATACTCCTAATACCCTTAGGCCCTAAACTGGTTAACCCCTAAAGCCTTAGATATAAATTGCATGCTAGAGATCTGTAGATTAGTTGTGTTTTCTTATAAAGTGGATTAGCTGGTATTTCTCTAGTAAGAATTGGACTCTATGTCGTCTTGCCCATTCTATATAGGTATTATAGGCTTTCTCTAGTGTCCTGCAATTCTCTGCGGCTATTGGCCCGTATATAATTAGGTTTATATTATTAATAAAGCCTATCCCCTAGGTCGCCCCTTCCTTAAAGGTGTTAAGTAAGTTGCTTATAAAGAAAAGGAAGAGTATAGGCGAGAGAGGTAATCCTTATGGTATACCTATTGCAACTACAATAGGGGGGCTCTAGTATCCGCTAAAGACCAGTAATGTTTCTTTCTGGCCTATAAACCCTTAAACAAATTGTATAATCTATTCTGGGAAGCCCTTTGCCCTAAGGATATATAGGAGGCGCTTATAGGGTACATTGTTGTAGGCGCCGCTAATATCTAGGCTAAGCATTAACACTACGAAGTCCTTTTACATAGCCTACGCAGTTTTGATGGTAGTAGCGAGCAGTGTAAGTACTAATAGCGTTAAGCGATTCTTTCTTGCCCCTATTTGGCTTTGTGGTAGTAGGGCGTGTTCCTCTGTCATATCTGCTATATAGTCCGCTATAACCTTTTCTAAGATCTTGCTTAGGGTGTTTTCTAAGGCAATAGGGCGGTAGCTTCCTGGGATTGAGTAGTCTACTTTACCTTCTTTTCGTAAGACAACTGTCGTCATGGATCTTCCGAGTCGCGGGTAGTAGCCTATTGCAAAGCATGCTCTGGCTACGTCTGCAAGCCAAGGTGCTATAAGTGGTCCACAGGTCTTTAGGGCTTTGTTTGGGATCCCATCTGGTC